>Ga0315295_10000764_pt1 | contig 27405 bp, 45 predicted proteins | sample YL17G14_0_MG_FD_204453 | JGI IMG/M metagenome (GOLD analysis project Ga0315295, IMG submission 204453) | Sediment microbial communities from Yellowstone Lake, YNP, Wyoming, USA - YL17G14_0 | ecosystem: Environmental > Aquatic > Freshwater > Lake > Sediment | place: USA: Wyoming | collected... | reverse complement strand
GAGGTCATCACCCGGTTGCCGACGCCGCTGAAGGCCACGGCCGCGAACAGGCCCAGCTCAGGCGACCAGGCGATGTTGCGCCAGTTGTTGTCGGCGGCGCTGGTGCGGATCGTCCAGTTGATCCCGTCAGGCGAGGTCATCACCCGGTTGCCGACGCCGCTGTAGGCCACGGCCGCGAACAGGCCCAGCTCAGGCGACCAGGCGATGCCGAGCCAGCCGTTGTCGGCGGCGCTGGTGCGGATCGTGGGAGACAGTGTCAGGTCGCCTCCCCCCCCACCCGGCGACGCATTGACTAGATAATCGGTATAGGGTCTAGGCGCTAGCACCCCTAGCGCGGGCACGTCGACGTTGTTGTAGGAGAATGGCGCGAATAGAGTGAACGACTCGCCCGCCGGGATGAAGACTTCATCCTGCAGCCGCCAGATCTCCCCGGCGGCTTCCCGCACGCGCGGATGCACGAAGATCTTCACCGTGCCGCGCAGGACCTCCCAGGGTTGCGGCAGCCCGACCTCGCGCTCAAGGTCCACCTGGTGCACCGTCAGCACGAGGTCGTCCATCGAATGCCGGCCGCGGAACCTCGCCTTGCCGTCGGCGGCGATCGTGAACAGACCGAGTTCGCTCTCGGCCAGGTCCTGGATCTCCTCATCCGCCTGCCGCTGGTCGGCCCACCAGTAGCGGATCGTGTCTGCGGAGCCGATCAGATCCCTGCCCCAGATGGTCGGCCACTCGGCGTCGTCCAGCACCAGGCCGATCGCCGCCGCCGTCCCGATGGTCTGCTGCACGGCAATGCTCGCAGTACGCTCCTTGAGCCAGGTCCACCCATCCTCGAGGACCATCTGCACCCGCGGGTTGAGCACGTCGCCTGTAGGCCGGATGTCGGCGATGCGCCCGGCGAGGACGTTCCGGAGCGTCGTGCCGTCATGGACCTGGATCCGGGCATAGTGGCCGGGCTTGACGTTGGGATAGAGCGGCGAGGCTGCGTTGAGCGCGCTGTAGCGGCCCTCCAGGTTCTTCAGGGTGAGCGTCGCCGTGCCCACGGCAAAGCGCTCGAAGCCCTTGCCCTCGGCCTTGATGAAGAAGTCCCGGCCGCGGCGCACCCTGAGGCCCACCAGATTCACGGCCTCATTCACGGCGTCGTAGGTCCCGTCGTCGTTCCAGTCCACCTCGAGGGTCCAGACCGGGGATGGGAACATGTCAGCGGCTCATCCCGAAGGCCTTGCGCACGGCTGCCTCGATGTAGGGCGCCAGGCGCGTCTCGGCCTCGTAGCGATCAGCCAGCGAGACCAGCGGCGAATATTGCAGGCTGATCTGGACGGAGGAGCCACCGAAGCCAGCGGCCGGGATGCCGGCCGATGCGCCGATCGTAGCCAGCGCCGGAAGGGCCGGCGTCGCCAGCCCGACGTTCAGCGCCGGCAGGTGGCCCTCGAGAGCCCGCAGCTGGCCGACGATCCCGCGCAGGCCCAGCTCGAACGGCGTCGGGCTGCCCGGCTCCAGCCAGGAGGGCAGCTTCACCTTGCGGATCATGTCGGCGAAGCTCTTGAGCTTCTCGACGATCCGCTGGATGAGTTCCTGGATCGACTCGAACGGGCCCAGCAGCGGCACCAGGACGTTGTCCTTCCACCACTGGATCGACGGCCCGAGAACTGACTTGATGAAGTCGGCGACGCGTCGGAAGATCGGCATGATCTTCTCGTCGAGGAAGGCCCAGACCTTCTGCAGCGCCGGCCAGAGGACGTTCTCCCACACCGCCGCCAGGACGCGCAGTGCCAGGCCGAGCACGGCGCCGACGACGTCGGCGACGGCCCGAATCACTGGCATGATCGAGTTCTGGAAGAAGTCCCACAGCGCCTCCAGCACAGGCTTGATCTTCTCCTCCCAGATCGCGGTAAGCGTGTCGCGGATCCCGCCCCAGTTGTTCTTCCAGGCTGCAGCGAAGAGGGCAATCAAGGCGACGATCGCCAGGATGGCGATCCCGACGGGGCCCGTGAGCACGCCCGCGATGGCGCCGAGGACCGGCAGGAGCGTCCCGATCGCGCTCACGATCGAGCCGATGATCATCAGCAGCGGGCCGGCCGCCGCGGCGATGCCCAGGATGGTCAGGATGGTCTTCCGCTGCTCGGGGTCGAGCGACATGAACTGAGTGATGAGGCCCTGCACGACCACGATGAGTTCCTTGGCGAGCGGCAGGAGATCGGCACCGATAGCGGCGGCCGCGTCGCTCAGTTGCGCCTTCAGCGTGCGCTGCGAGTTGGCCAGGCCGTCGCTCGTCCGGATGAAGTCGCCTTGCGCGTTGGTCGTCTGCTCCAGGATGAGGGCATAGGCCGCCTGGGCCCGCTGCGCCGGCGTCAGCGCCTCGGACGCCCCCTGGGTCGCCTCTTCCAGTCGCTGCTGGATCTCGGCCACCTTCTGAACTGCATCCCGTGCCTCGAGGGTGTCCTCGCCATAGCGCTGCACCGCCCCCGCCGCCTTGAGCTGCGCCGACTCCAGGTCGATCGTCAGGCCCTGGACCTTCGTCATGTCGACGCTCACGTCGACCAGGCCGAGCTCCATCGCCTTCACGGCGATCGTCGCCGCGTTGAGGTTCACGCCCAGCCGGCGCAACGGCTCGACCTCGCCCACCAGCCCGGCCCTCAAGGCCATCGTCGCCTCGGTCGGGTCGATGTTGTTGAAGGAGGCCAGGTCGGAGGCGAGGGTCACCAGGCCGGTCGACATATCGGCCGAGACCTCCCGCCCCATATCCATCGAGGTGAACAGGTTGCCGAACGTGCCGGCGGCATCCAGCGCCTGCTGTCGGGACTGCCCGAGCGAGGTCGCCGCCGTCTCCGCCCAGGCCTGCACCTCAGCCGCACTCTCGCCAAAGACGACGTTGATCTTGTTGACCGTCTCCTCGAGGTTGCTGCCAGCAGCGATCGCCGCCACGCCGGCGCCAATGATCGGCAGCGTCACGGCTGCCGTCATGCCGCGGCCAGCCGACTGCAGGCCGGCGCCAATGTCGCTCACCCGCCTCCCGACGTCCTGGAGCTTCTCGACGCTCGTGCGCAGGTCCGCGTCGAACTTCGTCGCGTCCAGGAGCAGGCTGACGATCAGACTGGCCAGTGTCGCCATCTAGTTCTTCGCCTGTTTCTTCCTACCCCGCCGCAGGTCGAGACCGCCCAGGGCGGTGTTGAAGAGCTCGGCCATCCTCAGCATCGAGTCCGCGCCCTTCGGCCGCCTCGGCGCGTCGAAGCGCGGCATGAAGTCCAGCGGCCGGAATGGCTTCCGCCGGCGCTTGGGATCCCGGTGAGCGTTGGCCACGGTCGAGGCCACGATCGCCGACCGGAGGTCAGCCCGTTCCTCACCGAAGGGCTCGACCTCGCAGTACGCCATCCACTCGGCGAACTCCCGGCTCGACATCCGCCGCTGGAGTTCGCCGACGGGGATCCCCAGCGCCAGGGCTAGCCGGAACCAGAACCTTCGCTCCGGCCGCCCCCGGAGTTTTTTCCCAGTCCCTCAACGTCTTCCCGGCTGATGCCCGACAGGCGCGAGGCGATGGTGAAGATCCGCGAGAGCGCGGCCGCCGACTTGGCCGCCAGCATCTCGACATCCGCCTCGCTGAAGATCCGCTTGCCTGCCTCGTCGACGGTCGTCGACGCCACGAGCTTCGCCGTCATATTGTGCAGGTCGACGTTGCCCTTGCCGTCGAGCGCGCCGGCCAGGAACGCGTCCCGCTCCCGCCCGGTCATGCCGCGCACGTACAGGTCACCGCCCCACTCCGGCACGTGGACGCGCTCGATCCCGAGATCCTGGACGTCAGCGATCTCGTCACGTGTTAGTACTTTGCCCATGTTCCCTTCCTCTCCGTCGAGCCTGGTAGCGAGCGATCGCGGCATAGCTGCACACCCTGCAGTCGCGGCGAAATCCGCCGCCAGGCAACTTGCGAACGATCAGGTTGTGCCCCTCGAAGGGGTGGCCATGCTTACAGTGCGTCTGCGACCGTTTGTGGATCCCCGACTCACCACGCCTGACATTCTCCGCGTGAGTCACTGCCTCGAGGTGAATTGGATTCACACAGGCCCGGTTGCGACACAAATGGTCAAGCTCCATTCCGCGCGGGATGGATCCAACGTACAGCTCATACGCGACCCTAGACGCCCGCAAGTACTTCATCCCCTTCTTGCGCGAAGAGCCAACGCAGAAGTAGGCGTAGCCGTCCTGACGCAAGGGGCCGGACCATCCCCAACACAACCTTCCCGCCGCTGGGTGGGCGTATTCCAAGAACCGCGCCCGCGCGATCTCGGCAATCACGAAAGCACCGGCTGCCCGGTCACCCGCAGCGTCACCGCCGCGGCCAGGCTGCCCTCGACAGGCTCCCCCGGCTCGAAGCCGGTCACCAGCGCGCTGAAAGCCCAGGTCGTCGCGCCGGCGTCTGGGAACACCAGCTTGAAGCTGCGCTTGACCCGGTTCTTCAGGTCGGCGATCAGCCCCGTCGACGGGTTGTGGGTCGCCTCGGTCGGGACGAAGTTGAGGTCGAAGGTGACCTCCCCCGCCGAGAGAAGCGTGCCGACGTACTCCCGCCAGCCGCCCGCCGATCCGTGGCTGGTCACCTCCTCGGTCCCCTGCTCCAGCTTCGGCCCGCTGATGTCCTTCACCTCGGCGATCGTGGTGAAGTTCTCCGGGGGCCCGGCGCCGTCACCGATCTTCAGCAGCGTTCCGAACGAAGACAATGCGTCGCTCATGGGTCCATGCCTCCTTCTGCATCTCCGATCCTTCTCCGGACGCCCTGCGCGCCGGACGACATCCTTACGCCGGCAGTTCGACCACGCCGAACTTCACCGCGGCGTTCGAGGCCTCCAGGTACACGTAGCCATCCGGGTTCTGCCACCCGAGCGGCAGGAACGGCCCGAGGACGGCGTACGCGCCGGCCGCGAGGTTGTAGGCCGCGATGTCCCCCTTCCGGCCATAGGGGTCATTGACACTGCTGACCGTGACCGTGTAGGCCGAAGCCCCCGTGTTGTGCGCGATCACCAGGTCGCTGCCCTTGGCCAGGAACTCGTTCTTGTTCGTGATGTCGGCCGCCGCCATCGTCAGGACCGCGCCGGTGCTCGCATAGCGGCCAGGCGCGACGGTCTTGGTCAGTATCGTTCGAGCCATGACTTATCCCTCCTCCGCAGGATGCGAGGCGCGATCCTGCACGCTTCAGGATTCCGACTCCGCCGGGCCGGGCGGTGCAGCTACCGCGGGCCGCACCTCGCGGCCGTACCGATCGAAGACGGCCACGAGCGGCCGCTGGGCCTGGGCCCTCGGCGGCTCATGGACCTTCTCAATGTGGGCGCGCATTGCCCCCTCGCCCGCGACGGTGTCGAACGGGCAGAGGCGGCAGCGCCACTGCGGCAGTCCCTTCCAAGTCCCCAGGTCGAAGGCGAGCCCGGGGGCTGCCGTTTCCGTGGAAACGCTCGCAGCTTCCGCCGGCTCGCTGATCTCGTGTTTCTGCTTGCCCATGCCTCACTCCTTGTGCCAGAGCACGACGTCGAGCCGCGACACGGAGGTCTCCTCGCTGTCGAGCTCGTTCTCCACGAATGCCGCCCCGACCTCGACGCCGCCGCCCATCGTCCCCCGGAAGCCGTCCAGCGCCACGCGGACGGCGTTCATCAGGGCCCGCAGCGACGGATAGGTCTCGGCCGCGCCAGTGATCTGAAACCGAGGGGAGGCCAGTCCGGACGGCCCGCTGTGCGATCGCACCCGGGGCCCGGAGACCCGCTGGTAGACCAGGTACGGCAGCGCGGCCTGCTGCGGCGCCTCGATCGGGTAGATCCGATTGCCCACCAGCGCGGAGACGCCTCCGTCGGCCGCCAGGTGACTGTAGAGGGCCTCTTCGATGACCATCGCTCACCCGCGCTCCACCGCGTCCCGCAGGACGTCGCCCACCGCGGCCACGGCCTGCTCCTGTCGGTCGTCGATCGCTGGCCTCAGGAAGGGCTTCGCCGCCATTCCCGGGTGTTGCACCGCCCGGGCAAAGATCTCTGACTCGCCGACCTCGAACTTCAGGGTCCTCCGGACCCGCGGCGTGATCTCGTGGGGATCGGCGCCCAGCTCGAAGAACATGTGATGCCAGTGCTTCTTGTCCGAGCCGATGTCAACCCGGACCTGGCCCCTCCTCCCGAGGACGGTCGTCCGCGTCTTGACGCTGCCCGGGCTCGGCGCCCCCACGTCGGCTGCCTTCTGAATGACGCCGGCGCCCGCCTCGGCCGCGCGCTGAGCCACCGACCGCACCGACTCGGCCCTGGCCAGCAACTTGTCCCGCAGCTCGTCGAGGCCCTTCATCTCCGCCTTGATCCGCGATGAACCGCCGGCCTTCGCCATCTATGCCGCCTCGGTGCACATCAGCTGCAGCTCCCGCCGGCCGGACTCCGGCTCGATCACCGCCTGGATGTCGTAGGTGTGGCTGCCCCATACGACCCGCATCTGGGGCAGGATCCCCGTCCGACAGCGGATCCGGATCCGCGTCGTGAGTTCGGCCTGGAGCTGCCGGGCAGCCAGGTACTCACGCCCCTGCAGCGGCTCGACGCTCGCCCAGACCGTGGCCACCGGACTCCACGTCACCAACTCGCCGCCGAAGGTGTCCCGGGTCGGCACCTTCTGCTGGATCGTCACGCGGTGGCGCAGCCGTCCAGCTCGCATCTACAGGCTCGGCCGCAGCAGCCACATCAGGCGCTCGTAGCCCATCGGCACCTCGCGCGCCGTGACGCCGGCGACAACAACCGCCTCGCGGTTTTCGTACCAGTGGCCGACGAGCAACAGGATGGCCTGCTTAGCCGTCTGCGGCACGGCGGCGGCGCCGCCGTAACCCGCCACGAAGCGCACCGCCACCGCGTCTGCCGACCACAGCGTCGTCGACGGCCAGGTGAAACCGGACTTCAGCACAATCCGCCCGAAGATCTCCGAGACGGCGACCACGTAGTTGCCGGCAGGAAACGTCTGGGTGATTCCGTCTGCGTCCTTGTAGGTGATGCTGGTGACCGACGCCAGCGGCGGCAGCGGCAGCTCGAGCTTCGCCTCCCGGGGGAACGCGTCCAGCACGAGATCCCAGGTCTGCGTAACCAGGGCGCGCCTCGTGTCGGTCTCGAGCTGCTCCCGTGCCGCGGTGACGAGAGAGCCGATCTGCACGTCGTCGTCCGTGATGTCAACGCGCAGATGAGCCTTGGTCTCCACCAGGGTTACCGGCTCAGTGGCCGGCGCGGTCACCAGCACCAGTCCCATCGGTTCCTACCCGCCCTTGCCCTTGCCCTTGGCGGCTTCCCGCTCGGCCTTTTCCCGCGCCTTGCGCTGGGCCTTCGTCTCAGGCTCGGCTGAACTCGCGGCCGCGTCCGGCTTGCCCTCACCCGCTTTCGGGTCAGCCTTACCCGTGGCCGCAGGCGGCACCGCCGTCTCCGGCGGCTTGATCATTTCCGTCTCGATCGGCGCCAGGGCCTTTCCTTCCTTCGCCGGCCGGGCGAAGCCGCCCTCGATCAGTGCCTTAGCCTGGACGGCCGGGAGATCGGCGATCTGCCCGGGCTGGAGCACGCCGTCTGGGCCGGCCAAGAGCGTCACCATCTGGATCCGCATCGGTCACCTCCTGTGCGGAAGTTCCAACTCGTCCCGGCCCGTCAGGCGACCGGAGCCTTGCGCGGATGGCCGCGGATCACGTTGACCCCGTGCGCCATCCCGGTCGTGCCCGACTCAGTCGTGGTCACGCGGATGTAGCGCTCCGTGCCCATGTAGCCGATCCGGTAGATCGTGTTGTCCCCGGTGTCGGCGGCTACCGTCGGCTCCGTGCCCTGCAGGTTGGCATCCGCCACCGCGGTATAGCCGGAGCCGAGGACATCCGACTCCTCCACCTGGAAGACGTGGGATCCGTCGGTCCACAGGCCGCAGTTGATCTCGACCATCGCTCCGTGGAACCCGTGCAGATCGACGCCCACGCCGGTCTGCGCCGTCTTGTAGACGGCCGGGACGAGCGTCTGGACGACGTCCAAGTTGCTGTAGAGATCCATCGCTCTTACCTCCGTGGCCCGGGGATCCCGGGCTGAAAGACCTGGACGGGAGGGCAGCTCGGGCTGCCCTCCCGAATTTCGGTTGCGGTTACGGCAGCTTCACCCGTGCGAACGCCTCGGCCAGGACGGGTTGCCCGTCCGACTCGAGGCGGCCGATGAAGCCGACCTGGTTGCTCTCGGCGTAGAGCTCCTCCAGCCGCTGGACCTCGAACGCCAGGCTGTCGGCGATCCAGTAGAAGCTGAAGTCACCCAGGATCCCGACGTACAGACCCGTGGTGAAGGTGTTCGGCACGTACTCGCCGATGTGGATTGGCAGGTTGAGCAGCCGGTCCGGCTCACCGACGCGGGCCGACTCGCGCCAGATGTACTCGCCGGTGGTCGACTTGATCTTCGCCAGCTGCTTGACCGCGTCGCGGTGGAAGAGCCAGCGCGCCCGCGGCCAGTACGCCGCCTTGAGGAAGTACTTGGCGTTGATCAGCCCGTCGATCGTGATGTCGGTCCCGGACGCAGCCGCCAGAACGTCGCGCGAGGTCGGGATGCCGGAGGCCGAGGCGGTGAAGACACCCAGCGGCCGGCCGGCACCGGAGCCGGTGAGGGCCGCCTTCTCCCACGTGATGGCGAACTTGTAGGCCAGGCGCTCGCGCACCAGGCCCTCGGCGTTCGCGTCTAGGCGCAGCAGCTTGCGGCTGACCTTGATCCGCTTGGCCAGCGGCTTGGGGGCCAGCTCGCGCTTGCCGAAGGACATGGAGCTGTCCTCACCCCCCGTCGCCAGCTCCGAGGTCCATTCGGCATCGGCCGGGTCCGCCTCAAGCGACGGGACGCCCAGGGACTGGGCGGCCTCGACTTGGCGGACCGTGGCCCACTGGCGGATGAGCACCGCGTCGTCGACGGCCTTGATCAGGTCCCGGACGAACTGCATCGGCGCGGTGAGGAAGCCGCCGGAGCTGTCGACGTCCGACTGCAGCGCCCGCAGCTCGGGCCCGACGGTGCCCGACCGGAGGAACCGATCGAACGCGGCGCGGTACTCGGCCGACTCGCGCGGGTCGTTCGATGCCCGCGAGCCATCCGGCTCCGGCTTGTGCGGGGCGGTGAGCGGCTGCTCGAGCTCGCCCTCGAGAGCTCCCTGCCGCTGGGCGCGGTCGATCGTGCCCGTCAGGCCCGTCACCTCGCCCATGATCCGGTCCCACTGAGCCTGCTCTTCGGCCGTCAGAGCGCGCTTCTTGGCCTCGGCCTCGGTGAGCAGGGCACGTCCTTGGGCGACCAGGGCCGCCCGCTTTTCGAGTAGCTCACGCAGATTCATCTCTCATTACCTCTCTCGGGCCCGGATATGCCAGGCCCTGGAACTAGGTGTGCAGCTCCAACTCGCGGCGCATGCGGTCCAGGCGCGCCTGCACCTGGGCCTCATCGCCTTCCCCCGCCTGGGCCGCCTGGCCCCGGGCGGCGGCCAGATGGGACCGCAGCTCTTGGAGTTTCGAGCGCACTTGCGCGCTCGTTTGGGGAAACGCCGGATCTGTGACGACAGATACGTCATAGAGCCACGCGCAACCGCCCCTCTTCAGAGTCCGGTGGAAGACATCCGCTTCATCCGTCTGCCACTCGTCTCCACCGGGCTTGACTCGGAAGGCAAAGGACATCTGGTCGATATCGCCACGGCGCATCGGCTCGAGGACCAGGTCACGGATCAGGTCCGTGCCGGGCGGGTGGATGAGAACCTCCAGCGCCTCGGCCGTATCCTTGAGCCGCAGCGTCCCCGACGTCGTCCGCCCCAGCACGTAGTTCCCGTCGTGGTTGAAAAGGCCACGGACGTCGTTGCCCAGGACATCCTCGAAGAAGCCGGGCTCGATGCGTTCGATGAAGCCGATGTCTTCGGAAGGAACGCCGTAGACGGCCGCCTTGCCCTCGATCCGTGGTTTCTCCGGAGAGCCCGCTACTCGCACTTCGGCCATCCGGAACGTGCGGATCTCGATGTCGGAGGCATTCAGCATCTCCCGCGACCGGAGGGCGGGGGGCTCCATCTCGGCGTCCTCGAGGTGCGCCGCCAGGTGGTCCCAGACTCCCTGGCGATCACCGTCAGGGATGTCGGCGCCGCCACGGGCGCCGTTCAGTGCCGCGATCCCGGCAATACACGCCCGGGCATTGGCGTCGCCCACGTCGCCGGTCTCGGAGCACATGTGATGCGGCAGCTTGTATGCCCCCTTCGTTTCCGGGTCGGCTTCCGGATCCTGCCAGGCAAACATCTGCCGGTAGTAGGCTTCATCGCCGTCGTCTTTCATCCGGCCGACGTGCAGGCCTGCGTCCCATTCGCTGTCCGCCACGCCCGTGTGATGCACTCGAAGCGCTGTCATGTCTCCTCCTTCAGACGGCCGCCGTCGCCATGCAGTCGCAGCCTTCGTGCGCCGGCGGGTGCCTGACGTCGTGGTCGTTCACCAGCGGCGTATCCGCCCCGTCCGGCTTGAACGGGTCGCCGGCAGCCAGGAAGTTGTCGCGGATCCCGATCACGCGGCCATTGAGCCGCGAGCAGTACGGGCAGTTGTCACCTGAGGCGACCCAGCGCAACTTCAGGATCCCAGCGGCCACGAAGACGAACCAGGCCACGGCGTTGTTGGCACGGATCGTCTCCCACGAGGCAGTCTTCTCCGGCCGGCGTTCCTCCCATTCGGAGAATCGTTCGTCCAACGCCTCCAGCGGGTCCCGCCCCGCCTCGACGGCCTCCCGCGCCACTTGCCGGAGCTGGCCGACACTTGAGCCCACATGGCGCGCGGCCAGGGTCTCGCTGTACTCCTCGACGAACTGCTCGAGCTCCGGCGTCACCCCCGGCTCGGCGCCGACCTCGCCGGCGGCCTCCGCCGCCACGACCTCCGCATAACTGCGGAGCACCGGCATCATCTGCCGCCTGACAAAGCCCTCGTGTTCCGCATAGAACTCGTCGAGCCATTCGCTGAATTCGGCAAAGCCCCGCCGCTGGAAATGCTTGCGGGCGCCCTCGCGGACGTCGTGGATCTCGCGGCGAATGATCCGGCGCGCCGAATCGGCAAAGACCGGAGCATAGGCCGTGGCCAGTCGGCGCCGCGAGGCGGCTGCCTGCCGCGAGCGTGCTTCGCTTCCACCCTGCGAGGTGGCAAGGGCCAGTGCTCGCGCCTGGATACCCTCTCCTGCCTGGGAAGCCGGGATCATGTTGAGCGGGATCATGTAGACATCGCCCCCGTCAATGGGGTTCATGTTCTCGAGCTCGCGCACGTCGTTGGCACTGAGCCATCCCCACTGACGGGCGACGCCGTAGGCCCCGAAGCGGGTTTGCGTGTCGCCGCGCAGCAAGGCGTCCACCAGGAACTCGGCAAAGAACCGCCTCCGGTCTGCAAAGGGGATGAAGTCCCGCAGGATGGCCTGCTCCCACCGGACAAGCCACGGCCGCAGGGTGTAAACGACGTGCTCGATGGCCTGGTGCTCGATGTTGGAGAACGTCGCCCGTTCGAGGTCGGCGATCATGTGCGGCCGCACGTTGAACATGCGGGCGATCTCGGTCACCTGGAACTTGCGGGTCTGCAGGAACTGTGAATCCTCGGGCGGGAAGCCGACTTTTTCGACCTTCAGTCCCTCTTCGAGGATGGCCATCCGGTGCTTCTGCTCGAGAGGTCCGTGGCGTGTCTCCCAGGACTTGCGGATGTTCTCGATCGCTTCAGGCTTGAGCTTGCCAGGATATTGGAGCATGAGCCCGGGCGTGGCGTCGTTGTCGAAGAAACGCGCCCCATATTCTTCCGCCGCCACCGTCAGACCGATCGCCTGCCGGGCCAGGGAGATCGGGGAGTAGCCGACGAGGCCGTCGAAACCGAAGCCCCGAATGTGGTGAACGAACTCCTTCCGCAGGACAACCGGCTCTCCACCAACCGAGTCCGGAAGCTGATACACGTATTGGAGCTCGCCCTGGCGCCGGCGGACTTTCATCCGGTCGGGGCGCAGCGGCCACTGGGCCCGGACTCGGCCGAATCCGTCGAGCTCGATCTCCGCGTAGGCATTGCCCCATGTCGCCACATGGCCCATCAAGACCTCGCGGAACTCCAGGCTCGTCATCTCCGGATTCGGCAGATCGTGAAGGAGGGTGTATAGGGGATTCTCAGGAGCGCGGCGCTTCCCGCGAACGGGCAACCGCTCGTAGAGGATGAGCGGCAAGGAGGACACACCCTCGGCGAGGACCCGCACGCACGCTAGCACCGCTGTCACCTGCAGCGCGTTCTCGGGCGTGACGTGGATCCCCGCGGACGTCTCCCAGCCGGAGGCCGAGGCCAGGAGCCATTTCGGCGGTTCCTGCGAAGGCTGGAAGCGCTGCTCCATTGCGCGGACGAGGAGACCCATCAGCTTCGCCCTCCGGCCCGAGGCCGCCGTGCGGCGAGTTCCGCCGACAGGAGCGCACCGGCCATGAGGAGCACCCCCACGACGATGAGCGCCAGAGAGGGAGAGATCAGCCAGAGACCGACGGCCATCATGGCCAAGCCCGCGACGGCCACGAGATCCCGGAGGTCCAGAACGGGCCGCGTCTTCATACGGTCACGATCCCCCGGGTTTCGTACACGGAGCCGGGATCACCCCTGCCGTTGCGCAGCGCCCGATCCAGCGCCATGATCCCCGCCACGATGCCGTCGATCTTCTCCCGGCTCTTCTTCTTGCTCGGCTTCACGTTCCCGGCGGAGTCCTGCTCGACCATCAGGTTGTCGGCCATCCACCTGAGCACGGGGTGACCAGCATGCGCGATCTTCCCGTCGAGTGTTAGCCGCAGGAGCTCCTTTGTCGGGGCGCTCATGGAAACGAACCCCTGCCCGAACGCGACGAGCGTGAAGCCGGCCGCCTCGAGCTGCTGGCTCATCTGGATGGCCCCCCACCGGTCGAAGGCGATCTCCCGGATGTTGAAGCTCTTGCCCAGTTCAACAATGTCGGCGCCGATGGTGGCATAGTCGATCACGTTCCCGGGAGTGATCTTTACAAGGCCCATCCGCGCCCAGGCGTCGTAGGGGACACGGTCCTTGCGCACCCGCTCGAACAGGTTCGCCTCGGGGATCCAGAAGAACGGAAGCCAGTGATGCAGCTCGGGGTCGTCGGGGCCGGGGGGAAAGTCCAGAAGGAATGCCGCCAGGTCGCTCGAGCTGGCCAGGTCGAGCCCCCCGTAGCAAGCCTGTGCGACACCGATGGAGATCTCCCCGCCGCATGCATTCCAGGCGTCCATCGGCAGCCAGCGGACATCCTGCTGCGTCCACCGGTTGAGGTGCAGGCGCAGGAAGGTATTGAGGTAGGCCGGCGTCAGCTGAGCCCGGCGGCATTCGGCCGCCAGGTACTCCTCTTTCACCGCCACGCCCATGCTCGGATTGGCCTTGCGCCACGTCTTGGGATCCGTCCAATCGTCCTTCTCGTCGGCCGCGGCGATGAAGGCATAGAACTCGGGATCCTCGATGGTGCCTTCCAGGACCTGGCGGGCGTGCTCGTGCTGCTCCCAGCAGATGCTCTCGCGGTCATAGCCGGCCGTGGTGATAGCCACCACCAGGGGCTGCCGGCGAGACCCGGTCGCCGTCGTGAGCACATCCCACAGGTCGCGGCTGGGCCAGGCATGCAGCTCATCGGCGATGACTCCGTGAGCATTGAAGCCGTGCTTGGTCTTGACGTCCGCGCTGACCACCCGGTAGACGCTCGACGTCGCCGGCACGACGACCGATCGCTTGTAGATCTCCGCTCGGTGACTCAACTCCGGCGACGCCTCGGTCATCTGCTTCGCCAGGTCAAAGACGATCGCCGCCTGTTCCCGATCGGCCGCGGCGCCGTATACCTCGGCGCCCGGCTCATCGTCGAGGAAGAGCAGCAGCAGGGCGATCGCCGCGGCCAAGGTCGACTTGCCGTTCTTGCGAGCGATCTCGATGTACGCCCGGCGGTATTGACGCGTGCCATCGGCCCGCTTCCAGCCGAAGAGATCGCGGATGATCACCCGCTCCCACGGCAGGAGGATGAAGGGCTGGCCAGCCCACTCACCCTTGACATGAACCAGGAGTTCCTCGACGAAGGCGAGGGCCAGATCGGCGGCCTGCGCGTCGAACAAGTACAGGATCGGCTTGGGCGCGTCGCTCCGCCGGCGGGCCCGGATCGCCACCGTCACTTCGCAGCTCCCGTCTTCTGGAAGAGCACTTCAGCCAGAGTCATCTGTTCCATATCGACGGCCGTCACCCTCGAGCGGCTGGAGGGCGTCATACCGAACTCGATCGTGAGCTTGCGCATGTCGTCCATCGCCTGGCGCGCAATCCGCACGTAGGGGCTCACCGTCAGCGTGCCGTGGGCGGTGAACGTCGTCATCCCGTGCTTCGTCACTTGCTGCTCGGCTTTCACCCAACGACCGTAAGCCTGGCAATACGCGGCCAGCGCGGCACGATCCACATCGGTCATCAGCCCAGCGTCGTAAAGGATATGCACCATCCGCTTCCACTCGGTCTTCGCCGCGCGCATCAGATGCGGCGGACAGCTCGGTATCGCGGCTGGGATCCTGGCCTCATGCGCGTTCAACGGGCGCTTGCCGGGATTCCCGGCCAGCTTCTTCGTCCTCGTTGGCTTCGGCTTGCGTCCCCTCATTCCACGACACCGTTTCCCCAATTACGCGGGCGCGCACGCGAGGCTGCCCGCCGGTCCACGGCTCCAGGCCCCCAGAGATTCATGCCCCCCTACCCCATCGCCCATCGCGCTGCGCGGTCTTCCTCGAGTGGCACGGCTTGCACAGGGCCTCCAGGTTCTCATCGTCGTCCGTTCCGCCCTGGTCGATCGGGGTGATGTGGTCCACCTCGGACGCGGCCGCCACCTCGCCATGCTGGCCGTGCACGCGGAAGGGATCGACACAGACCGGGTGCCTGGCCAGGAACAGCACCCGGACCTTCCTCCATCGGCGGCCGTAGCCTCTCCTCGCTGCAGAGCCGCGCTCTCGCTCGTACCGTCGCCGCTCCTGCTCGGCGTGGCGCTGGCAGAGGTGCCCGCCTGTTTCTCGAACAAGATCCGGGCAGCCTGGAAAGGAACATGGTCTCGGACTCCTTCTCGGCATAATGCAAAGCGCCCAGCTACTCCCTTTCGGGAACAGCTGGGCGCCCATCTCCAACTTGGCCCCCGCCCCTTGCACAATTGCGGGGGTGGCTTAGGTTGTACGTGCTTATTCTAAGCCGCCTCGCGCACCTCTGTCAACCGAGCCACAGAGGGCCAGGGCGCCGCCCCTCTAGCCGGCCATCATGGCATGAAGGCCCCTACCGTAAAGCGGACGCAACCGAGCGGATCCGTCGACTCAGAGAGGCACCATTCAATTGTCGTGAGCTCGCGCTTGCTGGTCTCAAAGGCCTGCTCGACGACGTCGACCTCCGCCTGCATCTCAGTGACTTGACCCTCAGCTTGGATCCGCAGCGATCGCTCGTGGACCGTCCCGACTGATGCGCCGATGCCCAAGCCGACGAGAGCGATCGCTGCATAGACCACAAGCGACCTTCCCCTGTGAGCATCCATCAGAGCCCCCTCTGTCCAGCCGGCGCATCTCTGCGAGACAGGAGCTCCGCCAGCCCATCAGCTCCTGAGTGCCACTCTCTGTGCTGGCCGCAGTCCTCACAGAATATCAGGGCATGGCCGGTGATCACGTGGCCAGCCACCAAGTGGAGGCGGCGCACCCCCTTCTCCTGCAACACGACGCCGAGGATGTGGTCGCCCAAGGCACAGCGCCAGGGGCGGCTCGTCACCTGGCTTCGGGAGGCATCCGGCGCCTGATCGCATTCGACTGTCATCAGCATGATACCTCCTCAACGCCGAGCCACAGATGACCCAGGAGTACCTTCGTGCTCCTCTGGACGGAGATCCCGCTCACCCGATCGGGGGCTAGTCCTTCTGCGGGGTTCACCTGGCAGACCGTGGGTATTCGCCCATACTTCTGCCGGTAGTACTCGGCGGCGCATTGCAGCTTCGTCGCGAGGTCCCGCGTCGGGTTGTCGTCGAACCACAGCGTGCCGATCTCCATCAGTGCCTCCTCTGCTCGGTCACCACGTACCACGGACCCCGAGCTCCCCCATTGAGCACCATGATCTTCGGGGCAAGCGTGCCCAGTTTGAACTCAGGGAATGCGAGCAGCGCCGCCAGGGTCGCCCGGCGATGGCGCTTCTCCCAGCCGAACAGGTTCTTGTTGCTTCGGCTCTCCCAGGTCATGGGTTCTCCTCGGGCGGCAGATTGGCTTCCTGCTCGGCCTCCCACGCGGGATCGCCCGCCGGGCAGTCGCCTTCCTCCTCGGGCGGCAGGGACGCTGGCAGGGCGATGTATCCTGCTCGTTCGCACGCTCGACAGCGCCGCAGTGCCCCGATGTGCTGACCGGCCCAACTCTCAACGACGTGTCCGCAAGTCAGTCGCGCCTCAACTCGATGCGGCTGTTCCAGCACCTCAAACGCCTCGACTCTGCGCATCTGTCTCATACTCTCTTCTCCTCAGGGGACAGAGAGGCCGTCCAGTCCGGATACCAACCATGTTTCCGGTAGTATTCCTGACGAAGGACTGGAATCTCGGCCCAACCGAAGCCGCCACGCTTCGCAAGCGTCTCAAGGCTCTGCTGTTCTCCGAACAGGTCGGCATAGACGAAGTAAATGCGCTGGGCCATCGACCACGGAATGCTCGGACCATCCTGCATGGGGAACTGCCCCTCTGTCACGTCATCTCCTTCCCGGCGAGGGCGGCTCGTCTCGCCATGCACTCCAGCCACGCGAGACCGACTGCGGTCGACTGCGCGACCTCCTTCTCCACATGCGGGCTGTTCGCTCCCTGCGAGTAGGAGATCTCGCACTTGTCCTCGATGGCGGCCTTAGCCTTGAGGCCCAGCCTGATCAGCCCGCGGACGATGCGTCGGTACGGATCGCCCCGCGGCATCGCCTGTAGCACGTGCTCCGCCGCCTCGCCGACCTCCTCTGCCAGGATCATCAGCCACGCGGCGTCGTCGTGGGTCTGCACGCCCCACTTCTCATCCTGACGGGCGCGCTCCTGCATAACCTCACTCAGCGGGTTCGGCGTCGTCATGCCACCACCTTCCTTTTGGCTTCGGTCCACAGCCACTCCGCCATCCGCTCCTTCGGCTCACACCACGGCAGGCCCAGGGCTTGAAAGAACGCCTCTTCCGTCAGCGTCGGGATGATGAGAGGGCAGCTCGACCCCTTCGGGCAGCCGCCCTCTGCCTTCATGTGCCCGTGGACCAGGTAGCCGTCGGCTATGTGCTTCCGCTGCCGCAGGGCCAGCGTCACCAGACCCTGGCTGAAGTCGGCCGGGCCGGTGCGGATGGCGAGCGCGCCGCCCCAGCCGGCGGGTGTCGTCAAGAAGAGATCAGCGGCGATCCCCTCGCCCACATGCCACAGCCGCTTGTACTTAGGCCCATTGCGCTTGAGCACAGGGTCGAACTCCCACCGGCCGCGCTCCAGCACCGCTTGCAGCGCCGGCTCGAAGTGGTCCAGCTCGAGCTCGCTCATCTCTCCGAAGAGATTGCCCGTCTGGACGAACTCGGTCCTGGGGATGGCCACGATCTCCAGGTCGTGCGGCTCGGGCTTCTCCCTGCGGACGCTGCCGGCAATCTCTATCCGCGTGCAGCCGGGCGCGAGGGCCAGTCGCAGTCCTATCGCCAGCTGCAATGCTTGCTCATGGTCCATTGCGTCTCCAAAGGCCTCCGCCCAGTCGCCACACCCGCGCCGTTAGGTCTTGGGGGATCCCGCCCGCACCCTTTCGAGTGTTCCGCCGGGCAGGGATCATGGCGGGCCGGGTCCGATCGCCGTCGGCTTGCTCAGAGCTCGACCCCTCTTCGGGTGGCTGGTCCAGTCAGCTTCACGGCATCCGAGATCCCGTCGCGTAGCCGGGCAGAGGCCTGCGTCTCAGACCTTGTCCTTCAGCGTCTCCGGATGCATGACCGTGATGTGGTGATTGAGGCCACTGACGCTCTTGAACTCCCCACCGCAGCGATTGCACTTGGTCTCACCGGCCTTCGCGGCCCGCGCCTTGCGCGGCCGACCGTTGCCCTCCGGAACGTCGATGCTGTGACCTACCAGTTGGCCGCGCACGTGCTCCTGCGCCTGCCCCGAGTCCACCAGGAAGCGCAGGGCCTCCCGGATGTCCATCGTCAACACGATCCCTTGCACCTCACTGACCATCTTGCTCTCCATCGCTTTGCTCCTTTGGGCGCATGGCCTTCATGCGCTGGATCCGTTCATGCACTCGGAAGCGGTATCGGACCGCCTGTTGTGCTTTCGCCCAGCTGCGGCGGCTCAGGCGCTTGTGGATCCCATCGGGGGCGACCAGAATCGCCTTGAACCGATCGGGCGCCCATGCCGCCTCGCGGTACCGGACGTACCCGGCGAGGTCGTTGACGATGTAGCCCGGGAAGAGCGGGGGCGAGATCATGCGCTATCCCACCATTCCCACAGGCCCATCGCGCCGCTGATGTGCACTGGCTTCTCGAGGACGACTAGGTCAGTGAACAGCCATGCGTAACGCCCTGGCGTGTAGTCCCCGCATTCCCTCTCAGGTGACTCGGGCACGTTGTCCGCCGTGATCAGAACGCAATCGACGAGCCGGACGGTGCACACAATCACTCCGAACGGGAGAGGAAGATGCCCGGCATGATGTAGCGCCAGCAGGATCGGGTGCATCTGGCCACCATCGAGGCCCGGGAGCGCCCAGCCGTTCATCGTCAGGATCGGGATCCGCTTCTTCGCGGCATGGATGGCCAGCGGACCGCGCCAATCCGTCTGCCAGCCGCGGGTCTCGATCTTCTTGACGCCGGCGGCGACCAGCGAGGCATAGGGCTGCCAGAGGGTTAGCGCCTTCATGCCGCCTTCTTCCCCTCGGCCGTTTCCGTGGAAACGCTCGCCTCGAGGTCGGCGGCCATCTCGTCCCAGGCCTTCGGCAGCTTCACCCCCAGGGCGGTCGCCACGCCCTGGAGGTGCTTGGCCGTCGTCTTCGGGCCTTTCTCCTGAACGCTGTAGCCTGTCGTGTGGGCGAGGACAGAGGCGGCGATTCGCTCGCGCAGCACCGCCACGCGCAGCGCCTTCTTCTCCGGCAGCTTCCGGTCACCGTACTGGCGGAACGTGTCCCAGATCATCTCGAGCCCGGCGACGCTCTCGCCGTTCACCAGCGCTTCGGCCAGGATTGGCGCCGTCTGCTCGATCAGCCGCCGGGACGCCTGCTCCCGTTTCTGTTGGGCCTCGCGCCGCCGGTCATAGGCCTCGCGGTCGAATTGGCCAGACGAGCTCGAGCTCGCCTTCCGCTTCTTCGCCTCGGCCGCTGCCTTGCCGACGCGCACCAATTCGACGACGTACGAGCCGGTGCCGGGCTCCTTCGAGTAGGCCGGCGCCTTGCCGCGCACCCGCAGGCTGGCGTCCTTCGCATCGAGCATCTTCTGCCAGGAGCTGTGGAGACGCTGACCACTGCTGTCGCCGACGTACTCACTCGGCGCGGCGATCGTGTCCTTGCCGTCGGCCGACGAGTCGTACACCGGAATCCCGAGCCTCTTGGAGACCTTGCGGGTCTCGGCCTCGAGCCAGGCCTGGCGCTTCTGCGACCAGCAGGCCTTGATCCCGCAGTAGTGAGCTCCGTCGAGCACCTGGTGGAACTCGCAGGCGCTGCACGGTGGGGGAGCGACGAACTGGCGGATCCACGCTGCCGCATCCGCCGACAGGCCATACAACTTCACGACGCCGTCGACGTCGGTACCTGAGGCGAGAGCCTCAATGATCTCGGCGACCGCCTTGTCTTCGCTGGGGACCGCATCTTCGATGTTCAGGACATCCGTCGGTTGGAAGCGCTCGGGGAGCAGCTTGAGGAGCTTCTCCGCAGTCGGCTTCTCGACCGCCGCCTTCCACCCCAGCGGCCAAAGCCCCTTGCCGGCGCGCACCTTGCCATCGGGATCATCGTCATCCCCGCCACGCTTCGCCTCCCAGGCGCCCACAATGCAGAACGACTCTTCCTGCAGCACGTTGCGGATCTCATCCGAGATCCTCTCGGGAGTGTCGAACCCGCCCTTCACCAGGTTGGTGGCCAGCGTCTCGATGCGCTCCGGCGCCAGCCTCTGAACCGCCAGGAGCTTCCGGGCCGTGCCCTCGCCGATCTGCCCGCCTTCCACCTGGGTCTGCACGGCCGCTGGCAGTTCGAGCAGCCGCATCTTGTTGCGCACCGCCGGCCCGGAGAGGTGGAACAGCTCGCCGATCTCCTCCGACGTCTTGTGGAAGTCGTCTCGGTAGCGCGCCATCGCCCGGGCTTCCTCGATCGGCGTCAGGTCCTTGCGCTCAACATTCTCCCGGACGGCGAGCTCGAACATCTCCTCGTCGGTAAGCTCCCGGACGTCGACCGGCATCGACCCATACGGCTCACCGATCTGCTCGAAGAGCTTCTCGTAGGCCCTCAGGCGCGTGTGCCCGAAGGCGAGCTGCACCTTCTGGCCGACCATCCGGCCGACCGGGTTCTGCAGCAGGCCCACCTTGGCAATCGAGGCAGCCACCTCGGCTACCTGTTCGGTGTCCTCGTGATCCCTGGTCTGCCAGGGATTCGGATTGATCAGTTCGAGTGCAACGTCTGTGATCGTCATGGGTTCTTCTCCCCCTTCTGTGCCAACGTCCCGAACAGTGACAGCTCGGGCTGCCAGCCTCGCAGCACTACCTGGATGCTCTTGCCTGCCATGTACCCGAGCCAGGTTACGTCCACCGCGCTGGCCTCGACTTCGCCGCCGCTAGCTTGCTTGAACGGGAACTCGAGCTTGATCTCGACGGTCGACTCGAGGTCGCCTGGCTTGACCCTCACGCCCTTGAGCGTCCCGTTGAATGTCCGGTCCTCGACTGTCACGCTGCCTCCTTGCTGGCCACGACGAACCTCACGGACACATCGCGGCCGAGCGCCTCTCTCAGCGCATCCTTTACCCTCAGCCCCTCGTGGCCTCTCAGCCACTCCGCCCCGTACTCGTTCTTGCAGCCGATCACACACTCGGACGCGGTCAGGCTCACCAGCTCGGTATCTCTGATCCACGTGTCGAAGACGGCGCGCCCGGTTTCGTTCCTCAGAATGGCGAGGGCCTGCACCCAGGGGGTTTGGTCTTTGGAGGGTGCAGAATGGGGTGCGGATTTCGCACCCGTACCTGTTAGTACCTCTTCCTCAGGACCCGGAGGAAGAGGATCTGGTTCTATATGGTATGGGTGCGAAACCGCGTAGTCAGATTGCCCCCGTGCGAGTTTCGCCCTGCCGCCAGATGCGGGGGGTACTGCTTTGCCCTCATCCACCGCCGACGAGGGGAGGGCGAAGTTCGCACCCCATTGATAGAACGTCCCCAGGGAGTAGACATTGCAGCCTCTCGGGCCCGATCCGTGGGCAATGTGGAGCTCACTCGACTCCTCGAGCGGCCCGAGTTGATCAAGCAACGTCCTTCGAGAGACGCGCGCCTTCTGCGCCAGATAGTCCAGCGAGAGGAATGTCGATCCTGTCTCGCGGTTAATGCTGTCGGCAACCGCCAAGAGGATCAGGAGCCGACTTCCGTCCTGCTTGCTCGTCTCCCAAACCAACGTCAAGGCCGTGTTGCTCATTCGCCCTCTCGCCTCGCCAGCAGCGTCACCAACGGGTGCCTCTTGGTCTCATCCAGCACGGCCCGGATGGCCGTCGGATCCCACACCAGCGCCTCGAACACGGTCAACGTGCTTCCGAGTCCGCGATGTCTTTGCCGGATGACCCGCACCGTCGCCAGGGAGACGATCGGCATCTCGGCCGGCAGCGGATCGCCCGATCGTCCTCTCTTCATGGATGTTGGAGTGCCCACCGCTTCGGATCGCTCACGACGGCCGCTTCAGCGTCGTCCACCGCACTGGCGCCGCCGACGGCTCACAGGCCGCCACCGCCTCAGCCACGACGAACGGCTTCTGCGTTTCCCGGCATAGCCGCTCCGCTTCCCGGGCCGCTAGGTGAGGGCTCGCATGCCGGGCAGAGACGGTGTTGCGCGACCCGATCACGACCCAGAACTTCTCCATTGCAGCCTCCTCTGGAAGCAAATCGCATCCGAATTGCGGGAGCGGCCGGGAGAATTCCCATGCAGCCTCTTCTGGCAGCAGTGGTATGGGGGCGCCCCCGAACTGCACATGCCAGCCCGTCGGCGTCATGACCATGAAGACCGGGGTCAAAGCAGATGTCCCTGCTCGAGCGGCTGCGCGGCGTAGTGATCCCGGGCAACCTCGAGCGAACTCACCGTCCCGTGGAACGACGCCATGCGAGCCTTGAACTCGGCGATCGTCCGGTCGATCTCTTCGACGCCGCCCGGCAACCAGTAGCCGCCGAAGCTGCTGCTCGAACAGATGCCGTGCCGCTCGCGCAGCTCCTCAATCGCCGCCCGCATCCCGCGATCCGAGACGTGGCCGTCCACACGCGCTTTCACCTCGGCCAGCAACTGCCGGCGAGGGATCCTGTTCGCCCGGCCCAGATGCCTTCTGAGCACATCCAGCAGCGCCTGCTTCAATTCGGGGGATGCCGGCTTAGGCACTTGGCTGCTGATCCCTTGGCCGGGAGGGCTCTGCGTACCCTCCCGGCCTGTCCCAAGGAGGAGAACCACCGGGGTCGTCCATGCCCCGAAGGGGAGCCACCATCCTGATCAAGCCCCGGGGGATAGGTAGGGCGGATGGTGGTCCCCCTTCGGGGGACGAGCTCAGCTCGTCACACGCTCCCGCCGATCTCTCTCCGCGTATCCCTGCGCCCGCTGCCAAGCTCGCCACTCATCACCCAGGTACGCCTGACCTTGCGAGAGCGCCTTGTGCGCCGTGCGCAGGTCGTCCGTCAGCCCTTCAACAAACTCCGCAGGCAGATCTCGCTCCAGTGAACCAAAGCGAGCGCCCACCCACTCAAGCGCCTGGCGAGCGCGACCAAGAGCCGCGAGCGCAGCCTCGAGACGTTCACGCTCCGCTTCATCAGCGTCGCTCCTGCGCACCGTCTTCGGCCCCTCCGATGCGGCCCATCACGTGCGGCCACGCGTACAAGACACCCAGCAGGGCGAATGTCAGAACGATCGCCCGGATCGACAGCCACCAGTTGATCAGGCGCTCGTACGGCATAAGTCCACTCCTGCCTCCGCCTCGACCCGCTCGACCCACTCCTCGATTCGCAGCGCGAACCGCTGAAGCGGCGTCAGGGGGGCAGAGATCTCATCGATCGGCCGGCTGGCTTTAGCCGGGAAGGTCTCGACTTCGAGCTCCGGGATGGAGAGAGCAGCCGGCGCCGTGGTCATTCAGTCGTCCCCGTAGCGCCCGGTGGCGTTGCGGCGATAGAGGCCGTCGTGGCGGTAAGAGCGCTCGGACCGCCGCGACCGGGCGGTGAAGCGCATCCACCAGCGGTGCGAGTTCATCTCGCCGGCGTATTCCACCTGGCCAGATTCGGAGAGGCCATACACCCGGCGGAGCCAGGGACGATCCGTTGGGATGCTGCGGTGCTCAACGAAAGGCTGGCCATCCGAGGCCAGCCGGTTGACGTACCCAATCCCCCAGCCATTGCTCACCATGACCGTGTCGAGCGGACACGCGAGTGAGCTCTCCTGCGCAGACTGCTCCCACTCCTGCTCGGTGATCCGGAATGGGGACGCACGCAGTACAGCGGCTGCGTGCGCGTCGATCTCACTCTGACCAGCGACAGGTTGTCGGAGCTCGTCGATCGTCGTCATGGATCCCCCGAGAGGCCCCCTGAAAGCTCGTCAGTCCGGCGCCGTCGCTACGACCCTGGCCGTGACCATCCGCGTCGTCTTGCGCTCGATCTCCAGAAGCTGGCACCAGCGCGAGAGCGTGCTCTGCTCCAGCCCCAAAGCCGGGGCGGCCGCCGCCATGTTGCCGTGCTCGGTGATCGTGTCCGCCAGGAACCGGCGGAAGAGGCGCAGCTGAGCCGCCGGCTTGCCATCGGGCATCCCGTTGGCGATGGCGACCTGCTGCATTCGAGGGCTAAGCTTCTTGATCACAGTTCCTGTCCTTATGCCGTACGGCTGCCCCGAAAAGAAAAGCCCATCCGTTGGGCGCACATTCATTATGCACTAACCGTACCGCTTGTCAAGTGCAAAAATGGCCCATCTGCCGCAAGGGGGCCTAGAATCAGCCCATGCAGACCAAAGCGTACATCGGCGGGCAGATCCGGCAGGCCAGGGAAACCCACGGCTGGTCAATCAGCGAGCTGGCCAGGAGATTCAGCGTATCCCATGCCAGTATGAGCCGCTGGGAGAGCGGGGACCAGACGATCGACTTCTCCGACCTCGAGCGCCTAGCCAAGCTACTCGAGCGCCCCGTCCAGTTCTTCCTGCCCGACTGGTACGTCGATCCGAGCGGGCTCTCCCCGGACATCGCCGCCTTGGTGGGCCGAATCAACAGCTTGCCCCACGGCCCTGTCCGGGATAAGCTGATCGCGAACATCCTCGAGCAGATCGACACCGTGTCCGTCGCGCTGCGCCGGGAGGAAGACAGCGCCGCGCGCTAGACACCCAGGGGGGCCCCATGAGCGAACAGGATCCTCTCGCCACGACCTTAAGGCTGGAAGCGGACCTCCCTCCGGTCGAAGACGAGCGGCGGCGGGCAGAGGCCGAGGCTCAGGCAGCGAACACCCAGTACACGATTGGGCTCGTGGCCGTCCTCTTAGGGGTCATCGGCCTCTTGTTCTTCTGGCCACTGGTCCTGCTCGCGCTCCCCGGCGCATTGGCCGCCATCACACAGGCCGCCAAGCGCAGCCGTGCCCGTGACCAAGTCCGCCGCCACACCGAGCTGATCAATGCCTGGCGGGTCGACTTGGCGGAAGCCCGAGCGAGGCTCGCCGCAGGCAGTTCCCGTACGTAGCACACGCGGACGCATTCTCGGATCGAGCGATGCACCTCCACGCAGTCCCAGCCTGAGCCGTCAGCCCAAGCATCTGATCTCCGGGGCCCACCACCTGCAACGGGTCTTCCCTCCCCCACCATGAAGGGGATTGCTCGCGCCCCCTGATCGCGCCATCATGGGGGGAGGGAGTGTTCCTACAGGGGGCCCCATGTGCGACGAGCTCTACCGTCACTTTGAGCGTGCCCTGGCCGGCGCCAATCGCCTCGCCGCCGCCGAGCGCACACGCTTCCTGCGCCTGGCCGCCTGGTGGGTGGCCTGGGCCGAGGAGCTCATCGCCCGCGTCCCGTACGTCTACCTCGACTACCGCATCTGGGTGAACTCCTGGCCCACCGGCCAGCCCCCGGACGCTCCTCCCCTGCCCGTCGATACCAGCGACGAAATGACTCGCACTTAGCGGCTCATGCTTGGCTGAGTCTGCCGATGACCGCATTCCGCTGCGCTATCTGGGCCGTCGTTTCCACGGAAACGCAGGCCGCCGAGGACAAGGCCAGCCTGCCTGCCCAGCAGGAGGCCTGCCGACAGCTGATCACCGCCCGCGGCTGGAAGGAGACGGCCGGGCCCTACGTCGTCCCCGGCGCCTCCCGCACCCGCTGGGTCAACCTGCGCGACGCCGAGCAGGCCATCCCCGAGCTGCGGCGCCTGCTCGACGACGCCCACGCCGGCCGGTTCAACCTGCTGGTGCTGTACGACTTTAACCGCTTGCGGGATCTGCTCGATCCGGTCTCGCGCACCCTGGCCGCCTACGGCTGCCAGGTCTTCTCCGTCTCGCAGCCGGTGGATCCGCTGCCTCCGGAACGCTTCGACCCGTACGCCTCCGACACCTCAAACATGATGCAGGGGCTGAGCCAGATCATCAGCCGGGCGCAGATCTCCGACCTGCGGCGCAAGTACCGCTACGCCATGCCCCGCCGCGTCACGGAGCTGGGCCTGCCGGCGATCTCGATCCCCTACGGCTACGCCAAGCCGCCGGGGCGGGAGACCGATCGCAAGGTCGTCCCGGTCCAGATCCCCGAGCAGGTCGCCATCCTGCAGCGGATCCGTCAGATGTACCTCGGGGAACGCCTGAGCAGCCGGACGATCGCCGAGGCATTAAACCGCGAAGGCATCCCCTCGCCCCGCGGCATGGCCTGGAACCCCATCACCATCCGCGGGATCTTGGCCAATCCTTTCTACGCCGGTCGCGTCGCCTTCGGCAAGACCCGGGCGCGCACCGACCCGCGCACCGGGAAGCGGTCCCGAGTTCGCGGGATCCCGCGCCGTCAGTGGTCCGAGGGTCCGGGGAAGCACGAGCCGATCTGGACGCTGGAGGAGTTCGAGGAACTGCAGGCCGAGCTGGAGCGCCGGCGCCGGAGGAACGTCGGCATCCACCGCCGGCGGTTCGCCTTCACCAGCCTGCTCCGCTGCACTTGTGGCGCACCTCTCTACCGCCAGGAGAATGGCCCGCGCTCGGAGCCAGACCGTGCCGTGTGGCGCTGCAGCCGGATGGACGGGCACAAGCGGGTAGCCGTCGTCGAGAGCCAGGTCTTGGCCGAGGTCTCCCGGCGCCTGAAACGGATGTTCAAGGGCGTCCAATTGCCGATTGCACGGCCCCAGGCGGCCCCAGGCGCGGTGCAGCGTGCCCAGAAGGTGCTGGAAGCCACCCCTGGCCGGAGAGCCCGCTACGAACGGGCGTTCGGGAATGGGCTCTTGAGCTATGAGGACTTCGCCGCCCGGATGGAGGAGGTCGACCGGGACGTCGATGAGGCCCAGCGGAGCCTGGCGGACCACGGTGGCACCCGTCGGCGAGCGAGCCAGCAGGATCGCCTGGCGCGCATTCTGGCAGCCATGCCCGACTACCTGCAGCGCGCACCGAGAGAAGAGGTCAACGACGCCCTGCGGGAACTGTTCGAGACGATCGTGTTCGACGTCCGCGGCCGGATCACTCGCATCGAGCTGCGGCGCTGAGTGCCCAGAAAGCACAAACCCGCCTTGCGGCGGGTAAGTGCTTGAAAGTCCCTTGGCGATGGCCTACTCTCCCAGGCCGTCGCCGGCCAAGTACCATCGGCGCTAGCGGGCTTAACGACCGGGTTCGGGATGGGACCGGGTGTACCCCCGCCGCTCTAATCACCAAGGGACGTTTTCACAACGTCAGGTATTCAGTTGTCCAACCAAATAGCGAATGCGCGTTCAGCCGTCAGCGTTCAGCGTGCAGCCTGGGGCCGCGACGGCCGCCGTTTGGCTGAATGCTGATCGCTGAGTGCTGATGGCCACCGAAGAGCGTCGAGTTCTCCGCATCACGGGTAAGCCCTCGGCCATTAGTACGCCTCGGCTCAGCCATTGCTGGCTTTACACCTGGCGCCTATCAAGCAGGTGGTCTTCCTGCGGCCTTACCCCCTTAACGGGGTGAGGGATCTAGTCTTGGGGCGAGTTTCCCACTTAGATGCATTCAGCGGTTATCTCTGCCAGACGTGGCTACCCAGCAATGCCGTTGGCACGACAACTGGCACACCAGAGGTCTGTCCACCCCGGTC
>Ga0315295_10000762_pt1 | contig 27470 bp, 20 predicted proteins | sample YL17G14_0_MG_FD_204453 | JGI IMG/M metagenome (GOLD analysis project Ga0315295, IMG submission 204453) | Sediment microbial communities from Yellowstone Lake, YNP, Wyoming, USA - YL17G14_0 | ecosystem: Environmental > Aquatic > Freshwater > Lake > Sediment | place: USA: Wyoming | collected... | reverse complement strand
ATGGAAGTAGAGATGACCTTCAGAAAGATATTTTTTGACAAAGGTGTCCACAACTACTTCTGGAAATGCAAACCGGCCAGGGAGTAGGTTGAAACAAAGGAGGTAAAGAAAATGCCAGGAAGTATCAAGGATAGAGTTGCCATAGTTGGCATGGGCTGCACCAAGTTCGGGGAGCGCTGGGATGCCAGTGCTAATGACCTGCTTGTAGAGGCTGCTTACCAGGCCTTTGAAGATGCCGGGATAGAGCCCAAGGATATTCAGGCGGCATGGTTTGGGACCACTTCCTCAGGGCAAACAGGGATGGGGTTGGCCGAGCCGCTGAGGCTCCAGTACATTCCCGTTACGCGGGTAGAGAATGCCTGCGCTACTGCTTCTGATGCCTTCAGGAATGCCTGTTATGCGGTAGCCGCCGGCATATACGATATAGTTTTAGCCATAGGCGTTGACAAACTTAAAGACACCGGCATCAGCGGCCTGGGCGGAGCGCAGCCGAATCCCAGCCACGTATTGTCACCGGAAAGCACAGCGCCGGGCAATTTCGCCTTGCTGGCCACCACGTACTTCTCCCGATATGGCTTGAGCTTCGAGGAAGGCAAGCATATGATAGGCAGGGTCTCCTGGAAGAGCCATAAAAATGGTGCTTTATGCCGCAACGCCCACTTCCAAAGAGAAGTGCCCATGGAGACAATACTAAATGCGCCCATGATTGCCTGGCCACTTGGACTGTTTGACTGTTGTGGAGTCAGCGACGGGTCGGCGGCAGCAATTATTGCCACGCCGGAGATAGCTAAAAAATTGAGAAAGGGCAAAGAGCCGCCGGTATTTGTCAAGGCACTGCAGATCAGCGCGCATCCTCGCGATGGAAAGTACAACTCCAAATATGATTATACTCATGTTGAGTCTACGGTCCGCGCGGCGCAGGCCGCCTATAAGGAAGCAGGGATAACCATGCCCCGGGAGGAGATAAACATGGCCGAGGTGCACGACTGCTTCTCCATAACCGAGGCGGTTACCATGGAAGACCTTGGCTTTAGCCCCAGGGGAAAGGTAAGAGACGACATTGAAAACGGCTTCTTTGACCTGGATGGCAAACTGCCGGTTCAGCCCGATGGCGGCTTGAAGTGTTTTGGACATCCGATTGGCGCCAGCGGAATAAGAATGATTTATGAGATGTACAAGCAACTTCAGGGCAGAGCAGATGACATATTAAATCCCGGCATGCCTTCGCGGCAGATAAAGAATCCCAAGTTAGGACTGACACATAACCTGGGTGGTACTCCGGATGGCTGTATGATTTTCGTGGGCATCGTAGGATTAGAAGGGGTCTAACTCAGCAGCTTAGTATTAGACATACAATGAGCCTCAGCGAAGTTCGCCTTCGCGCCAGCCCAAGAATACTGGCACTGAGTTGGTCCATAGTGTTGGCATGACAAGGTTAATTATTTGTGAAAGGACCTTGGTTTAGAAACAATAGGGTGGCAGCCAAATTTTCTACAATACCAGGGATATCGATGAGCAGATGTGCCGTGTTGCCGGTGACATCACCATAACAGATGAGAAACGCACCGAATTAGAGAGAGAACTCGACAGGTGGTTTGAGAGAGAAGCTAATGGTGACGGTGATTTGGAACAGGCCCAAGATCGGCTGGCGAAGCTGGAGCGTGTAGAGAAAAACCTACAACGGCTAGCTATTGGGGAGGAGATATCCATCGAAGACTTCAAAGATCATCGCGCTAGAATAGAAGCGGAGAGAAGAAATCTCAAAGATCTCGTTGAGATGATAAGCTGCCGGCGGAGTCTGGTGAAGGGTGACTTTCATATTGCGCTACAGCTATCAAGTGAGCTTGACAATCTATTCAGCGGAGGGGATAATGATGAACGGCGCTTGCTCTGCGAGACAATTTTCAAGCATGTCTACGTTCAGAATGGGAAGATTGTCAAGACGGAGCTGAACTCCCCTTTTGCTCTTATAGCCGGCAGAGCTAAAGGTTTGGAATCTATACTGGCTCGGCAGCCACTGCGTAGCCATCACAAAACCCCATTTTGAGAACAAATTAAATATAGTACCGTGCCAAATTGGGCTGCACTAGAACCGGAAGACAATTCGATTATCCACGAAACATATATTCACCAGCCAAGCTGAGGCATTTTTTAGAAACCACGGGTCTACTTCGTTTCTGTACTTGACAGGCTGCCCCGGCAAATAGCACCATAATTCAAATCCAAAAAGAATACAAAACACCTCATATTAAAAGAAAGGCAATGATGGTAGAACCCGAAATATTGACTATCACACCTAATATCAGGCTCTTGCATCTCCAGCCACCCATACCCGGATACAACAAATTTATCGGGCCTTATCTGATTTCGGGTGAAAAGAACGCCGTTGTGGATACTGGATCTGCAGCAGCTATACAGTCTTTGCTTTCTTCGCTAACCAAAATTGGTATGAATCCCGAGGACATTGACTACATTGTGTTCACACATATTCATATCGACCATGCCGGTGGTGCCGGAGGAGTAGCCAGGGCACTACCCAACGCCAGGGTTTTAGCCCACATTCGCGCTCATGAGCACTTGATAAATCCAATAGCGCTATGGGAGGCCAGCCTGAGAGTTTTAGGCGACTACGCTATTAAAAGCGGCCCAATCGAACCGGTATCTGAAGACAGGCTAATGGATGCAACAGACCAGATGAAACTCGACCTTGGGCACGAGCTGACCCTAGAAATCTATCTTACGCCAGGGCATGCTGTTCACCACTTGAGCTTATTCGACCGAGTCAACGGCGTACTGCTTGCCGGCGAAGCTGCAGGCGTCTGTATAAATGGGGCCATAAGAATGGCGACGCCACCTCCTTTCAAACTTGAAGTAACTCTCTCTTCCATTGACAAACTCATTGCACTAGAACCCCGGAAGCTCTGCTACAGCCATTTTGGGTGCTATGATAACGGTCTGGAAAGACTAAAACTCTATAGAAGAAAGCTCGTTGAATGGTACGAGATTATCAGCTCGGCAGCTAGCGGAGGGAAAAACCCAGAAGAGATATTAAAGGTGCTAAGAGAGAAGGATAAAGACTTAGATTATCTTGACAAACTGGATAGCGACGTATATTCTCGGGAGCTTTCTTTACTTGTCAATAGTATTCGTGGCATAGCTGAACCGCACCTAACGTAACAATATAAAATGCCAATAACCTTATTGCCTGGTTTATCCTACTGAGATGGGATTCTGGTTCATTCTCTTTATGACCAGGTGTTAGTAGATTTATAAGTTCGTTTTCCACTTCATAATGGCCTTACAGTCCGACTATACAATTTGACTTTCCTTTTACCAGAAGAGATAATGTTGAACGGTGCCTACCACCCTTTCAAAAATAAAGTCCAGGGCCATAATCGTTCGTTTATGGGCCGCCAGGCAATAAATCGGTGCACGTGGCGCATTCGTCTAGGGGTTAAGGACACCTCCCTCTCAAGGAGGAGATCACCGGTTCGAATCCGGTATGCGCTACCACTTGGCAAGTATCGTATAAACGGCGTACCCTGAATAAAAGCACCTAATTAAAGCGGGAATTAGTCGCCACACAACAAATCTGCCGTTATGTCAACTTATTTTGGCTATCCGCAGACTTGCTAACCCCAGCCCCGCTATCCTCAGACTCGGTATCAGCACGCCTCCTGAAGTTGCGCCATCGTCTGACTGCTACAGTTATGGACCCCAGATTTTAGCGATACGGCTCTTAAGTTTGTTAAAGAGAGGTTTCAAGTTATCTAGCTTGCCACCCGCCGGTTTAACCATGGGTTTCTCAGGTTTGCCAACGATAGGTTCCACCTTAAATAGCTTGCCTCCCCCGGGTCTGATGTAACTGGGTTTTACCATCGTAAATACAATCATAGCCACTGCCAGAACAGTACATACGGCGATTACCGCCCAAACCCAGGAAGGTATTGCTGTAGGTTGTTCTACTACGGGCGTGGCTGGTTTCTCTTCGGCTATGACGGAAAAGGTGCCTATAGGACTGGGGTCACTGACCACAGGCTCAATTGCCCGCACCTGCCAGAAATAGCCGGTATTGTAATCAAGCTTGCCATCGTAGAGGTATGATGTCGTGGGTACGTCAACCTTAACTATTACCTGTTGTAATGCAGCATCCTTAGCCAGTATAAATTCATATTTGGTGGTCCCGGGCAGTCCTGACCAGGAGAAACCGGGAGAAGTGGAGACATTTTTAGCACCATACGTAGGGCTAAACAAAGTAACAGTCGGATATGGGGACGTCGTCCGCAAACCGGCCTCTACCGTAAAATACATTGTTGCCGACCACGGACTGCGCACAATCTCGCCGGTAACAGTACCTCTGGCTCTAACCCTCCAGTAGTACATATGTCCACTTTCGAGATTGCCCCAACTACCAATATTGGAGCCAGATGCTGGTATCAAAGCACCGGCGGGAAGGTAGACTACCGGCGCGAGTTGGTCAACCGGAATAATATTCTCGTTAACAAGCACTCTGTTGTGAAAATCGATATCTTTGGCCAGTTGTAATTCGTATACCGTGCTATAGCTGAGCTGTCGCCAGGCGAAATTTACCTCGACAGCCCTCCCCGACTTGGGGTCAACAGGAATAAAGCTGCCGCTCGGCGGCGATGTTGTCCAGGGGCCTACTTTGGCTATAGTATCCGTATATTCCCAGAGGCAACCTTCGTTATTGGCAAAATTGTAGGGCTGATTATCAATCGCCCACAAGCTATTGTTCTCATTGCTTGAGATTTTAAGTGAGCTAGGCTCACGGGTAAAAAGGACAGCAGGAGCAACGGGGAGCCCAGCAACCAAATAATCCCATGCTGGAGGTGGTGGCACCTTGACTCTGGGATAAAGCGTACGGTCAACGCCAGCTGTATTAGGGGCAGTTGCTGGAACTCCAGGCGTTTTCCATGCCCCGTACAGGACATCATTCCGTTGAACCAGACCGAAGAAAGCATTGTTTGGCGGTTCCAGTTCATCCCAGGCGGTGCTTTTTCCAATAACCCAGCGATATATCTCGCCGCTCCCGTTTGTAGGGTCATTGGTCGCATTATATATTATTCCAGTCTGCTCAAATTTATCATCGAAAATGACATGAGCGTCACCGGCTACAGGTGGTGCTATACTCTCGTAATCAGGCGGACCGATCTTCACTATAGTGTCGGAGAAATCGGCATAGACTATCCTGCCCATACCGGCAGGAGTCCCAGCCTCGCCCACTAGCACCATATCTTTAGTTGCCTCTGTTCCACCTGTCTTGGGAGGGTTTTTCAGTGGTACTGCTATGGTATGCCCGGCATCAAGCTGGGTGTCTACCTTATTTTTTTGTACCCAACCGGTACCTACCAGTTCATACCTGTATACAAGCGTATTGTTCAGAATATAAATAACTGTATCGCTGGCTAGAGCTAAATCGGTTACTAAAGTTAAACTACGAATATCCCATATCTGTCCTTCATTTGCAGAATAACCGACTGCGGCAGTACCGCGATCGGCGAATACGATGACATCGCTTCTGTCGGTTTCTTCATAAGATGTCTGTTTAACGCGGAGTATGGTGTCGGTGCCATTAGTAGCAATGCACAATACCCTCTCCCAGGTTCTACCGGGCGGGTCGCTGGTGCTCCGCCAGATACTATCGAAGCCACCCGCATCAGGATTTATGGAAGCCAAATATAGTATATCGTAATCATTAGTAGCCAGGTTCTCACCAGCTTGGGGAGCATCCAGAACGGCAACATCAGAGAAAAAAGAGGTAAAAGGGACAAGGCTGAGTTGGGTATCTATGAGGCTGAGCTGGTTCCAGATGTTGCCGACGTCGCTATCTTCCGCCTTACCAAAGGAAACGAGGAGTTGCTCATAGTTTGGCGAATAAGGGCTGACTGAGAAGGCAGACTCATCAAGGGCAACTCTATTCAGGTAGCCATCAGGCCACTCCGGGCCAGGACCTGGAGGAATAGCACATGTGACAGAGCCATTCGGAAGACTAAACGCGCCCAGGCAGGCCGAGCTGGTGCCGCAGTAAGCCCTGGTACCATTAGAATTCCAGGCCACCTGCGCATTGGCATAGCCGGTAATACCACCACCGGTATTGCCGCCACCTGTAGGTGACTTATTCGTATCCGATTTTAACCAGGTAGGTGTTGTACCCGCAGTGCTGTTTGACGTTCTCCAGACGTTCACCAACCCCAATCCTGGGGTGGCAATGACTTCGCCCGCCAGAAGGACACCTTCAGCATAGGTGCCAAAATAGGCAATGCTGGAAATCCTGCCGCTCGTCGGGGGATTTATGCGATGAGGCACGGTATCGTCAATGCGGTAAACGCCAAACTGAACACCTGCAATGGTGACATCGGTGCTGACATAATACCTGCGAAGTGGATTGGCAACATCCTGCCCCGAGAAGTCCGATGGCAGCTCCAGGTCAGCAGTAATAATTTGAGAGGCAAGCGGTGAAGTGCCGGCAAAGCTGGTATCAAGAATCTGCACCGGATAACCAATAACAGTATCCCAGGCAGTTGTGTTGGCGGCGGTATCATGTATGCCAAGATGGAGCCGGGTGTCAGCAGCAGATGAGATGACCATCAGGCTGGAATCACTGGGGTATGTCGGCGAAAATTTCAGTGCTACCACGTCACCGCTAAGCCCTTGTGCATTCCAGCTACCAAAACCACCCGCCTTCATAACGTATACATTGCCCCCTCCACCACCTGTCCTGGTGCCGATGGCAATATCACGGTTAGTTCCATAATAGATCACTGAGATATCCACACAACTGATAAATTCGCCACCAGCTAAAGAAAGACCATTGACAGCAATGTTCCAGGTCGCTCCGCCATTCGTGGAGATATATACCAGCTTAGGGCCGAGGGGAAGCGGCACACCGGTGCTGTCGGTTACGGCGACAATGAAGTTCACATCGTCCGGAGCTACAGCCAGGTTCCAAACGGGCAACTTAGCACCGGCTGCGGTTAGATAGCCACTCAATTCAGTCATCCAGGTAATGCCACCATCGGTTGACTTATAGACTTTCCCAATACTAACATCAGGAGGAGTATGAGGAGCAGGTATATCCACGGCGTAAAAAGTCCTGCCATCTGAGCCGATGGCTATGACATTGACCTCTGACGGGCTGACTATGACATTACTAAGAGGGCTTGGCGTATCAATGGCGGTCCATATCATCTTACCAGGGTCAGCGGAAACCGGTTTGACATTAGCCAAAGATATCAAACTAAACAGCAATACCAAGCTTAGGATTACCCTGAAGACGGACATGTTTCTTGACTGTGACATAAGTTATCCTGCTAAGAACGCATTATCAAATAAGTTTACTTCTTTTACCGGTCTTGGCGTTGTAGGTGGTGGCGAATAGAGCCAGTTCCTCTTTACTTATAAACCACTGGCCACCTATTTTCTCCCCGGATGGGCTGCCTTGCCTCAGAAGTCGCCGCAGCGATTCCTCATGTATGCCAATCTGCCTGGCAGCATCGCGAACATTTAGAAAGCTTTGCAAGTCTATCATTGTTGTTGTTTTAAACAACTACTATTCTACGTTAATGCTCTACCGTTATCAAACGAATTCTGGAACAAACCGTTGCCAACAATTGCCCTTTTGGGACTAATGTGCTACCTTAAACATGACTAAATATTACGTGAAGCCAGATAAATGTATTGCAACTTGCTTGTGTTTCCTTTAAACTTTATTAACTGCAACTAAGTAGCAGGGAGACGATAATGGTCGAAGTTATTGATTCAATTAGAATGGTAAAGCAAAACCCTAAGGCTATGAAGCTTATCCAGGAGATTATGGAGGGTAAGATAAGCGAAGTCAAACCCAGCACCAACCTGGCTACGAAGGAGGGCTTCGGATACCCTCAAGCCGAAAGCGTCCTTGAGTCGACGACTTTGGAGACCGTCGCCACTCTAGAATTTATGGCTAATGAAGACATACTTGAGAGAAATTTACATGAAAATATCCTGTTCTGTCCTAAGTGCCAGTCTCCGAATTTGAAACCCGTAATTGGCTGTCCCAAATGCGGCTCAGGAAACATTGCCAAAGGGAGAATTTTGGAACACCTTGCTTGCCGCAACAACAGCCTTGAAGAAGATTACGCAAATAACGGTAAATATATCTGCCCTAAATGCAGTCAAGAGCTTAGATTTCTCGGCACCGACTATCAAAGCCTGGGCATCAATTACAAATGCCGCGAATGCGGTGGAATATCAAAAGAAGCCGCCTTCAATATGCAATGCCTGCAATGCTCGCACCTTTTTCCCGAAGGCGAAGCCAAGGAGATCGTTCTCTATTCCTATCGCCTTAATGAAGGGAAAAAACGCCAGCTTCAATTTGAACTCAGTGAAAAACCACGATTCGCAGATTTTTTCAGAAGCCGGGGCTATAATGTTATTGAAAGTGCCAAAGTCAATGGTACTACAAAATCAGGAGCTGAGCACGTACTGGATATCCTGGCACAGCGAAGCGACGGCGTGGTAACTTACACAATCGGTGTGGGCATACTTGTCGATAGCCAGGGACAGGAAGTAAGTTTAGCTGAGGTTTTTGCCTTCGATAACAAGGTATATGACCTGGGAATACACGACAAGGTTTTACTGGTAGTTCCCAAGCTCAGCTCTGAAGCCGGTCAATTTGCCCGGCAGCAGAGGATTAAGGTCATTGAGGAAAAAGACATGGAACTCCTTTTGAAATCGGCCGCTTCATCGGCACAAAAGCAGTCAGGCAACAAGCCGTTCATATTCGAAACCAAAACTAAACTTTTAGAGCACTTGAAAAACTGCGGTTACAAGTTCGAGGAAAAAGCCAAGATTTTGGGCAGGTCCGGAGTAGAGCATGTCTTTGACATACTGGCTGTCAACAATGATGGTGTCATTAACCACACATTAGCTATAAATATCTTGATAGCTCAGGACGAAATCAGCTTCAATGCCGTATCTTCATTCGACACCAGGGCTTACGATGTTGGTATTCACGACAAGCTGTTACTGGCCTGCCCCAGGCTCAGTCAAGAAGCGAAGCAGTTCGCCCAATACCAAAGAATCAAAGCCATCGAAATTAATGACCCAGCGAAATTGGCTTAGAATACCGGCATCAACTGCTACCCCCTCCCTTATACAGCGTGTACCATACCCAGTCGATGATTCCTTCGACTACTGAATTTGGAAAGCTCGACGATGTCATTTTCAGTACCGCCTTCTCCTATCAGGTGATAAAGCCCATTGCTGATGGGACTTGCTTTATGGTAGTCAATGCCCCTAAGACCGTACCTCTGGGTATGGATACGCATGGCAGCCAACAATTACATCCCAAGACTGGAGCAGGCTCTGCCGGGCCACGAGACATTGCCCCGAAGGGATGGCATGGGAACAATAGTCCCCTGAACCTAAAACGACTAATAAGAGATAAACCCTGTGAAACCCATGCAAATTTGGGGTTCATGGGGTTGTGTGTCTCATAATAAGGTGTACACCGATAGATTGAAGGTAGACCAGTTCTTTTTCATACATTGCCATATTGCCGGGGAGGTAGGATTGGCCCCAATATCCAGTCGGCAAAAACTGTGTGCCTAAAACAAGACCTATTAGTTTTTTCTTTTCCCCATTTATGCGGAAAAACCCGTCATTGCCTATTTGAACATGCTCAGTATTGCCATCAGCCCAGGTAATTATCTTTAGGACTATTTGGCTATACCATTTGGTCCCTTTGGGGGATAGTCTGCTGAGTTGGAGTAAGCTAGAATTACTATCAGATGACTCAGCGTAGTTTAAGGCAGGTATAGAATCGTTATATCTAGAACGAGGCGAAAATAAAGATGGCGAAGGCAGATTCCCAACAAACACTCGAGAGCCAATTCGCGCAACGCTTGAAGCTGCATGGCTACGAAGTAACCAAAGAGGCTAAAGTAAAGGGCGGTTCGGGAGCCGAGCATACGTTTTCCATGCTGGCCCATAAAGACGATGGTCTTTTCAGCTACGACATCGTCATTGACTTATCTGTCAGCCAGCATGGAGAGGTGGGCCTGGGTGCCATAGTCAATTTCGATGAAAAAGCCAATGATATCAGCGTCCCTGACAGGGTCTTTATCGCTATACCTAAACTCGGCGACATGGCTGCTAATTTCGCCCAACAGGAGCGGATAAAAGTCTTTGATGAAAAGGACATGAACGCCTTCCTGAATGGGGCAGCGCCAGCGGCAGCAAAACACCATAAACCTGTCGAATTCGACACTAAAGCCCATCTACTAGAGTCTTTAACCGAACATGGTTACAAAATAGAGGAAAAAGCTAAATTAAAGGGTATATCGGGAGCTGAGCATAACTTCGATATACTGGCCTATATCGACGAGAGCCTTATTACCCATCCAATGAGTGTAGATTTTCTCTCGGCAGATGATGAGGTAGGCATTGAACCTGTGTCTTTACTCGATGCTAGAGCTCAGGATACCGGCATTGTTCGTAAGGTGCTAATGGCGTCGCCCAGGCTCAGCGATGAAGCCATGCAATTCGCCGAGAAACAGCATATAAAAGTCCTCGAAGTTGGCAAGGCAATGCCAGAGAAGCCGGCCGCTGAATCTCATACAGTCAGAAAGGCAGCGGCACAGTCAAGCAAGGAACCAGCCACAGACAAAGTAGCTGAAGCGGCACCCGCTGCGCCGCCGGTGGTTGCTGGATCAGCCTCGAGCGTCGCCAGGCTTAACTTACTGGTTCAAGCTCCAACACCAGAAGCACTCAACCTGATTCCGGAAAAGCTGGCCAGAAAGTACAGCGCAGTACCGCTCTCGGTTAACGACAATACCTTACGTGTGGCTATGGCTAATCCAGACGATATCCTGGTTATACAAGCCCTGGCTGCCAAAACCAAGATGAGAATCGAAGCTGTTCTGGCGACAACTACGGATATACAAGAAGCCATCGATTTCAACTACAAAGCTTTCGGTGAAATAAGCAAACAATTTGGCCTGATGACGCCTACCTTTGAAACGGTATCCGTAGAGCGGGCTGCCTCCGAAATAGCTGACGATTCACCGGTAGCCAAGGCTCTGAATTTATTAGTGGAAGAGGCGGTAAAGTCCCGGTCTTCTGATATTCATATCGAGCCTGAAGCAGACAGGCTCCGTGTACGTTATCGTATCGATGGAATCCTTCACGAGGTCACCTCATTGCCCATCGGGGCTCACGGTCCCCTCATTTCGCGGATTAAGATTTTGAGTGGAATGAATATCGCTGACCCACGCCGTCCCCAAGACGGCCAGTTCTCGCTCATTTCCTCCGGCAGAGACATCGATGTCCGGGTAGCCACCATAAGTACCGTTCACGGTGAAACGGCAGTACTTCGTCTTCTGGATAAATCAACGGCAGCCTTGTCTTTGCAGCAGCTCGGTTTCCTGCCTGAGAGCCAGGAAAAGTTCGAGCGCATGCTTATGGCGCCTTACGGCATGATATTGCTCAGCGGTCCCACTGGTGCCGGTAAAACCACCACGCTTTATGCCGCGGTCAACACATTGGATAAGGTAGGCCGCAATATCATTACCATCGAAGACCCCGTGGAGTACCATTTCCAGGGCATAAACCAAATACAAATCAATCCTAAGGCCGGCGTAACCTTTGCCAGTGGACTGAGAGCCATCGTACGTCTCGACCCCGACATTATCCTGGTCGGTGAGATTCGAGACAGTGAGACAGCCGACATAGCCACTCAATCCGCTCTAACCGGGCATCTGGTGCTGTCTTCAGTTCATGCCAACGATACTATAGGTGTGCTTTTTAGACTTATTGACCTTGGCGTTGAACCTTTTCTGATATGCTCAGCCGTTATCTGTATCATAGCCCAACGAATGGTCAGGCGTGTCTGTCGTAACTGCGCTCAAAAGACCGAAGCGGCTTTGGTTGAACAAACAGCTTATCATCGCGAGACAGGTGAGGAACGCACTGACTTCAGTTACGGTACCGGCTGCCAACTGTGTACCTACACCGGTTATCTGGGCAGGACGGGTATTTTCGAAATATTAAGCCTCAGCGATGAAATCAAACGATTAATTATTACCAGAGCCCCCGCCGCTGAAATTCGTAACCAAGCCATTAAAGAAGGAATGATTACTCTATCCAAAGACGGCATGCTTAAGGCTGGAGCCGGCATTACCACGCCTTATGAGGTGCTGCGCAACGCCTATTCAATTGGTGATTAAGACCTTGAAATATACTGATGATTCAAAACATGTAGTCGCCAGGCTTTGGCTTAGTCGGATAATGTGAGGTAAAACAGAATGGACTACACCTATTTAGGTTATACCGGGGACAGGCAGATAGTCAAGGGCAAGATATCGGCCGCCGACGAACGGGCAGCTGCCGACATACTGTCTAACATCGGCTACCGTGTGGTCAGTCTTAAGCCGGCCGCACGCTTGTTTTCCTCATCAGGTGGATTTTTCCGGCCAAGAGTCAAGACGGGCGAGATGGTTACCTTCTCCCGACAGCTGGCACTACTTTTGGAATCAGGCGTCGGTATCATCCAGGCCCTGGAGTTGCTCCAAAACCAAGCAACTGACACAGCGCTGAAGAGAGTGCTCTTTGCAGTAATCAACGACATACGAGGTGGCAAATCGCTATCGCTGGCTCTAGCCCAGCATCCTCAAGTCTTTTCAAAGCTTTTCTGCAAGATGATTGGCGTCGGTGAGCAGACCGGCTCTCTGGAAACTGTGCTCCGGAGCTTAGCCACTTATACCGAGCGCCAGACCGCATCTATGGCTAAAATCAAGCAGGCCATGATGTATCCCGCCGTTGTCTTCTGCTTGGCAATTGCTGTTGGCGCAATCATGCTCACCGTCCTGCTGCCACCACTGATTAGCATGTTTAGTTCATTAGGCGGCCAGTTACCGCTACCCACCAGGATACTCCTGGCTATGATGGGTTTCTTGCAAAACTATGGCGTATTTCTATTCGTCGGCCTCCTCGCTTTCGGTATAGTTGGTTTCCTGTACGGTCGAACACCAAACGGACGCTATAACCGTGATTCGATAATGTTACGGTTGCCAGTGCTCGGACGGCTCAACCTGGTAACTGAGCTGGCCCGGGCTTGCCGCAGCCTAGCAGTGTTATTCCGCGCTGGTCTGCCAATACCTGAAGTTATGGCTTTGACCATTCAAGCTACTAGCAATCGAGTCGTGGCCAGAGCCTTGAGCGAGGTAGAACAGGGTATGCTCAGAGGTCAGGGAATGGCAAAACCAATGAGTAAAAACCATGTCTTTTTGCCAATGATGGTGGCAATGACCAAGGTAGGTGAGGAAACCGGCAGCCTGGACGAGTCATTAATTCTAGTAGCAGACAACTTTGAAATCGAATCTGACAGACGGACACAGGCTCTGCTTAGCATGATTGAGCCAGTGATGACCATAGCCATGGGGCTGGGGGTTGGTTTTCTGGCTCTGTCCGTATTTATGCCCATTTACAGCTCCCTCAGCCTGGTGGGAGGAGGCTAAATGAATAAGAGCCGCCAGGTGGCATTTGCATCCTTTTGCCCCGCTCGGAGCGGCGAGCGAGGCATGACTCTGATTGAAATCCTGGTAGCCCTGGGCATTTTAGCTGCAGTTGCCGTGGTCTTCCTCGTCGGCATGTCGGTCTCCTCCAAAGCAGTAATGATCAGCCAGAAGAGCGTAGCCGCCGAAAGCCTGGCTAAGAGCGAGCTAGAATACGTGAAAAGCGTTACCTATCTGAATGCAACCTGGAATTATGAACTCCCATCTAATCCTCCATCTTGGGCTCCAACACATTCTCTCCCCGCTGGTTATAGTGGATATACTGTCCAGGTCAATGCTGCCCTCGTGCATATCTCTGATGACGGCATCCAGAAAATAACAGTCATCGTCACTTATAATGGAGAACAACCACCAGCATTCACCCTGGTCGGCTATAAGGTGAAATGATGAAGCTAAGGATAACTGCATGTAGTTGCGGGGCTTTAGCCCCGCAAGCGCCGTGGACAATGGCAACATGTAGCCACGAGGCTTTAGCCTCGTGCACCCCGACCTTAAAAGGTCGGGACTACATTGGTGGGTAGAATGATTGAAAGCAATATGTAGCTGCGGGGCTTTAGCCCCGCAGGCGACCTTAAAAGGTCGCGACTACGTTAAAGATTATAAGGTGCAAATATGAAGCTGAAAACAACTGAAAAAGGCTTGACGCTGGTGGAGCTGCTGGTGGCTCTATCCATAGCCGCTTTCGTAACAGCCGCCGCATCGATGACCATAATCACCATGATGAGGCTCACGCCCATGACCAATAACTGGGCTATCGCTCTACGCCAGGTGCAAGATGCCGGCTACTGGATTTCCCGCGATGTCATGATGTCACAGACTATACTTGTCGACCCAGACCCGGTAACCCCCACATTCCTGACCCTGACAGTGCTACAGCCATCGACAGTGTTACAGCCATCTCCCCCACCCAAAACTATCGTCTACCAGTTTGAAGATATGTCTGGCGAACTGAAAAGGCTTATGCGGGATGATGACCAGACTCCCGGGCAGTCAATCATGATAGCTGAATACATTTATTATGACCCGGTCAATGACCCCGATGACAGTACAAAGGTTATCGAGTATGTTAGTGATAACCGCACGCTCACCGTGAGAATAGCCGCCGTAATATCTGGCGATGAAAAGGTCATCAGACAGTATGACGCTACCCAAAGAGTCCCCCCGTAGCCAGCATGAAGGAGGTAATGATAAATCAACATGTAGCCACGAGGTTTTAACCTCGTGACCCCGACCTTAAAAGGTCGGGGCTACACTGGTGGGTGGAAGGTCGGGGCTACATTGATGGTAAAGTAAATCAAAATGTAGCTGCGGGGCTTTAGCCCCGCAGAGCACGATCCTGAAGGGTCGGGGCTAGATAGATGATAAATAGGCAACCTTAAAGGCTCGCCGCTACAAGATTAGCGAAGGAGAGACAAAATGAGATTACTGAAAAAAATGAAGGGAAAACTGAAAAATGAAGCTGGGCAGGCGCTGCCCATGGCGCTGATTATGCTGGTACTGGGTGGCTTGCTCGTCGTACCTACACTCAGCTTCATGACCACAAATCTCAACGCCAACCGTACGGTTAATGTGAAAACCTCGGCGATTTATGCTGCTGATTCTGGCATACAGGATGCACTCTGGAAGTTGGGAAATGACATTGACCCGTTCCCTGGAGGCATCACCTTCTATAATCTGGCAGAAACGCCAAACGGGATGACGGTAACCATAGAGAAACAGGCGCTGACTACGGAGCCGGACGGTGACTTGTATACCCTCAAATCCACTGCCAGGCTCAACGGCCAGGTCAAGGCTGTGATAGTAGCCCAGGCATTTAAAGGCTCCGATTTTTCCTGGCTGTTCGACCACGCCATTACCAGCGGGGGAAACGTATACACTAAAAAGAGCGATGTGATCAATGGGGGCATTCTCTATGAAGGGACATATGACTTCAATGCCCAAGTAACTGGTGAGGTTGTGAAGGGAACAGTAAACTTGCCTACAGCGGCGCAGCTTTCAGCCTTCTACTGGGAGGATGTTAAGAACCTCACTCCGTATCCCAGCAGCAGTTACGTTATCCCCGGGGGCACGCCGTCCACTCCTCATATGATTCCTTCGCTTTACCGCAACGGTAACCTGAGCATTACCGGCAGTGGCTATGCCAAACTGAGCGGGACAGTATATGTGAAGGGCAATTTCTCAGTCAACGACAAGAACAGTATTATAAATCTCAATGGTTGCACCATCTACGCCGAAGGCACGGTCTATTTCAAGCCTGGATGTACAGTGTACGGACCGGGCTGCATTATCGGGGTGGGAGATGTTGACTTTCAACCCAATATAGGCATGGGCGATAAGCTGGTCGGCGCTGATGACGTGTCTACAAACGATACAGATTCGGCGAATACGTTTCTTCTCGCTCAGTTCCAAGCTGTTAAGAGTGGTAAGCTAACCAGCTTCCAGGTGAAGTGCTCTGGTCCAGGCAAAGTCAAGGTGGCACTCTATGCTGATAGCGGTGGGGCGCCCGGAGCCCGGCTCGGCGCAGTCGATACTGATCAAGATGTGCTAGCATACGGCTGGACTCCCATTAACTTCCCGTCAACAGACGTTTCGAGCGGTACCAAATACTGGCTGGCAGCCATATCCGATTCTGCCATCATCTACAGATATGCCACGACATCGATTAACAAATATAAGACTGCCGCTTATTCTGGTTTTACCTTTCCCAACCCTGCAGGGAGCGGGTTTACAGACCAGACCACAAAGCGATACCTGTTTGCAGGCTATTCAGGCAGTCAGGAGTTCATATTTGTCATGTCTGTGAATGGCAACACTAACGTACAACCCGGTGGCTCATTCTATGGCTCTATAGCGGGCAATGCCTACGTCGACCTGCAGCCGAACTGTACCGTCCAACTAGTAGGGTTACCTGAGGGTGGGCTAGACTTTCCGGGTGGTGGTTCGGGGGGTGGCGGCGGTGGTGGCGGCGGAGGCGGCAGCAGCCTGCCACTGCGAAATTACAACATACAGTAACATTCATCAGGCTGGATAGAAAAGCGTGCAGTTGCGGGGCTTTAGCCCCGTCAGTCCCCAGAAGCGCCGGGCGACCTTAAAAGGTCGCGGCTACATTATCATATTAACATGTAGCCACGAGGTTTTAACCTCGTGACCCCGACCTTAAAAGGTCGGGGCTACACGGTATAAAATCTCAAATATCAAATCACAAATCCTAAACAATATCTAAATTCAAATTCTCTAAATTCCAAACCTTGAAGGTTTTGGTCATTGGTATTCGTAGTTGCTAATGTAGCCACGAGGTTTTAACATCGTGCACCCGACCCTAAAGGGTCGGGGCTACTATTCTTGCCTTTTACATCCCGCCCTAATTGACATTGAGTAGTCATACCCCTGTTTTTTTTAAACCAAACGTGTTACACTAGATTTGGTAATGATTCAACCTGAAGCAGAAAAAAAGAAAAGCTTTCTTGATAGATTGCCCAAGCTAGGCCGGGCAAGCCAGCTGGTGCTGCTTATTGGTGTTTTCCTTATTATATTTATCCCTCTATGGCTAATCAACCAGCAACAGCCGGAAAGGCAAGTCCAGTTAGAGGCCACCCTGTCCAACCTGCAGAGAATACTAGCTATGGGGCAAAATCCAAAAGCTAAATATGAAGCCGAGCTGGCACAAGCTACGGCTGATTCGGAAGCGGCTAAAGCTAGTTTCCCCGCTCCCAATCAGGCACCCGAAATATTGGACAGCCTGCTGGCATTGGCTCAACTAAATGACATATATGTAACGCAGACCGCGATAACAACTTCGACACCGACCGGTAGCATTGGCCCGGTACTGACTTTTACGCTTGGTCTCAAGGGGCAGATACCTAAGTTCGAGAATTTCCTCCTCGCTTTAGATACCAAGCTCCCAACATCTCAGATCAAGCAGTTTACATTTACAGTTACCGGAGTGGAAGAGGAGTACGACACTGCCAGCATTACTATTGAGGTACTTTGCTATGGAGGCGGCAAGTAACAACCATGGTGACTTTGGACATTGCGGATACCTTCATAAAAATCATGGTGGTCAGCGGAAAGCGCGTGGACTCAGCGGCCAGCTTGCCACTCGAACCAGGTCTGGTCCACGATGGCGTTATCGCCGACCCGGCCACTGTCGGCCAGCGTATTGGAGAGCTTATGGCAGCTCAAGGCATTTCTGATAAGAAAGTTGTGGTTAGTATCAGCGGCATCCATTCCATATACCGCGTGGTCAACATGCCTCGGTTGCCCAAGGGATTGCTGGACGAAGCCGCCCTGCGGGAAATGGAGAGGGTGATGCCAGTGCCTTTAAACGAGCTTTATACCTCATACCAGGCAATAAGCATGTCAGACATAGAGACCGCCATGTGTCTCGTTGGCATGCCGCGGACTACAGTTGATGGTGTGCTCGACACCTTGAAGCAAGCCGGCCTACAACCTGAAGCCATGGATGTTAGACCCCTGGCTCTGGCCAGAGTCGCGGATGAGAGAGACGCCCTGGTAATAAATGTACAGCCCACCTGCTTTGACATCGTTCTCACGATTGATGGCATACCGGAATTGATCCGTAGCCTGCCCTTCCCGGCGGATGCAGCTTCGCCAGATGAGAAAGTGGCTGAGGTAAAAGAAGAGCTGGAAAGGACCATCGCCTTCTATAATTCAAGCCATAAGGGAGGCGAAATCACCACCAGAGTGGCAACCTTCGTTAGCGGCGAGTTAAGCGAGACGCTGTCTGCCACGTTAGAGTATAGAGTTAAGCCATTACCCCAATTGCTATCCTATACCGATAGTCTAAATACAAATGAATACGCGGCTAATATCGGCCTGGCCCTCAGGCAAACGCGAGCCGACACTAGCCCGGCGCGAGTTAACTTGAATGTTACGCCTGAAATCTATCTACCCAAGCCATTCCCTACCATGCAACTTGCTTCCTGGGCGTTTATCTTCTTAGCCGTAGCGGTGCTTATCATCTTTGGTATATCAGCACTGATGACATATAAGGATAACATAGCCTTGATGGGTGAGGTCAATAACACTCAATATCAGGTTGATGTCAGGCAAGGAACTGAGGCATCAATCAAGCAATTGCAGACACAAGCTGACGCTGCTACAAAGGCGGTTGCCGTGTTCAAACAACCCCTGGACAGCGCCAAATCACAACGAGAAAAGGTAAATAGCGATATAAGCACGGTAACCAGCTTGCTACCGGGTATCATAGACGTGACTTCAATCAGCTACGGTACGGGCATTACCATCACCGGCACAGCGCCCGATGATACCACAATTGTTGATTATGTCCGCGCTTTGAGAAACTCTAACCAGTTCTCAGGAGTACTTATATCAAGCATGAATGAGCTGGAATTCAACGAGTGGCAGTTTAGCCTGAACCTAAAATGACCTCAGCAAAGTAAGGCACGACCCTTTAGGGTCGTGACCACGAGGTTAAAACCTCGTGGCTACATCTGTAATTTAAACCAGAAATGTAGGTACGACCTTTTGAGGTCGTGCTCTGCGTGACTAAAGCCCCCGCAGCTACATATCAGGAAATCCCAAATCTCAAACCTCAAGTCCTAAACAAATTCAAAGCACAAAATACCAATGGCCAAAACCTTCAAGGTTTGGAATTTGGAGCATTCGGATTACGTGTCACCCGCCTACGGGTGACCGTCGTGGTTTGTATTGCATGGTGGGTCACCTGAGGGCAGGTGACACCTAGAGAAAAGTTTGGGGCTTCCTAATGAGGTTGTCCATATTACCACCAATGTAGCCCCGACCTTTTAAGGTCGGGGTCACGAGGTTAAAACCTCGTGGCTACATGTTGTTAATTGATTTGGGTGGGCTAAAAAGCCTTAGACAATCCAAAAAATAATAAGGGCAGAACTTAAAGGGTTCTGCCCTTATTAACCCTCCTAGAAGGTTCCTAAGCTAAAATCTCATACCTGTGCACACACATCTTGCCCCAGACTTTACCCCCACCCTCTACTCAACTAGGGAGAACAATTAGAAAGAACGGAGCAGGTTGTGCCGGGGTTAACCACCCCGGTACCGCTAACGGCCCAATCGCTACCGTACTTGAGCGGGGTTAACAAGGTCGAACCTAAGTATGCACTACATGGCGTCAGAGGAGTACCGGAGTTATCCACCATCCACGCTGCGACGGCGGTCTGACATTGGTGGACCTCGGTCTTGCAAGCTTCACATTTGCCACGGCCCATGAACTGGGTAACAGCCAGAACCGTCACACCAGCCAGAGCTGCCAGGATGCCGATGACCACCAGCAACTCGATTAGGGTAAAGCCTGTCTCTCCATACCTAAAGGCATTACGCACTGTTCTCACTAACTTTCGCATTATTCTTTAACCTCCTTTCTTTGCTATTTGCACACCTTCGTTACTATGTGCTAACTTTAGCAGCTTTATGTTATATCACTCGTATTAAGGCGTCAATATAAAAAGGTAGCTATTTGGTATGCCTTACAGATAGGAAATTAGTACTAGTTTGTATACAAGAGGGGCTGAGCCCATCTTGAACTTCGCATCGCGACGTAAATGTAGCCCCGACTTTTTAAGGTCGGGGTCACGAGGTTTTAACCTCGTGACTACATGTTTGGTCTTAACACAGCGGACATGCACTGCCGGAAAGGTCTATAATGGCGCTACATTGGAAAACCAATATACCGGAGTCAGCATCTACAAACGGGCAATGGAGATAACCTGGCTGGCAGTCATTTTTCTAGTCCCCATCTTCTTTAACCCCCAAAGCTACAAGGTTTTCATTTTAAACAAGGCCTTGCTGCTACAGTTCCTGGTCGTGGCTATGCTGGCATTATGGATAGCTGACTGGATGCTCAGCCGAGCCGGTCACAAGGGACTAAAATGGCAAGGCATCTTCACCTCTCCACTACACCTGCCTATATTGGTCTTTGGTTTGATAGCAGTTCTAGCTACAGCTGCTTCCATAACGCCAGCCATAAGCTTCTGGGGAAGCTATTTCAGAAAAGCGGGGCTGCTCAATCTGGTATGCTGGATACTATTTTTCTTAATCCTGGCTCAGCAAATCCGAAACAGAGCGCAGCTACTCAGAGCTGTTTATACATTGTTGATTTCGTCTGGCATTGTCTCCATCTTGGGCATCCTGCAACATTTCTTCCCGGACATAATGTTCAGATTGTTCCAAAACCCATATACATTTTATGGCAGGGTATCTTCTACCATAGGCAATCCGCTTTTCCTCAGCAGCTTCCTGGCTATGGTCATTCCATTTAACCTGGCTCTCATAGTATATTCATGGAGCAAGCGAAAAGAGGGAAACAATGCCAGAATACTAGTCGGCTTGGTCATTCTGCTGGCCCTGCAGTTCTGGTGCCTTTGGCTGGCACAATACTCCATCACTATTCTTTTATACATTATAGCTCCCATTGTCTTCATAATAGTCTTTGGCATAGTTAAGCGGAAAAAGCTTCTCCTCGGCGTAGGTGCTTTATCTATGCTTGTCCTGGGGATAATAGCCGGCTTGCTTCTGGTACCATTGCTACTCCCAGACACCAGTGTAAAAATACCGAAAACAAAAGGCCTGGAGACTATTATCAGTACCAAAGACCTGGCAGTTAACAACACTCTGAGTTTGAGAGCGCAATATTGGCAAAGCACAATTGACATACTCCTTAAGTCCCCCGAGGTTCCATTTTCCAACGACAGGTTGCACTTTCTGCGAAAGGTTATCGGTTACGGACCGGAGACGTTCACCATCACCTTCCAGCTCTTTTTCCCCGACAAAATGAAAAGTAGCTACACTCACATGTCGGAGGTCATAGACCGGCCTCATAACGATTATCTATATCTGGCCACCACAATGGGGCTGCTGGGGCTGATGAGCTTTCTATCCATTTTGGCTGTCTTCTTTTACCTCTGCTTTCGCTATCTACGCCGGGCGACAAGAGACATTGATAAACTACTCTTAATAGCCATGGTGGCTGGCACGGTCCAATATATGGCTGACATCTTTTTCAACCTGTCTACAATATCGCCCGAGCTTGTGTTCTGGTTGATGCTGGCCATGGCATCTGTAATCGGCAGATTTATCTGGAACAAGGAGCCGGCCAGGATTGAGCTTGAGGAAGCAGCCCAGACTGAAAGCGGCGCAACATCTTACGTAACCAGAGCTAGATTCTTCGTATCCCTTGGCTGCGCTTTAGCCTTGGTAATCGTCGGCACCGTCATCGCCATCAGGCCGTTCATGGCCGACATGTACTTAAAAAAGGGGCTGGAGCTACAGGCCAAGGGCAACGAGCAGGCTATATACGCTTTTGACAGAGCAACCAGGTTAGAGCCTGGGGAAGCTGCTTACTGGCATTCGCTTGGAGCGTATAGCTATTATGTGGCCCGGCATGCCAGGGGAGAACCTTTCAAAACAAAAGTTTTATCCCTGGCCACCAGCGCTTACCATAAAGCAGTGGAGTTAAACCATTACGTTGCCTTCGAGCGCTATTCCCTGGCCGATGTCTATACATACTGGGCTGAGACAGGAGCTGCTGACAAATGGCCTGCAGCCCTGTCTCTTTATGATGAAGCATCCCAATTGTTTCCGCGCAATGCCGTCATATTGAATAAATGGTCGCTGGCGCTGACTATCAAAGGCGATTTGGACGAGGCTCGAACAAAGCTGGACTACGCAGAATCCATCGACCCTGGCTGGGCAGAGACCTCATTCCTTTCCGGCCTTCTACTAGCCAGGGAAGGAAAAAATGACGAAGCCGCTCTCCAGATTATGGCTCCAATACGGAACAAATCAGCCAATCTCGACTACTTCATCGATTTGTGCACTAACCTTGATACGTATGATATGGTGAGACCTCTACAAAACGCTTTGGACGCGTATTTGCCAAGCGCGACCAAGGAATGGACCGGCCATGCCATGCTTGGCGTTACCAGTTTATTTACAGGTGATCTTAGCAAGAGTCTAGATGAGTTAAACAGTGCTATGCTTGCTGCGCCAAGTGAAAATGTCGGCAACCTTTTCCAAGCCATTCTAAAGTTATCAAATATGAGCCCACCTTTAAGAGCGGCACTCCCCAACGTGGCTGAAGAATGGCGAGACAAGCTAAGCCAAAGTCCGGAGCGGGATACCCTACTCCCTGAACTTGACCAGCTCATAAGCAACCCAAAATAGGAAACACCAACGGTAGCTGCGACCCTTAAGGGTCGCTCATATTACCCCCAATGTAGGCACGACCTTTTAAGGTCGCCCGTATTACACCAATGTAGGCACGATCTTTTAAGGTCGTGCTCTGCGGGGCTAAAGCCCCGCAGCTACATGTTGCTAATTGATTTGGATAGGCTAAAAGCCCCGCAGCTACATGTCAGGAAATCCCAAATCTCAAATTCCAAGTTCTAAACAAATTCAAAGCACAAAATACCAATGACCAAAACCGTCAAGGTTTGGATTTTGATATTGTTTGTGATTTGTGATTTAGTATTTGGAATTTTCTACCGTGATGGTGGGGCTAAAAGCCCCGCAGCTACATGCTTCTGGTAATATGCAAACATGTAGCCCCGACCCTTTAGGGTCGGGGCTACATGTAGGGACAGACCTAATGCTCCTCGCAATGACAGAAAAGGCAGGGTGTCACTAATGTGCTGGACGAGTACACTTTAATGCTAAATTCATCTTATTTTGCTATTATATGACCTGCCGTACTTGAATGTTTCTGGGAGAGTATCGCAGCTAGCTTAAAGAGCAAAATCCTCGGGAAAGCGACGTATGGTGGGCAAACATATTAGCCAGCAAATAACCGAATCTGCCGAGACATATACTGACCCTGATGGCCAGACGTGCCCTACCATCGGCCTCAAAGCAGTGGCTTCTATTGCCCAGACACAAGAAATCGCCGCTAAAGAGATAGAGGTAGCCGCATTGAAGAACGGCATTATCCCGTGGCGGTATCTCCGCAATATAGGCACCATTGGCCTCGATGGACAAATTAAGCTATTGCAATCAGCCGTGGCTGTCGTGGGAGCTGGTGGGTTGGGTGGTACCATAATAGAACTTCTGGCGAGGCAAGGGATAGGCCACATAATCATCATCGATAATGACCGCTTTGCCGAACAGAATTTGAACCGGCAATTGATGTCAACAGAGAAGAACCTGGGTAAATATAAGGCCCTTATAGCTGCAAAAAGAGTGGCACAGATAAATTCAGCAGTTACGGTTACAACATTTGTAGAGAAATTAACCAAAGATAATGCTCGTAGATTACTCAAGAGTGCCCAGGTAGTAGCCGATGGGCTGGACAATCTCCCATCCCGTTTTGCAGTTGAGAATGCTTGTCGGAGCTTAAAGATTCCACTGGTACATGGGACAATTGCCGGCTTCTGCGGTCAACTCACTACTATTTTCCCGGAAGATGCTGGGCTGTGCTGCATTTACGGTTCCTCAGACAGATTTCCAGAGCAGGGTATTGAAGTGAAAATTGGTAATCCGTCAGCTACACCGGCAATTGTTGCCGCCTGGCAGGTTCAGGAAATAGTCAAGATTATTACTGGAATCGGTGAACCGATTCGAAACTCTCTTCTCCTGCTGGACATGATGGAAGGCACTGCTGACAGGATTGATTTGAGCAGGTAGCCACGACCCTTTAGGACCGTGCCCACTAATGTAGCCCCGACCTTTTAAGGTCGGGGTCACGAGGCTAAAGCCTCGTGGCTACATATTAGGAAATACTAAATTCGAATTTCTAAGCTCTAAACAAACACAAAACCACAAATTACAATGAATAAAACTCCTTTTGGGATTTGGAGAATTCGAATTTTGATATTGTTTAGGATTTGTGATTTGGAATTTGAGATTTTCTATGCCCCTCAGGGGCGCTCATGTTTGTTACTGATGTAGCCCCGACCTTTTAAGGTCGGGGTCACGAGGCTAAAGCCTCGTGGCTACACGTAGTCAAGTTACTAATGTAGCCCCGACCTTTTAAGGTCGGGGGGCCACGAAGCTAAAGCCTCGTGGCTACATGTCGTCAATCGATTTGGATAGGGTATAATATTGTAAATGACTGTTTTGTGGATAGTTTTGTTCTTCATGGTCGGCGCTGCCATCGGCAGCTTTATCAATGTAGTTGCCGACCGCCTGCCTGAAGGTAAATCTATCGTCTCACCGCCATCGCACTGTTCTAAATGCCAGTACAAAATCCCCGCCACAGATAACATCCCGATATTCAGCTATCTCTGGCTTAGAGGCCGTTGCCGTAATTGCGGTGCCACTATACCTCAGCGTTTGCTTTGGGTGGAATTGGGCACCGCCATTTTATTCGCCTTCCTATATTGGCACTACGGTCTTGGCTGGGAACTGGCGTTGGTCGTCTTATACTGCTGCTTGTTTATATCCCTTCTACTTATTGACCTGGAGCACAGCATACTGCCCAATAAGATAGTTTACCCCGGAATAATTATCGCCTTAGCTATAGCTTCTCTGGGGTCAATATTCGGCTTCGAACCGAGTGATATCGTGGGCGGGGGCTTTCGGCTGTGGATTGTCAATGCTGCGATTGGCGGCGGTATTGGCTTTGGGATACTATTTGTTATCGCTCTCATTTCCCGAGGGGGCATGGGGTGGGGAGATGTCAAGCTGGCGGCACTGATAGGTCTTGTCACCGGCTTCCCGTTGGTTTTTCTAGCTATGTTTTTGGGCATAGTTGGCGGCGGCTTAACAGCTGCGATTTTGCTGTTGCTCAAACTGAAAGGCCGAAAAGATGCCATACCTTTCGGCCCCTTTCTGTCATTGGCTGCCATGGTAACTATATTCTGGGGTAGCAACATATTAAACTGGTTTAATTCCATCTTAATCCACAGATAACCTTTGCAGTCATACAAAAGTATTACCTGGCATCACCAAGAAGTCTTACACTAAAGTCACCCCATTTCCCGGCTAAAACCAGCCACACTCTTGATTACTTAACGCGGTCAATACTTTAAACTTTTGGTAGGTATTTAACGGCAAGGTTTAATTATGAAAGATATAGAAAAAGAGGCCGAAATCAAAGAATTTCCAGTTGTTTTCGGTAGCCATGGGTTGCAACTCAATGGCAAAATTATTCTTCCCAGGAAAGCCAGTGCCAATGAACCAGTCCCCGGTGCCGTATTATGCCACGGCTTTGGAGCTGCTTATCGGGTTATGGAGCCGGCGGCTCGAATTATGGCCATGCAGGGTGTGGCCAGCCTCATCTTCGACTTGCGTGGACATGGCACCAGCGAAGGTGCCATCGATGGCAAGATGGCGGAAGATGTTGTTGACGCCTGGAACATTTTATGTCAACTACCCGAAGTAGACAGCCAACGAATGGGCATCGCCGGACATAGCCTGGGAGCGATGACAGCAATTCTAGCTGCTGAGCAGGTAGGCAACCCCCGCGCATTGGTTGCCTTAGCCTGTCCGCCGGAAGTAGATAGTCAGCTGCCAGTTGGTGGAGCGAAAAACATCGGCCGATGGGGACGCGAGTTCAAAGTCATTGTGGAATATCCCAAACACGGCGCCTTTCCCTGGTTAAAAGGCATTGCCGCACTGATATGTAGAATCTGGATGTACCTTGGTTGTTTCAAGGTAAGGGTTGACTGGCAGAAGTTCATTGAAGCCTTCCCTCAAATGAAGATGTCTACGGTACTGGAAAAGCTTGAGGATTGCTCTAAGCTCTTTGTCTTTTGTGAAGGCGATAAGGTAACACCGTATCGAAAATACGCAGTTGTCTATGAATCGGCTTGTGAGCCTAAGGAACTGATTCTGGCCAAAGGTGGTTTCCACACCACTCCACTGCTGGCCGGGAACCTGCGTTCCCAGTGGACAAGCTGGCTGGTGAAAACTCTAACCGATATAGCGTAGTAACTTAAAGGAGAACAATATGCGAGTGCTTATCACAGGCGGAGCCGGCCGGTTAGGAATAAATGTCGGCAAAGCTTTTATAAAATGCGGATTTCAAGTTCGTGTGTTCGATTTGGACACGCCCGGGAGCAGAAATAGCGTTAAAAGACTCGGCGGAAAGACTGAAATCTACTGGGGAGACATAACACGTCCCGATTCGGTCCAGGAGGCTATGGAAGGAGTTGATGCTATAGTCCATATGGCCGGTATCCTACCGCCTGTAGCCTACGAAAAGCCTGAACTGGCGTCTCGGGTCAATGTGGGTGGCACCAGGATAGTCGTGGATATCTTGAAACAGACCGGCAGACAAATACCATTCATATTTACTTCCTCGGTAGCTGCCTTTGGTCCCACACCTGATGTTACCGAGCCACTGTGCCCTGAAGAACATGATGCCAATCCCAGAGGAGCCTACGGTGAGACTAAGCTGCAAGCCGAGAATATCATCAAAGAATCAGGTATTGACTATGTAATTTTACGCCTTACCGCAACCATGTACCTCAACTTCGCGATAAGTGACCTTAAACGGATGTTCACCGTCCCATTGAATAATAGGGTCGAATATTGCCACCCGGATGATACAGCATCAGCAATACTTAATGCGGTTAAAAATTTTGATTCCGTAAAAGGTAATACCTTAGTCATCAGCGGCGGGCCCGAAGAAAGGATGCTATACAAAGATATGATAAGACGTATACTTGGCGTTATGGGATTGCCCGTGCCGCCGGCTCATAAATTCACCAAGGAACCCTATTACCTGGACTGGTATGATACGACAAAGTCCCAGAAGCTACTTAATTTCCAGCACAGAAGCTTTGCCGACTATATCGTAGACTATTCAAAGCAGCTTGCCAGACAGTACGGTCCAGGTTTCATACCGTTCATGCGCCGCTTCGTCGGACCTGTCTTCGGCAAAGCCATAGTTCAGTTTTTTTAGTGATTTTTACACCAGACTTATTGCATCCCCACGCACTA
>Ga0315295_10000761_pt1 | contig 27472 bp, 26 predicted proteins | sample YL17G14_0_MG_FD_204453 | JGI IMG/M metagenome (GOLD analysis project Ga0315295, IMG submission 204453) | Sediment microbial communities from Yellowstone Lake, YNP, Wyoming, USA - YL17G14_0 | ecosystem: Environmental > Aquatic > Freshwater > Lake > Sediment | place: USA: Wyoming | collected... | reverse complement strand
GAGGGCATGCGGGAGGGGACTAAGGGGAGGGCTGAACTATTACATTTTTTAGAGCTATGAGGTTCGCATGATGAACAAGACGATGGTCGCGATACTCAAAATACTCAATCAGCATTCCGATGTGGTGGGTTCGAGGGAGATATCGAGGCAATTAAGGATACACGGGGTATCACTCACAGAGAGAACGGTACGCTACCACCTGAGGATTCTTGACGAACGTGGCTACACCAACGTCTTCGGTAAAGAGGGGAGGAAGATCACAGAGAAGGGAAGACGGGAGTTGAGGCATGCCCTTGTATCTGAAAGGGTAGGGTTTGTGATCAATAAAATAGAGACCCTCTCCTTTCTCACGACCCTCGACCTCGATACTATGGGGGGAGAAGCAATCCTCAATATCTCTTTTTTCGACGAGAGGAACGTAAAGGACGCCTTGAATACCATGAAGCCTGTCTTCAACTCTCCCTTTGTGATGAGCGACAGAATAATCCTCGCACGCGGAGGTACAACGATCGGTGATGTGCCGGTTCCTGAGGGAAAGATTGGACTTGGAACCGTCTGCAGTGTAACGATCAATGGATTATTCCTCAAGCGGGGTATCCCTGTTACCTCGAGGTTCGGAGGGGTTGTCGAAATTTCGGAGGGTAACCCTGTACGCTTCCTGGCCCTCATCAGCTATGAAGGGTCTTCCCTTGACCCGCTCGAGATTTTCATCAGGAGCAAGATGACCGATGTTACTGGTGCAGTCAGGAATCATTCGGGCAGGATCCTCGCGAGTTTCAGGGAAATCCCCCTGGTGTGTGCGGACGAGGCGAAAAGGCTCGCGGGCAGGATGAAGGAAAAGGGTATCGGGGGTATCCTGCTTATCGGAAATCCCAACACCCCTCTTCTTGAAATACCGGTCGGCATGGACAAGGTAGGTATAGTGGTTGTGGGGGGGTTGAACCCTGTAGCCGCAATCGAGGAGTCAGGGATTCCTACAGAGAGCAAAGCGATGTCGACCCTCTACAGTTATTCAGGAATGACACATTTCAAGGATATGTGCTGAGGAGGAATTATGAAAGAGATCGAGGCGGTGAGTTGATGAAGACAAAAGAGGTGATTGAAGCAGCGAAGGCAGACATGGTGGCCTTCATCAATCTCCAGTTTACAGACATGCTGGGCTCTTTGAAGGAGGTGACCACACCTGTCAAGAATCTACCGGACATCCTGAAGTACGGGGCCTGGTTCGACGGATCTTCGATAGAGGGATTCGCCCGGATCCATGAGAGCGACCTCTATCTCAAGCCCGATCCCGCTACCTATGCCGTCATACCGTGGCTGAATGCCCCCGAGAGGAACACCGCGAGGCTCATCTGCGATATCTACAGGCCGGACGGAAGCCCTTTCGAGGGAGATCCGAGGTTCATCCTCAAAAAGACGCTCAACGAGGCACGCGAGACGGGCTTTGAGTACAATGTGGGCCCCGAGCTCGAGTTCTTCCTTTTCAGAAATGACGGGAATGGGCTCTTACCTATCGATGGGAGCGGTTATTTTGACCTTGCTACTGAAGAGGCCCACGCGATACGGAGCGAGATCACCACTGCGCTAGAGAAATTCGGTATCGATGTAGAGGCTTCCCATCATGAGGTTGCACCAGGGCAGCATGAGATAGATTTTACCTATGGTGAAGCACTCACCACAGCCGACAGGCTTCTCACCTTGCGGCTTACGGTCAAGGCTATTGCCCAGAGGCACGGATTAAGGGCGTCTTTTATGCCCAAACCGGTTATGGGAATGGCCGGTTCGGGGATGCATGTCCACCAGAGCTTTCTCAATACGAAGACAAGAAAAAACGCCTTCTACGATGCAAGCGACAAGTATAAGCTCTCTAAGACGGCATACCACTTCATCGCAGGACAGATCCACCATGTGAAAGGGATGGTGGCAGTGCTCTGCCCGACAGTGAACTCTTACAAGCGCCTCGTCACCGGGTTCGAGGCCCCGGTATACATCTCATGGGCAAGAATCAACAGGTCCGCTCTCATAAGGGTCCCCCAGTGGTTCGAAGACAGACCGAGCGCGGCCCGCATCGAATTGCGATGCCCCGACCCTGCGTGCAATCCCTACCTGGCCTTTGCCGCGATGCTCGCCGCTGGACTCGATGGTATCGATAAGGAGATCCCTCTTCCCGACCCCGTCGAGGAAGACCTCTATAAATTCGATGAAGAGAGGCTTGCGCTGCTGAACATAGATACCCTTCCCTCGTCCCTCTACGAGGCGATCAATGAATTGAGGAACGACAGGCTGATGCAGGAGGTGCTGGGAGACCACCTCTACAAGAGGTACATCCACATCAAGACGAGGGAGTGGAACGAGTTCAAGATGCAGGTGACCGAATGGGAAAGGGAAAAGTATGCCGATATATAGTCGATAGAATAGAGGTAATAGTTCAGCCCCTCCTGCAAGGGGAGGGGCTGAACTATTACAACCAGGGATCATGTACCTTCCTGAAGGTATGGGAAAGGAGTTCAGATATCCTTTATTTTCTGATCCCGCCCTTTGCGGCGAGGAACAGCTCGATGTCCTTGTCGAACCCGATGAACCTCCCGGATCAGTCTTTCTATTTCAGAGGAATGCATAACTCAATAAACCTGAAATGCCGAACTTAAAATCACAATTCCTGACGGGGTCAGGCTCAATAGTTCATGATCTCGAGGAAGTCCTCGATATCCCTCTCCTCTTCCTCCTTCGCGATCAGTTTCTTCTCCATCATCACCCTCTTTGCCTTTTCCATGTCACCCTTGTAGGCAGGGTCATACTCTATCGCCTTTTTCAGCGCACTGAAGGCACCCTCGTACCTTCCCATGGCGTTAAAGGACAGTGCGAGTCCGTAATAGGGCAGGGAGAATTCAGGATACCTCCTTAGGGCGTTTTTGAAGGCATCGACTGATTCCTGATACCGTTTTACCCTGTAATACGCCCATCCAAGGTTGTTGAAGGCCTTTTCAGCACTCCTGTAGAGAGGGTTCGAGGCAGCCTTCCTGTAGGAATCAATCGCCTCTTCGTATTTGCCGATTCTTTCATAGCCTACGCCAAGGTTGTTCAATACCTCCGCATACTGTGGATCTATGCGCAGGGCTCTCTGGAAATACTCTATCGCCTTTGGGTACTCTTCAAGGTTTAAGAGGTAGATGACCCCGATGATATTAAGCACCTCTTTGTCGTTGGGATTGAGCTCGAGGGCCTTCTGGAACTCGACAAAAGCAGGCTGGATGTTGTTGTCGTTCAGGAGAGAGAGACCCATCTGGTAATGAGCGGTTGCCTTCTGAATCTTTTCATCTGTGCCCAACCCAGCGCATGAGCAGAGAGAAAAGGAAACTGCTGCACACCAGAACAAGACATTAAAACAGTGGTCGAGCATTCTCATGGTATTGAATAAACTTATCAGAAACCAATCCCGATGTAAAGGTTTTTTTAGCTTGAGAGACCCTTCATCATCTCCAAGGCAAATGACAGAACCTTCTTGTCCTCGAGATACCCCTGGAGGTCGACTTCGAAACCGTCCTTCCTGAACCGTATCACCGGAACCCTTTGCTGAAGTCCAATCACTACTTCCGTGCTCACCGGCGTGTCATCGGAGAAGGAAACCCTCATCCTTCCATCATCTCTTGAGAGGGCCGTGATATGGAGGCCCTTTGCGAGGACCTTGAGCTTCATGATATCCATCAGCTTCACTACCTCATCGGGAGGGGTACCGAAACGGTCCGCCATCTCCGCCTGGATGTCCTCTGCCTCCTCGAATCTCTTAATATTCGCGATCCTCCGGTACATGCCCAATCTGAGCGACAGGTCACCGATATAGTCTTCTGGGATCAAGGCCGAGACCTTGAGGTGGATTGATGGTTCGGGGACCTCCTTCACTTCAAGGCCCTTCAGCTCTGCTACAGCCTTCTCGAGCATCTCGATGTACATGTCGAACCCTACGGCATGGATATGGCCTGACTGTTGGTGACCGAGGAGGTTCCCTGCCCCCCTTATCTCAAGGTCTTTCATTGCGAGCCTGAAGCCTGCACCGAGAAAACTCATATCCCGTATCGCCTGGAGACGCTTCTTGGCCTCATCAGTGATAATCTCCTCGCCAGGGATGAGGAAGTAGGCATAGGCACGCACATTGGACCTCCCCACCCTGCCCCTGAGCTGATACAGGTCAGCGAGGCCTATCTTATCAGCCCTGTTGATAATGATGGTATTCGCAGTGGGAATATCGATGCCCGAGCCGATGATCATTGTCGAGAGGAGGACGTTGTGCTCTCCTTTCATAAACCTGTGCATCACCTCTTCGAGCCTCCTCTCTGCCATCTGGCCATGGGCCACTGCGATTCTCCCATGGGGTAGAAGCCTCTTCAGGAGATCGGCCATCCCTTCGATGTCAAAGACGTAGTTGTGGACGAAAAGGACCTGCCCTCCCCTCTGGAATTCCCTCTCAATTGCCTCTCTGATCAGCTTCTCGTCGAAGACAGAGACAATGCTCCTCACCGCAAGCCTCTCTTCGGGGGGCGTCTCGATGAGGCTCATTGCCCTGATGCCTGAAAGCGCCATCTGGAGCGTCCTCGGGATTGGTGTTGCGGTCATGCTCAGGACATCGATTCCTTTTTTCAGTTCCTTTATCCTCTCCTTCTGGGAGACACCAAAGCGATGCTCCTCGTCGATGATAAGGAGCCCCAAGTTACAGAAGGACACATCCTTCCCAATGAGGCCATGGGTTCCAATGATGATATCGATCTCTCCCTTCGCGAGCGCCTTCAGGGTGATGTCTCGTTCTCTCTTAGATTTGAACCTCGAGAGGAAATCAATCCTTACCGGGAAGGCAGAGAACCTGCCTTTGAAGGTCTCGTAATGCTGCTCGCAAAGGATGGTAGTGGGCACAACCACCGCCACCTGCCTGCCGTCGTATACTGCCTTGAAGGCCGCCCTCATTGCCACTTCTGTCTTCCCGTATCCCACATCGCCGCACAGAAGCCTTTCCATTGGACTCTCCGAGGTCATATCCCTGCTGATCTCCCCGATCACATTGAGCTGGTCGGGGGTTTCCTTATAGGGGAAGAATTCATTGAACTCCCGGTGGATGCTCGTATCGGGACTGAAAGAGAAGCCCTCCGCCACTTCACGCTCCGCATAGAGGGCAAGAAGACCCTCTGCCATCTCCCTCACCGCCTTCCTTACCCTCTCCTTTCTCCTCTTCCAGGTCTTACCTCCGAGCCTGTCGAGGCCAGGTACAGCCCCTTCCTCAGCAACGTATTTCTTTATCCTGTCGATATGATAAAGTGGAATGTAGAGGAGATCCCCCCCTGTATATTCGAGGACGATGAGATCGCTCTCATACCCCTCTCCAACATCCCTCTTGATGCCTGCGAATCTCCCAATGCCATGGTCCCTGTGGACTATAAAATCCCCGAGGGAGATATCATCCAAAGAGGTGAGCAGACCGGAGACCTTTGATCTCTTCAATGGCCTGTATGCAGGCCTCTCGCCAAAGAGTTCCTTTTCAGTAAGAATGAGGAGCCCGGGCATGAAGAGGCCCGATGAGAGTTTCCCAATCGTGACGGCCACAGAACCCTGATGCCGCACTATATCACCTGTTTCGATGAATGGTGCGACGATCCCGCCGTCGAAGAGGATATCCCTCATCCGCTCTGCCTGACCGGACGAAGAAGAGACGATAATCACCTTGATCTCACTGCTCAATCTTTTTATCACACGCGGGATCTCTTCGATGGACTTTCTCTCGTCATGGCATATCCCGATACCCCTCACCGAGAGCACACCTGCATCGAGACCTTCACCCTTGAAATCGAATCTGGACAAGAAAATGCCCTTCGCCTCAGATGGTGCATCACGGCCCTCAACACCCATTTCCTGGGGCACAGGAACATCAATAAAAAACCTTTCCATTTTCTGGAGAGACATATCCCATGAACTGGTGGGGGGACCTATGGCAGGGAGAATAGTAATCTCTTCCATGGTGCAGAGAGACCTCTGTGTTTCGATATCGAAGGATCTGATATGTTCTATCTCATCTCCGAAGAATTCAATCCTGACCGGGTTCTCCATCGTTGAGGGGAAAACATCCAGTAGCCAGCCCTTCATAGTGTATTCACCCTCCTCGACAACGATCGAGACTCTCATGTAGCCTGCATCACGAAGTCTCCTCTCTACTGATTCACGGGCTACCTCAGAACCCCTTACGAAGCGGAGCGATTCCCTTGCCAATTCTTCCTTTGACCATAGCGGTGCATCTATACCCTGAAGGGAAGCGATAAGAGAATCGCCTTCACCTATTGAAAGGACCACCTCGGCCCTCCTCCCGGAAAACCCTGGACCGCTTGGGTCCGGGAGGAAAAGGATCTTGCCATTGTGAGGACAGCTATCCTTCATCAACGATCTGAAGAAGTGGATGTCTTCATAGAGCCTGAATGCTGCCTCTTCTGTCATCTCAAGGGCTATGAAGGATTTTCTCTGGATACTGATGAAGAGGGCAACTGCAGAGCCAGGGAGGTTATACATGCGCGACACGTCGGATGGGAAATGAGTAAAGCAGCCTTCCTCATTAAAATAAATGAAGGACACTTGATCTACCCTATTTGTTATGTATCGGATTTTTCTGATTTTTTATTGAATTCTTTATGGTTTTTCTCTTTTCAAGCAGGTAAATTCCCCTCCCTTGATGGAAGGGGATTGAGGGGAGGGTGAGTTTGAAAAAAGTTTTGCATGATCCTCTCGATGATCTCTGTCGTGGAAATCCCCCTGATATAGGGAAGGCTAAAGGTCTCAGGCACAAGGTCGGAACCGACTATCTCGTAAGGCTTCCAATCACCTCCTTTGACGAGCACATCAGGTCTCAGGAAGGCAATCAGATCATAGGGCGTATCTTCTTGAAAGATGGTTACATAATCGACCATTTCAAGACTCGCAACGACCTCTGCCCTCTGGGTCTCAGTGATTATCGGCCTCCACGGTTTCAGCCTCGAGACGGAATCGTCCGCATTGAGCGCCACAATGAGAATGTCTCCGAGGGCCTTCGCCTCTCTCAGGTATCTCACATGACCTATATGGATGAGGTCAAAACAACCGTTCGTGAATACGACTTTTTTGCCAATACCCTTCGCCTGTGTAACGACCTCTTTTAAGTCGCTCTGTTCAAGAATCTTACTCATGCCCTGCAATGAATCATTTTATATCATATGTTGCGCTCATGGATCAGAAATCTTCTTCAGGAGCATCTCCTTTGCTTTTCTGACGATGTTCCTGTCGCCCTGGTAGCTCACCTTCTCAACGGCCTCATCGAGGGAAAACCATGCAGCATTATCAACTTCCCAGTTATGGTCCAAGGTGGACCCATCGAGATACTCGAGCAGATAGAAGTGAACGGTCTTCCTGCACTTCGTATTCTCCTCCTTGATGAAGTACCAGTAAGAGATATTGCCGATCTTTCCTATCACCCTGCCACTCAACCCCGTCTCTTCCCTCACCTCTCTCACTGAAGTCTCCTCTGGGCTTTCCCCTTTTTCGACAATACCCTTCGGGAGGCACCAGATACTGCCGTGCTTCACAGCCACGAGGGCAATCTCAAAACCGTTGGTGCTGGTCTTCCTGAAAATCACACCGCCTGAAGAGACCTTGTTCTTTATCGTTGCGGGTTTCATTGAGGAATCATCTTTCCCGTCAAGAGTCTCATGATATCATTGTAGAAGGCAAAGACTATGAGAGTCACAATGATGGCGAGACCTACTCTATGAGCAACCATGATCACTTTCTCGCTCATGGGTTTCCTCCTCACTGCCTCGATACTAAGAAAAAGGATATGCCCTCCATCGAGGATGGGGATGGGGAGGAGGTTCAGGATGCCGAGATTGATACTGATCAACGACATAAAGACAAAGAAACTCAGAGGTCCCTGGGCAGCCTGCTGCCCGGCCATCTGGAAAATGAGGATGGGACCGCCTATCGTCTCGACAGGAATGATTCGCTGAATAAGCTTCACGATCGAGACAACGGTGAGGACAGAGATGTCCCACGTCCTCGTCACTGCTTGAATGAATGCACCGCTGAAACCTTCTTTTTCGACGTAGGTGTTCCCCGAGGGCCTTACACCGATGAGCCCGATCTCTTTCTTCTCCCCGAAGATATTCGGGGACTCCTTCCGCTCCGGAATTATCTCGTACTCTGTAGTTCTGTCTTCCCTCCTGATCGTGACTCTCAGTTTCCTCTCCGGGCTCGTATGGATGATCCCTGTCATCTCTTCCCACTTCTGTATCGGTTTCCCATTTATTTCGACTACCCTGTCCCCTTTCATGAGGCCTGCACGGGCAGCAGGAGAATCAGGCACGATCTCCCCGACCTCCGGCAGCAAGGTTGGTACACCGGCAAGGAAGATGAAGAAAAGGATAATAGTTGCAAAAAAGATGTTGAACAAGGGCCCGAACAGTACTATGAGCATCCTCTTCCAAACGGGTTGGAAATTGAAGGCCCTCACCTTTTCCTCCTCTGGTATCTGGTCTCCCTTTTCCTCACCGAGCATTTTCACATATCCGCCCAATGGGACAGATGAGATCAGATACTCTGTCTCACCATACTTCTTCCCTACCACTCGAGGGCCAAAACCCAGTGAAAACTTCATCACCTTCACCCTCATGACCTTTGCGAAGAGGAAATGGCCAAGCTCATGGACAAAAATGAGGACACCCAGCAGAACTATCGCAGATACCACCGTCATCAGTCACTCCTGCATTTTCATTTTTTCATTTCGGATTTCTCAATGTATTTCTGAGCCTTTTCCCTCGCCCAGATGTCTGCCTCGATAACGGCATTGAGATCACTGGCAGCCTTCTTGAGATGGGATTGCATCGTCTCCCTGATCACTATAGGTATGTCGGCAAAGGATATCCTCCTGTCAAGAAAGGCATTCACCGTTACCTCGTTCGCCGCATTCAGGACTGCCGGCATTGTCCCTCCCTCGGTAAGGGCCTCATACGCATACCTGAGACAGGGGAAGCTGATCTCGTCAGGCTTGCAGAACGTGAGTTTTTGAATCACATCGAGCTCGAGCGTGGACACGGTATTCTGGAGACGCTCCGGATATGCGAGGGCGTATCCGATAGGCCCCCTCATATCGGGCATCGACATCTGTGCCAGGAGGCTCCCGTCGGTGAACTCGACCATCGAATGAATGATGCTCTCAGGGTGTATCAGGACATCGATCCTCTCCGGTCCGATTGAGAAGAAGTGTGTTGCCTCGATCACTTCGAGCCCCTTGTTCATCAATGTAGCCGAATCGATTGTCACCTTTTTTCCCATCTTCCAACTCGGGTGCTGAAGGGCATCATCAGGACCCACATTCTTCAGTTCCTCAGTTTTCATCCCTTTAAAAGGACCTCCTGATGCGGTGAGGATGATCCTTTTTACATAATCCCTTCCCTTTCCGTCCAGACACTGAAAGATAGCACTGTGCTCGCTGTCAACAGGGATCATCATCGCCCTGTGCTGCCGGGCTTCCTTCATCACGATATCGCCTGCCGTTACCAGCGTCTCCTTGTTTGCGAGCCCAACCACTTTCCCTGCCCGTACCGCATGGATTGTAGGGAGTAAACCACTGAAACCTACCAGTGCAGAGAGCACAAAGTCTGAATCACTATACTCCGCAGCCGCCACAATACCATTTTCACCGGAAAGGATTTCGCACCCCTTCCCTACCCTCTTCCAAAGCTCCTGTGCTGCAGACTTGTCGGCAACGGCTACGACCTCTGGAGAGAAGTCCCTTATCTGTGCCTCCAGGATATCAATGTTCCTCCCCGCAGCGAGGCCGACCACTCTGAACCTGTCCCTGTAACGGGATATCACATTGAGCGCACTTCTTCCAATGGAGCCGGTCGAACCGAGAATTACGATCCTTTTCAACGGCTCAGACAACATGCCTCGTGATCCAGTAGAAAACAGGGCCTGCAAAGAGCACCCCGTCAACCTTATCAAGGATGCCTCCATGCCCGGGGATGAGGGTGCCCGAATTCTTCACACCCGCATCACGTTTGAACATCGACTCAACGAGGTCACCAATAATCGTGGTAATTCCTATGACCATACCGACCATGAGGGACTTCTGGGTACTCATGGAATGAATCAGACCGAGGTTCAACAGCACCCCGGCAAGTGCGCCCCCGATGAGTGAACCCAAGGCCCCGGCTACTGTCTTGTTGGGACTCACTTCCACATACAGTCTTCTCTTCCCTATTGCCTTCCCCACATAGTATGCAAGGCTGTCAGAGGCCCAGACACACCCATAGAGAAAGGGTATCCACTCTGGCCCGTCGTTCCGCAGGAAGATCTGGAACCCGAGGAGACAGGGGATATAGAGTACCGCAAGCAGTACAGGGGATATGTCGTTGAGAGAAGACGCGGGGTCCCTCTTCCCGATCAGTCTCATCCCGGAGAGAATAATAAATGAGAGGGCCAGGATATCGGGGAACAGGTTCCGTGAGAGGTAGGTCATTGCAAGGAGGATAGAGATACCGAGTATGATTCCAGTGAACCTCATCAGTCCGTGGACATGGTACATGGAGTAGAACTCCGCTTGGGCGATCACCGATGCCACTAGGAGGAGCAGGAGAAAGAAAAAGACAGGCTGGAGTTTCATTACGTAGATGTAGAGGAGTGGGAGCATGATGAGTGCAATAACGAGCCTCTTCCAGTGCATCTCACGATCCTGCCCTTACAGGGACGGTCCCGAACCTTCTTTCCCTCATCTGGTAATCATGAATAGCCAGGAAGAACTCCTCCCTTGTGAAATCGGGCCAGAGGGTATCAGTGAAATAGAGTTCGGCATAGGCAGCCTGCCAGAGCAGGAAATTGCTGATCCGCTTCTCGCCGCTCGTCCTGATGATGAAGTCCGGTTCCGGGATACCCGAAGTGTCGAGAAGGGATTCGAAGATATCCTCGGTAACCTCTTCCGGGTCCATCCGGGAAGCGAGCAGCTTTTTCACCACTCTGAGCATTTCATTCCTGCTGCCATAGCTCAATGCCAAGATAACCCTCATGCCCCTGTTGCCCGAGGATTTCCCCTCTATTTCCATCAGAAGCGTTTGGATATTTTTCGGCAGCCTCCATGTCTCACCGATCGTCTTTACGAGGATTCCTTTCCTTATCATCTCATTGAACTCCTTCTTCAGGTAAACCTCAAGGAGCTTCATCAGCATCGAAACCTCTTCGGTCGGTCGCCGCCAGTTCTCGTGCGAAAAGGCATAGAGGGTCAGTGTGTGCACACCAACCTCCATTGCAGCACATATCACCTCCCGCACACGATCTGCTCCCCTCTTGTGTCCCTCGATCCTCGAGAGGCCACGCATCTCGGCCCATCTCCCGTTCCCGTCCATGATGATCGCCACATGTCCGGGAACCCTCTCAGACAGTAACAAGTCTCCTCCTTATCTCCCTCTCAATGAGAAAATGTAAAGCATGCTCCCAAATAGATTCTCACCCTTCAGGATGTTCTTCGTCTTTATACCGAAGAGGGGTTTACTGAGCACCATAAGCCTGTCGCCTGCAACGGCATAATCGAGGAGAGAACCCGATATCCCCTCTATCAGGACCCTCTCTTCCATCGAGAACCCTGTCCAGGACATAGCCCTGATCTGTGAACTCTTGAACCCGAGACCCCTTGCAGTGCTTGTGAGGGGTATCCTCTTCACCGCAAGGGCTTCACTCTTGTTCACATACAACCTGTCTTTGACCGACCATGTGCCCCGCTCCGTCATAATGGTTGGCGCAGACCTCTTGAAGGTGGTGAGAAACCCTCCCATATCATTTGTACTCCTCCACATCCTGAGACCGGTCTGGTTATAGAGGTTGAGGAATCCATCATCACCGTAGGCAAGGAGATAAGGCGTGCCGTCGATCCCCTCGATCTCGACGAAATCATAGATATTCACACCCTTCGGCAGTTTTATTTGGTCACCCTTTCTGAACGCCCCTTGCTCATAGAGGAGGGTAAAGACTGGCCCCTCAAACCCGTCACCGGCGCTATAGCCTTGGCCGAGGAGATGATCGTGGAACCTCCTCAGGAAAAGCCTATCGCTCCAAATCTGGATAAACTCTCCTCCCCTGAATTCATACACGGAAGAGATGAGATTGTCGCTCCTCATTGAAGTGACAATGATCTCATCCCTTCCGTCTCCATGGATATCGAGGGCATCAATCCACAGGTAGTCATCGCTTGCGGAACCCTTGATTTCATAAATGTTTTGGAGGGTGACACCTTCCCGGTATATGCCTATGCTCCGACCATGGGTGAAAATCAGCTCCTTCTTCCCGTCTCCATCGACATCGCCTGCCACAACAAATCTCGCACTGAAGGGGAGGTCGAAAAAAAGCATCGTATCAACTGCAACCGACTGGGTCGGGAGCATACTCTCGCCAAACTTAAGCTCCTTCATGGCTGCTTCATCAAGTTTCACCGCGCTCTCGCTGAGAACCAATGAATCATCTGTCCACAGGAGCCTCTGTTTCAGCTGGATATGAGGTGACGAACCTTCCTGAGAGAGGACGAGCGCCAGATAGGCACCGAGCCTCTTCGCCTCTGCCACAATGAGGGAATTGTCACCTGAATCGATGGGCGTATCGAGCAGGTCAAACCTCCCGCTTTCCTTCAGGAGGCGATAATATGATTCACCGAGACTCCAATCAACCGTCTTCTTCTGGCAGAAGAGCACCTTCACCTTCGTCTCTGAGATCCTCACGATATCTCCTTCTCTCGCATCGCCCTGGATGATCTTTAAGGTCGAACCTTCATGATCTACATCCCGCACATAAGCCTTCCCAACGATCGTTTCCGTGCTCCCAATCGGTTCTTTTGTGACTGGGTGGAGGAAAGGTGTCCCTTCTCTGAGGATCGAGAGCTTCATGCCCTTCTTTACTCCCGACGATGCAACGAGATCTGTAGTGATCAGGTTCCCTTTCACAGCGACGATCTTTCCCTTGAGTGGTTTGAAATAGGAGAGCGCTTCATCCCTGAGCTGAGCGAGGATATTTTCAGCCTGCGAGAGGATGGTCAAACCACAGACTGAGCAGAGGAGAAGGAAAACTGCCAAGATGCATCTTGGAGCTATACGTAAGTTCTTGTTGCATTTGGAGGCTTTCTTCATTCCCGGATCTCCTGCACACATTTTTCATTATACCATATCGATTGCTGTGGATATTTTCTTTAGCATACCCGATTATCATGCTATGAATGTGGTATAATTGTTTTATTTATTTTATTCCTATGAATTTTTTCATTATGGGACCTCATGTGAATAACTCAATACAGTATGTAAAGTCAGAAGACCTTCCCAAGGTTCCCTTTGTCCTCGAGGGAATCTCCTCCCGCTTCGTCCGCGAACACCTTGTCATCCCTCTTGAACTGAAGAACAACGTCCTGAGAGTCGTGATGGCTGATCCCTGTGACAGGGAGACAGTCGATGCCCTCAGGGTAGCGACCTTTTCTGATGTAGTCGTCTATGCAGCAGAGAGCAAGGTTGTAGAGGAATACATCTCTCACTTCTATGCCCAGGAAACTCAGAATATCAACAGGATCATAGAGGACATCGATGAACGGTCGAATATCGAGTTCCTCAGGGAAGAGGAAGAGGACATAGGTCATCTCAAGGATCTCGCATTGGAGGCCCCCATCATCAGGCTCGTGAACCTCCTCATCACGAGGGCCGTTGAGAGCCGGGCAAGCGATATCCATATCGAGCCCTTTGAGGATGAACTGAAGGTCAGGTACCGGATAGACGGTGTGCTCCATAATATCGAATCGGCACCAAAGAAACTCCAGGCGGCAATCGTATCGAGGATCAAGATCATGGCCAAGCTCAACATCGCCGAGAGGCGGCTTCCCCAGGACGGCCGCATCAGGCTCAAGATAGATGAACGGGAGATTGACCTCAGGGTCTCAACCATCCCTGTCCTTTACGGGGAGAGTGTGGTAATGAGGATCCTCCAGAGGGAGGGCATTGTAATAGACATCGACAAGCTCGGGTTCCCCGCGCAGTGCCTTTCCCTTTTCAACACCCTCATCACGAAACCGAACGGGATCATCCTCGTCACAGGGCCAACAGGGAGCGGGAAAACAACTACCCTCTACGGCGCCCTCGACAAGATCAATACACCGGAAAAGAAGATCATCACGGTTGAGGATCCGGTGGAGTATCAGTTGAAAGGGGTAAACCAGATCCAGGTTAAGCCACAGATAGGGTTGAATTTTGCAAATACCCTGAGACACATCGTGAGACAGGATCCCGATATCATCCTTATTGGCGAGATAAGGGACATCGAGACGGCAGAGATCGCGATTCAGTCGGCCCTCACGGGACATCTCGTCTTCTCGACACTCCATACCAATGACGCTCCGAGTGCGGTCACAAGGCTCCTCGATATGGGGGTAGAGAACTTCCTCCTCTCTTCTACCATAAGGGGGATCCTCGCCCAGAGGCTCGTGAGGGTCATCTGCCCTGCATGCAAGGAAATCGACCCTTCAACCGCTGGCAAAGAGGAACTCTCCATGCTCGGTATCAGCAGTGACACGGTGCTCCACAAAGGCAACGGATGCGAACAGTGTACCTACACAGGGTATTACGGGAGGACGGGGATCTTCGAGTTGTTCATAATTGATGATGCCATAAGGAAACTCATCCTCATGAACTCCGATGCAAACGAGCTGAGAGAAGCGAGCAGGAAAAAGGGCATGCGCAGCCTTCTCGAGGACGGTGCTGAGAAGATAATGATGGGCATCACAACCATGAGCGAGGTCTTCAGAGTGATCCAGGAGTCATAGGTGGCAATCTTCAACTACCGGGCGACGACGATGAACGGGGCCATCGTGGAAGGGGTGATCGAAGCATCAGATGAGAAAGACGCAGTCGAGAGACTCAAAAACACCGGCATCATTCCTATCAGAATTTCCGCACCCAAAATCGGGATCAGGAAGCATATATTCTTAAAATCTGCAAAGGGCGACCTCCTCACCTTCACTACTGAACTCTCTGCACTCCTTGGCGCAGGATTGCCTCTTGACAGGAGCCTCAATATCCTTTCCGGTATCTCCGAGCAAAGGGAGATGAAGGAGATCATTCAGACCGTTCTAAAATCCATCAGGGAGGGAAGCTCCTTCTCCGACGCCCTTGCAAAGCATTCAGGGACATTTCCAAGGCTCTATGTGAATATGATCCGTGCAGGAGAGGCTGGGGGCGTCCTCGATGTGGTGCTCGACAAATTGAACGAGTTTCTCGAATCCTCAAAGGAATTAAAAGACCTCGTCTTCTCTTCCATGATCTACCCTACCATCCTCCTCGCTACAGGCAGCATCTCGATAGCCTTTCTCATTACCTTTGTTTTGCCGAAATTCTCTGTCATCTTCGCCGAGATCGGTAAGACGCTGCCGCTCCAGACCCAGATCCTCCTCACCGTGAGCAATTCCCTCAAGTCATACTGGTGGGTAGTCCTTCTCGCGCTCATCTCGGGTTGGTTTCTTTTCAGGAACTATATAAAGACCGATGGAGGAAGATATCAATGGGACACCTTCAAGCTCAGAATGATGGGCGACGTGATCAGGAAACTCGAGACGGCACGCTTCTGCAGGACCCTTGGAACACTCCTGAGGAGCGGAGTCCCTCTCCTGCAGGCATTGCACAATGCAAAAGATGTCATCAGTAATAAGGTGATTGCCTCTACGATCGATGCCGTCTCGAAGGGGGCAAAGGAAGGGAAAGGAATCGCGGTACCCCTCTCAGAGGCGAAAGTGTTTCCTCCCCTCGCCCTCTCGATGATCAAGGTCGGTGAAGAGACCGGTCAGCTCGATACCATGCTCCTGAAGGTGGCGACAACATATGAGAAGGGCATGAGGGTGTCCGTCAGGAGGTTCATGAGCCTCCTCGAACCTGCAATGATCTTAGGGATGGGCCTGATCATCGGCTTTATTGTCGTCTCGATGCTTATGGCCATCTTCAGCGTCACGGAACTTCCTTTCTGAATTTAGATATGCGACAGGATTGCGCTCACATGTCGATTCATAGGAGGAAAATGGAGAAGGTAAGGGCAAGCGGCGGGACCGGTTTCACACTCCTGGAACTCGTTATAGTCCTCTTCCTCATTACCCTCATACTCGGGCTTTCAACGGTCTTTCTTCTCAACGCCCTCCCTACACACAGGTTCAATACAACGATACGGGAGATCTCCGCAATGATCAGGCATGCAAAGACCCTTGCCCTCATCCGCGGCGAGAAACAGACCCTCATTATCAACCTTGAGTCAAGACAATATGGTATCGATGGCCTCGTCTCTAAAGATCTCCCCCAGGGTACAGCTATCAAGGTGATAGACCCCATTGCAGGGGAGATCCTTACCGGGACATATCCGATCTATTTCCTCCCTTCAGGCGGGATCGAAGGGGGTACCATTATCCTGACCCGGGACAAGACATCCGTGAGCATACAGCCTGATCCGATCGTCGGATCGGTGGTGATCAAATAGGTGAGAAAGGCAGGCTTCACCCTCCTTGAGATCCTCGTAGCACTCGCCCTCCTCGGAGTTGCGATTGTCACGGTGCTACAGCTCTTTTCGGCAGATATAAGGGCAATAGCGGCTTCTGAGGATTATGTTTCAGCGGTAATGAGGGCGGAAGCAAAGATGAGGGAGGTTCTTGATGACGACAAACTCGAGGAGGGGACGAGGAGTGAAGCGATGGAGAATGGCTGTGTGGCGGATGTCACCGTTTCCGAAATCATGAAAGAGAGGACAGAGAGCCTTCCGGTCAGGCTCCTGGAAATAACCCTCATGTTTCATTGGACTAAAGGCACAACTACCAGGTCCCTCACCCAGAAGACCATAAAGGTTATGACAAAAAGGGTCTGACGCATGATCGATTTGCAGAGCAAGGGTTTTTCCAGATGCTGGCTGCATACAGAAAATCCTTCCTCACCCTGCTTTCGCAAGGGAGGTATGGGGATATATGAAGGCGGTTTCACCCTCCTTGAACTTATCATCTCCATTGCCCTCATCGCCCTCATCACGATACTCACCGCGAGTGCGATGAGGCTCGGGATCCGTTCTGTCGACAGAGGAGAGAAGAGAATCGAGTCCCTCGAGCGGGTAAGGACATCACTCAATATCATCGACTCCCAGATCCAGTCTGAAATCCCTATTTCCTACACTGACGATACCACTAAAAAATTCTATTTCACAGGAGAGCGTGATTCCCTTCAATTCTCGACGAACTACTCAATCTGGGGCGGCCAGAAGGGGTATGTAATCGTTACCTACCGGGTCATCTCAAACACTCATGGAAAACAGGTGCTCACCTCTTCTGAAGATGTAATAGGAGTCGGCGGCAACAGGGAGACGGTACTCCTTGATTCCTTCGATCAGATATTTTTCGAATACTTTTATAAAGGTCCGACTGACGAAAAGGGGGACTGGGTAGACACATGGCCGGATGAGACCAATATCCCGGAAAAGATAAGGCTCCATCTCATTAAAGGGAGGGGGGACGTCACCCTCATCTTTCCAATGCGGTCAAGGGGAAGCCTTGTCCCGGGAGCCCCCTCTCCTGACCAGCCCGGATAATGATAAGAGTAATGGGTTTGCAAAAAGGTTCATCACAGAAAGGCATAGCCCTTCTCCTGGTGCTATGGGTTCTCACGATACTCATGATCATTGTCCTCGCTTTTTCATATATGACAAGAACAGAAACACTCGCCACAGTCTCCTTCAAGGAAGGGGTAGAGAAGAGGTTCCTCGCCGAGGCAGGAGTAGAGAGGGGGATCATGGAACTCTTCTTCAGGAGCGCTTTTAGAGGCCAGCCGGTAGCCCTCGAAGGCGGGGAGGCCTGGAGGACCGACGGTACGATATACAACGATCAGATCGGCGACGGCAAATACAGAGTCAGGATAATTGATGAAGGGGGAAGACTAAATATCAACCGAACCCTTGACGCGGCGCTCACTATCCTACTCAAGAACCTCCTCCTCAATTTAGGTGTCGAGGAGGGACAGGCAGACACGATCGTCGATTCCGTTCTCGACTGGAAGGACCCTGATGATCTCCACAGGCTTCACGGCGCAGAAACCCCTTATTATATGTCCCTCCCGGCACCCTACAAGGCAAAGGACGGACCCTTTGATACACTCGAGGAGCTTATCCTCGTGAAGGGGATAACCCCAGAGATTCTCTATGGGGATACAGAGAAAAAGGGGCTCATCGATTTCGTCACCATACATTCCTCGAATGGAAGGATAAATCTCAATGCCGCTCCGAAAGAGGTCCTCATGGCGATTCCCGGGATCACCCCGGATATCGCTGATCAGATACTAGAATTAAGACAGACCCAGGAGATAGGGAATCTCGATCAAGTTCCCGGCATCTCCCAGGAAACCATTCGATTCAGAAATCTCATCGGTTTAGCAGGAGATGTCAGCAACACCTTTACAATCGAGGCTATAGGGTCCAAGGGCGATACACATGCAGGGTATGCAATAAAGGCGACAGTGACTATTGAAGGCAACAACTACAAGTATGTATACTACAAGAGCCCCTCAAAGCTATACCCATGAACAGAAGCGCTGCTTTTAAGAAGGTATCATCCTTCGTCTCTCTTTACCTGGCAAGACTGAAGGAAATGGTGAGGCCTGTCTGGAGGGTGCTCACCCTGAACCCTCTCGATGAAATAATCTCACCAAAGAGAACGCTTTCCGTGGTGATAGAGAAAAAGGCGATCTCTGCGGCGTTCGGTTCCAGGTTCCTCTCGCGCTGCACAATCAGGAAGTGTAAGAAATACCCTGCAGAAGGTGATACCGGCACCATGCAGGGAACCCTCGATGCCTCGGTCTCCCTTGCATCGGGACTCTGCTGCGTCCATGCCATAGAGGCGATACATGACCTTGGGGCAGTGAGGTCGCAACTCACCCTTTGTATCCCGAAGTCATGGGTAATTGTAAAAATGGCAGAGTTCCCCTCTACAGTAAAGGAAAACCTCCATGATGTGGTCTCATACGAATTGGATAGGCTGACCCCTTTCAGCCCTGATGAGGCTATGTATGACTTCAGGGTGGTGAAGGAGTTTGAGGGGAAACTCGCGCTCCAGATCGTGGCAGCAAAGGCTGATGCCATAGTCCCATGCATCGAGGCCCTCAAGGAAAAGGGAGTTCAAGTTGAAAGGGTGACATTTACACTTTCAGCCCTTGGTACCCTGTTCTATTACGGAAATAAGAAAGGTGATGTGCTCTTTGTTGAGGTGGATGAAGAGGGGTACGAAGGGGCCCTTGCCATTGATGGAGTCATCATTCGTGTCTTCACAGGCTCTTTCAGAGGAACAGATGAAGGATCGAGTGTGGAGATGCTCAAGACTGAAATAGAAACACTCATGAAAGAAGCCCAGAATCAGGGCAGGTCGCCACAGGTAGTAGTCTACCCGCAGGATGGGGATTCCACTCTCTGTGAACTCATGAAATCGGAGCTCACGATGCCTATGAGGATGATGGACGAGATGAACCTGAACCTCAGACTCCAGGAGAAGAAACAGGAAGTTTCCTATATCGCAGTAGGAGGGGCACTGGAATCGCTATGGCCGAAGGCGAAGGGGTTCAACCTCCTCTCAAAAGGTCACCACGAAAAATCGAAAACCCCAATGTCACTCACCGTGATCCTCATCCTTGCGCTTATGGTACTTGGTGCACTCTATCTCCTGTCCCCACTGAAGGTCGAGGAAAAAAGGCTGAGAGAGATCGATCGCCAGATCGCCTTGAGGAAAGAGTATGTGAGAAAGGTTGAATCGCTGAAGAAAGAAATAGAGGTCCTCAAGAGCGAGGTTTCGATCATCAATAGTCTGAAGGGGAGCAACCAGATGGCCCTCGACATCCTCAAAGAATTGACCACCATCCTCCCAAGGACATCATGGCTCACAAGGGTGAGAATTACAGAGACTACTGTAGAAATCGAAGGGTATGCAACTTCTGCGACAGAACTCATGCCAAAACTTGAGGGATCGAAGTACTTCCAGAAGGCGGAGTTTTCATCCCCCACCTTCAGGGATCCGAGGATGAACTCAGACAGGTTCATCATAAGAATGGAGATCGAGGGCGCGAAAAAAACAGAAGATGAAAAAGGGAAAGAGGTTCCTAAGAAAGATCGCGTAAGGAAAGTAGAGACATGAAGAAAAGCAAGATCGTCATCACCGCCATCCCCCTCATCGTCATCCTCTCCTGCCTCATCTTTTACCAGTATGGATACCTGAGGGTCCAGACCGAACTGGCATCGCTCAGGGAGTTACAGGAGCTGAAGACAAAGACACTTGAAAAGTATGTCGCGCTCATCTCAGAGAAGCCTGCACTCGACAAGGAGCTTGCCCTCCTGAAGGAGGCGAGGAATGCAGAGAATTCGAAGATCATAGAGGGCCAAACCCCCTCCATTGCGGCAGCCTCACTCCAGAACTCGATCGCATCGATCATTACAGGCAAAGGGGGTACGATATCTTCCGAGCGGGTTGGCAAACCTGAAGACCTGGGAAACTTCATAATGATCACCGTAAGCATCGATGCCGTGGCGCCCGATTCCAGAGCTCTCGGTGATATTCTCTACTCAATCGAGACGAGGACCCCTTCCCTTGTCGTGAAGGAGTTCGACGCGAGAGTGAGAAACTTCAGAGACCCAAAGGAGCTCATGGTAAAATTAGAGATAGCTGCCTTGACGGGCGGGAAATAGCAACGCGAATGATCAAATACCTTATAAAAAATATCACCTTCATGAATCTGCTCCTCTTCGCTGCGCTGTTCTTTCTTGCCGGATACATCGTTCTCCCCCTCTTTACCTCTGCTGCCAAATATACGCCACCCCCGGCCAAGAAGGCCCCTGTCGAAGGGAATGAACAGCAACAGCAGCCCCAGATACAGGCCCCCTCACCAATGGATTACGTCATAATCGCAGACCAGAACCTTCAAGATATCAGCTTCCTCGCCATCTCTGCTGCCTCTTCATAGGTAGTGATCTCGCCCGCATCCTGGGCGTCCCTCACGAGTTCGAGGATGCGCCCCAGCTCCGGACCGGGCACCATGCCGAGGCCGATCATATCACTTCCCGTAATGAGGTTCCTGTTCCCGAGCTTTTTTTTGAGAGCGCTGTAATACTCGCGTACAAGCCCTTTCAGATGCATGAGGCATCCCTCTCTGCCTTTTTCGGCAGGTTCATCTTCACCTGATGCGATCACATCCGCTATACCGAGAATCAGTATCGCGACTGCCTGTTCCCCCATCTTGCGAAACCATCTGATTTTGTCAGCCTTTTGCCCGTCTTCATGCATAAGCCTCTGCACATTGGGCTGTTCTTCGGCCAGGAGGACGAGCAACTTCCTGTCGTGGTTCGACAACTTCATCCGTTCTGAGATTGCATTGATAATTCCTGCCCCATGCCCATTCTGCCTGGGGAAGTCACCCCATTTTTGAGCATAGTCCAGACTTTTTGTGAAAGGCTTCCCAATGTCATGGAGCAGAGCGGCAAGCTTGAGGAGAGGGAGGCGGGTGTCCTGTTCAAGGTGCAGTGCAATCTCTCCGTCCCATGGTTCAAAATAACCGGTAAGATTATTGATGATCCGCTCGCAGTATTCCATGGAAAGGAGGGAATGCTCCCATAGGCTCTTGCGTATGAATCCCCCGGCAAAGAGACCCTTCATTGGCTTCATCTCGGGGAAGAGGATCTCGATGATGCCGAGTGTATCCATATCCTTGAAAGTGACAGCCGCCCGGGGCGTTTTCAGAATGCGCAGCAATTCGGCAACAATACGCTCGGCAGAGACCCCTTTCAGGAGCCCTGTATTTTTCCCCATCTCCTCCCGGGTCAATGGTTCTATCGTAAAACCAAGCTCCGCAGAAAACCGGAAAACCCTGAGAATCCTCAGGGGGTCCGATGTAAAGACATGATCATTCGTCATCCTGATGATTCTCTTTTTTGCATCCTCTGTCCCGTGAAAGGGGTCGATAAGGGCCCCCAGACTACCACCTTCCTCAACCTCTATGGCAATCGCGTTGATCGTGAAATCCCTCTGGCTCAGATCGTCATAGATCGTCCCCCCGCGCATTTCAGTGATATCCAGCACAATGGTGTGATCCTCTCTGTCAACAAGACGATAGCAAGGCCGGTGCTGTCCCTTTTCCATAGGAATTACCGCTGTATTCTTATCACGGGTAACTGCAAAGGCAAATTCCTTTGCATTCCTGCAGACAAGATCGAGATCCTTCGGTTTACAGTGGAGGAGCAGGTCCCTCACGGTCCCTCCGACGAGGTAGATGTGCTGTGTTCGGGGAGCTTGAGCCAACCAGTTTCGGAGAGTAGCTATATGCATAGGGCCCATCTGTATAATAATCTTTTCGTTTCCCGATGGTTACGTCCAAAATGGACATGGCCGTTGAAGACAATTGGTCAGATCATTCTTCTTTGTTACCAGGCTCCCAATTTCTCGAGATCCTTGTTCGAACCTATAAGAACAAGTACGTCGCCTTCCTTCATGGTATCGTGTGGATTAGGATTCACGTTCCATACCTCTTCTTGAACACCCTTTTCTATGATTTTTCTCTTTATGGCAATCAGGTTCACACCATATTTTCCCCTGAGCTGTGAATCCTTCAACGTTTTGCCGATCAAGTGCTTTGGCGTTTCCAGCTCCACGATACTGTAGTCTTCCGAGAGGTTCAGCTGTTCGAGGATACTCGGACGCGTGAGACTCTGGGCAACACGAATTGCCATATCCCGCTCGGGATACACGACTCTCTGTACCCCGAGGTGTTCCAGCACCTTCCCATGGAGCGTTGTCACTGCCTTTGCTATAATGCTCTTTATTCCCATGTCCTTTAAGATCATCACGACGAGTATGCTGGCTTCGATATTCTCGCCTATGTTGACAATAACTGTATCAACATCCTGCACGCCGACCCCGCGGAGTGCCTTCTCATCCATCGCGTTGAGCTGCACTGCATAGGTTACAAAGTCGGTTACCTCTTTTACCCTCTCCTCACTAATGTCGATCGCTAATACCTCTGCACCATGTTCTGTCAGGGTTTTCGCCATGTTGAACCCAAATCGTCCCAGCCCTATGACAGCAAAATACTTTTTCATCCTATAATCACCTTTCCTTCCGGATACCTGAACCGCTCCTGAACCCGCCGCGTCATGGCAACAGCAAGGGTGAGGGGCCCGAGCCTTCCAACAAACATCGTAAAAATAATAATTATTTTGCCGGCAGGAGTGAACACTGCTGTTAAGCTCCTCACGCCTCCATCCCCTACAGAGAGTCCGACAGTACCAAACGCCGAGGTGACCTCAAAGGCCGAATGGAGGTATAGTGTATCCTGAGTGGTAATAATAAGATGAACGGTTATGGTGCAGAACATCACTGCGAGGGTCATGAGGAGAAATGCCTTTGCCACAGTTGTGGTCGGTACCCTTCTCTTGAAAAGCACGCTGTCTGTCTTCCCGCGGATCGTCGAATAGAGGCTTGCGATCACAATTGCCACCGTGGATGTCTTTACCCCGCCTCCCGTACCCCCCGGCGAGGCGCCAATGAACATCAGCATTATTGTCAGAAAGAGTGTTCCGGTTTCCAGGAGGGAATAATCAACGGTATTGAATCCGGCAGTCCTTGCGGTCACCGAGGAGAAATAAGATACGAGTATCTTCTCCTTTAACGACATGATCCCTAAGGTCCTGGGATTTGTGTACTCCATCAAGAATATTGAGAGCGCTCCGCCCGCGATGAGCAATATCGTCGCCAGGAGGACTATCTTTGTATGCTGGGTGAGCCTGTTGACCTCTCTTTTCAGGAATTTGTAGAGATCCATGATCACGACAAACCCGATTCCCCCGACGATAACAAGGGTAGTAACCGTCATGTTCACGGTGATGTCACCCCGGTAACGGATGAGGTTGTCAGAAAAGAGACTGAACCCTGCGTTGTTGAACGCGGACACGGCATGGAACAAGCCATGGAGAAACGCATCATGCAAGGGATACTCTTTCAGGAACCGTGCGGTTAGGATCAGGGTTCCGATGAGTTCAAAGATGCCGGTAAAAAAAAACACATCCTTTGCAAATCTCACGACCCCTTCGAGCGTTTCAATGTTGAGGCCCTCTTTGATGGTAAGCCTCTCGATAATGCCGATCTTTTTCCCGGTAATCAGAAAAATGATCGTTGCCGAGGTCATGTATCCAAGACCGCCTATCTGTATGAGCAGCATGATCACAATATGACCGAACTGTGTGAAATCATTCGATGTATCCTTGACGATCAGGCCTGTGACGCACACCGCGGAGGTCGAGGTGAAGAGTGCATCGATAAAGGAGCATTCGCCTCTGTGTGCAAAGGGAAGCATCAGGAGAACTGTCCCTATGAGGATAACGGAGAGGAACCCGATTGCAAGGATCTTAGGAGGTGTGAGCTTTCGCTTCATAGAGAGATTTTATGCGATTTCCTTACCTTTTACAATATCCCGATTTTTGGTTCCTTTTTTCATCGAAATCATAGGCAAGGCCGTCAGGTGTATTCCAAAATAGCTGAGAAGGGAATACCCTGAAAATAGGAAAACTTTTTATTTACCTTAAGGGTTAATTATGTTCTTGACAAAGCATTTAAACTATGGTTATTCTTTTTAAGACAGCCAAGCTTTAGAAAGAGTGCAACAATGAGAATCTCATGGTAAGAAGATTCGGCACTACCAGAGCCAGGCTTCTAGAGAGACGACTAACTGAACTTGCCGCTGCCACTACGCTTGAGGACTTGCGCAATCTTCCACAGGCTCGATGTCATGAATTGAAAGGAAACCTGAAGGGTTGTTTGTCGGTTGATCTGGACCACCCATACAGACTTGTCTTTGAACCGGCATACGATCCTTTGCCTAAAAAGCCCGATGGGGGGCTCGACTGGACTAAAATAACAGAAATAAGAATTACCGGAGTGGAGGACACTCATGAGTAAGGATAAAAAGAATGAGTTTGTTCCAGGCTATGCCGTCCCTCCTGGTGAGACGCTTCTTGACACCCTTGAAGCAATAGGGATGTCTCAGGCAGAGCTTGCAGAGCGCACAGGCAGACCCAAAAAGACAATTAATGAAATCATCAAGGGGAAGTCCGCTATCAAACCAGAAACAGCATTACAATTTGAGCGTGTGTTAGGGATACCTGCAGGCTTTTGGAATAATCTGGAGCGCAACTATCAGGAGACATTGGCGCGGATTAATGAACAAAAGAGATTGCAGGGCCAGATTGATTGGCTGAAGAAGATCCCCCTGAATGCGCTTATCAAGCTGGGAAGGGTAAAGAAACATTCAGATAAGATACAGCAGCTTCAAGAGGTCCTTAATTTTTTCGGCGTAGTCTCTCCAGAACAATGGGAAACAAGGTGGATGGGCGCTCAGGTTTCATATCGGACATCAAATATCTTTTCAGATAACCCTTATGCTATTGCCGCATGGCTTAGAATTGGCGAGTTAACCGCACGAAATATCAGTTGTAAGCCTTTTGATGCCTCTAAGTTCAAAAGTGGGCTTATTAGCATCCGTCAGCTTACGGTTAAGCCTCCTGAGCCTTTTCAGGGGGAAGTTATCCGCTTGTGCGCCGATACCGGTGTTGCCGTTGCCTTTGTACCTGAGATTCCCGGAATCAGGGCATCGGGCGCCACATGGTGGGTGAATCCTCACAAGGCTGTTATTCAATTAAGCCTTCGTTATAAGAGTGATGCCCAATTATGGTTCAGCTTTTTTCATGAAGCAGGTCATATACTCTTGCATGGCAAGAAGGAAGTGTTTATCGAGGGAGACGGCAAAAACTCAAAAGAAGACGAGGCTGACAGTTTTGCCTCTGATTTTCTGATTCCACCGAAACAGTACAGGCAGTTCATACAGTCGGGAGGATACAGCAAAACTGCGATACAACAATTCGCTGCTGAACTCGGCATAGCTCCGAGCATAGTTGTCGGCAGACTTCAGCATGATCAAAAAATTCATCATAGTTTCTGCAATGATCTTAAGAAACGGTTTGCATGGAAAAAGTCTGCGTAAATTGCGGAGGTCTATATATATGAGAAAAATTAATGATTTACCTAAGATTGCAGAGCCGTCTATCGAGAAGGTGCTTGATGAGTTTCTGGCTGTGACGCTAAAGAAGCTGAAGCCTAAAACTGCAGCAGGTTACAGGGATGTAATGCAACTGCTTAAGGACTACATGAACAGCTATGCCTATCAAAGCTTGACGAAGGCAGAGACGGCCCTTTTTGAAAAGCACTATAACGCTGAGGGCAGCGAGCACATGGAATTCTGTCAAATCTTTGGTCCGGATAGAATTGCAGAAAACGCAGGAGGGTTTCTTGGTTACTTTCTTATACGTAAAGTGATGGCAGGGGACGATTTCAAGCGTCTGGCCGGCACCGTAACCAAGAAGCTCTCGAAATGGCTTGCAGGACAGGGCTATATCTCTGAAGAAGATGCCGCACTGGGCGAAGAAGAAGGGGCGGCAGCGGCCAGAGACCTTCCCAAAGCCGAAAAGGCCGGAAATATCCTTTATCGGGCAGCGGAGAATATGGTATTTAACGAGGACGAATTAGATGATGAGGATTATCACGACTTTGATCACTACACTATTGAAAAAGTCGAGCACGGAAAATTATGGCTTGAAGTGTATGATGAGAAAGGCAAGAGGACCGTTGGCCCCATAGCAGTGCCAAAAGAGGCAACCGAACTTCTCAGAAAGGGATGGGATATCAGTTGTGCTATGGCCCGTATCAGAGGCAAGTGGAGAATCGTTGAGGTTGCAAACGTGTATCCGCATTAATAGAAATAGAGGTGGCACGACATCATCCAGAGGACAGGGGGCAGAAAATTTACTCCCCACTTATTAACGGTCTCAAAATAGTAACAACATCGCCTTCATTCCCGCAGTGTGTTGAGCGGGAATCCAGAAGGCTTAAAAATCAAGACTGGATGCCCGATTGAGAACTTCGGGCATGACAGACAAATTGAAATGATTTTCCATTATATTATGAGACTGTTAATATCTAAAGTGCGAGGGTTGAGATTGTGGAGGGGTGTCGCAAAGGAAGAAGTCGTCAAGACGATATCTTTTTCGACATGTCAAGCTTCGGGACTATCCAGAGGATGAAGTCATACAGCTTCGTTATGGCATCAACCTCTTTTGGCATTTCCAGAAATAATTTTCCGACCGCCTTCGGCGGCCAGGAAAAAAACGGCAGAGTATAAAAGGGTAAAAGGACAAAGGGTTAAGAAATAGTCCTGGCGCAGCGGAAGCCGAAACCGTAGTCCCCGCCGTCGGGGAGGTCCCGGCCCCGGCCCGCGCACCGGGCGTACTCATGAAAGCTGTACCATGAACCGCCCCGGAGGACCTTTAATGTCTTTTCTTCATCATACCAGCTATCGGT
>Ga0315295_10000760_pt1 | contig 27474 bp, 27 predicted proteins | sample YL17G14_0_MG_FD_204453 | JGI IMG/M metagenome (GOLD analysis project Ga0315295, IMG submission 204453) | Sediment microbial communities from Yellowstone Lake, YNP, Wyoming, USA - YL17G14_0 | ecosystem: Environmental > Aquatic > Freshwater > Lake > Sediment | place: USA: Wyoming | collected... | reverse complement strand
AACCGTACGGCATGTGATACCTCCTTCTGCTTATTTAAAATATTTATAGTCTTTACTAAATAAGTAGTGAAATTGGCATCTACTGGCGGGTGAATTGCCAAAGTATACTAGCATTTAATATGCCAGTCAATAGATATAACTGAAGTTGGGACATTAGTTCGAACAAAATGAGAAAATCCTGTTTTCCGTGTTTCGCTATTTTACTTTAAACTCCTTTTGGAGAAGATTTTTAATCCTTGAAAGATATGGCTTTTTAAAATGTCCCAATTTGTGTCCGAACGTCAGCACTTGAGTTTTAGGGTTAAAGGGGTTAGTGTTTAAAATAGTGCCAGCCCTTATTATTTTTTATTAACCCCTTTAACCTTGCTTGCGCCATAGTAATATCGGGTGTAAAATCGGCCTAACAAATACTACTGGCAGCATGAAAGGTTTGGTGTCCACTACGTGTCAAATCATTTAAGTAGGTAACCCAACAGGGGATTGTTCTATCATATAATTTGTCACCGTACGAGGTACCTGTTTCTTCATGGGATCTGCTGGGTGCCCATTGCTTTTCTGTTCATAAGTCCGGTAGAGTTTTTCCAAACTACTATCGATATTTCTTTTCAGTTGGGCGGGGTTTAGACTAAGGTAAATATTATTGATTTGTTTCTTAGCTTGCTCAGAAAGCTGCCCGAACTCAATCAATCGCTGATAAGGTGTTTTGGGAATATCATATTTTGGTTTAAAGGTAAAAGAATGTTGGTAAAACCAGGTTTTCACAGCTTGCGGTTACGAGTGGGATAAGCTATCCTAATTTTCATGTCTAAAAAAGTGCAATAAGTGTAGCTCTCTTCAAATAATTAAATATGGTAAAACGGGCAATGGTAAACAGCGCTTTTTATGCAAACAATGTGGTACCTTTTTTGTCAGGCAATACCGCTCTGTTAAATGGCAGAAGGAACTATTCCAAGAGTATATCTTTGGCAAACAGACCCTTAAACAATTGGCGGATAAATATAGTAAATCACCAAAAACAATTAAAAATATCTTGATTCCTATCAGGGAATTCGGTCTAACGGCCGGGTTACAGGACCCGTTGTAATCGGGATAGACTGCAGTTTCTTTGGCAGGGGCTACGGCATTATCGTGGCACGTTGCCCTGCCCTGAAACAGAACTTGTATTGGAAGGAAATTACCAACGAAAACAAGGCAGTGTATGAAGAAGCCAGATGGTATTTTGAAGCAGCCGGATTTAATATTCAAGCGGTAATTCTCGATGCTAAGCATGGCATAAAAGAGGTATTCTCTGACCTCGTGATTCAGATCTGTCAGTATCACCAGCAACAGATTGTGGGACGGTACTTAACCACCAGGCCTAAGTCTGAGGCAGGACTGGAGCTTAAACTCCTGGCTGACTCACTAACCAAAATTGATGAGAGATTGTTTACGGAGTTACTCAAGAATTGGCATATTAGATGGCGGGAATTTCTTACAGAACGGACATATAAGCCGGATGGGAAGCACTGGTGGTACACCCATAAACGAATACGAGCTGCCTACCGTAGCTTGATTACGAACTTACCTTATCTTTTTAGCTGTCAGAGATATCCTGAAATGAATATTCCGAATACCAACAACTCACTGGAAGGATACTTTAGTAAGCTTAAAAGGCTATTAAACAATCATAATGGCTTGAAACGATGGCGTCGTTACAGGCTAATCGAAGCCATATCAAACGACTAATTCCACCAACATTTTTTACCATTAGACCCCAAATGCTAAACAATGTTCGAAAACACGGATACTTAAATGTAATAACGATTGATATAGAAATAGATGACCATCCTTAAATGTCATTCCCGCGAACGCGGGTTCACCCTGAACGGGCTCGGCCTGAAGGCTCGCCCTGAAGGGTTCACCGTGAACGGGAATCCAGAAGCCGTAAGGCTTGTGTATTGGGTTAAGTAATCTTTTTATCACAAGTAATCCTTCATCGTTCTGGATTGTCGGGTCAAGCCTTCAGGACTTCGGCGTGCTTGCACTCGGACTGCAAGTACAAGTGAGCTCAGTCGAACGCTGAACCTTCGCCCGACTGAGCGCTCGCGACGAAGTCTGGCTGAAGCCCGACAATGACAAAAATATGAGGCTATTTTCATCCTTCATGGTGCCGCTGGCCAGCGGCATGAACGATTGCTTCGTCGTCCCGATTTCATCGGGACTTCCTCGCAATGACAGAGCAAAGGAAATTCGCCGAAAAAATCGGAGTGTCATGTTCGGGGTTTCCATTATACGGGGTGGATTAATGATGGAAAAGCGGCTGGTGCTGCCGGAGCAGCGCAATTACGAGCAGGCTCTCTCGCAGGCCATCCAGATTGCCTGCCAGAAGCTGTCTATCAGGAATATCCCAGAACTATGCCTTAAAAGCGGGGCAAAATATATCGAGACCGCTTTACAGAAAACTATCGCGGTTAACTACATGGGGCAGGAATACTGGGTTGCTCTGCCAGAATCCGAAGTTTTAAACCCGGTTAGCCGCGAAAAATTGCCGCCGCACGAAAGGTTGCTCATCCTGCATTATTTATTGACGGCGAAGGGTGCCCGGCTGACCCGCAAGCAGGTTACCCTAAAAGAAATTCCCGACGGACTGATTTATTTTCCTACGTTCACAAAAAGGGCGCTAAAACCGTTAATCGATAATTTTGGTAAAGACCCATCGCGACTTGTTGAAGTTGCCGCAAAACTGGGTGGGAAGAAAGCGGATTATGGCGACGCCGCTATAACACTCGATATTTTCTCATATGTGCCACTTACATTTGTCCTCTGGCGGTGCGATGAGGAATTCCCTACTTCAGCAAGCATTCTCTTTGATAGCAGCATCACCGACTACCTGCCGGTGGAAGACATTATCGTACTCTCCGAGATTACAGCGTGGAAATTAGTCAAACTATCGCCATTGAACTGATAGACATCAGCAACACCAATGGCATACCACCCCAGAGTATCACTGAAAAGCCTAAATTCTAATCCGCCAAAGAATGAATATTTACAATCTAACCGGTATTCCCCGGCTCTTAAGATATTGTTTGGCCTGGGGAATTGATATTTCGCGGAAGTGAAAAATCGAAGCGGCGAGCACGGCGGATGCTTTACCAATGACAACCGCATCGTAAAGGTGCTCCAGCTTGCCGGCACCGCCCGAAGCCGTTACCGGGATGGAGACCGCCTCGGCGACGGCTTTAGTCATCTCCAGGTCGTAGCCGTCTTTCATGCCGTCCGTATCCTTGCTCGTAAGCAGGATTTCCCCGGCGCCGCGCTTCTCCACCTCCTTCGCCCAGGTGACAATATCCATGCCCGTTCCTTCGTTGCCGCTTGCCACTACGACCTCAAGGCGCGGCAGCTTGCTTCCCGCCGGGTTTTTCCGCCCGTCAACGGCGACGACCAGCCTGTCCTGACCGAATGCTTTGACCGCCTGGCTGATTAGTTCCGGGTTTCTTACCGCCGCCGTATTGATGGACACCTTATTGACCCCGATGTTATAGAGCAGCTTCATATCCTCGAGGGTGCTGATACCGCCGCCAACCGCAAAGGGGATGGTAACGACATCGCAGACACGCTTGACCCAATCCAGGCGCGTTTTGCGGCTTTCGACCGTAGCGAAGATGTCCAGGAATACCAGCTCATCGGCGCCTTCGTTGCAGTAAGCGAGCGCCGCCTCCACCGGGTCACGGGCATCTCTAAGATTCTCGAATTTAACGCCCTTGACCACCCGGCCCATTCTGATGTCCAGACACGGAATAATCTTTATCTCTTTCATGGCGGGTATTATAGTTCACCCGGCGGGCAAAAACAACGATTCGGTTATCGAATGTTACCGGCTATGTTGCCACACTTGATAATATCGAAATCATCAGGGTGCGGTGAAATACGGAAATTGTCTCTCTAATTACAGGGTATCCGCTCTGGTAAGCGGCGATAACAATACATCCGGTCAAAACCAGCAGTATTAAAAGGCTCAAAAGCCAGGGACTCAGATTACGCAGCAAAATATTAAGCCCGGCAATGATGATAAGAACCGGCCAGAAACGCCACAGGGTTCGCCAGAGTTCCCAGGGAAGGTATCCGGTTGTCATGAGGAGCAAGACAACTCCCAGGAAAACCAGGATAATACCGGCAACCGGCGCGCCTCTCCCCGAAGGTTCTTCTTCAGCCATACTATCTTCTTTTTGTCGCACTTATCAGGAACAATATACCGATTATGATTAGAACAGCCGGTCCGAGAAACTCCCAGCGGAACCACCAGAAGATATTGAGGCTGGATAACAGCGCCAGTACGCCCAGGATTATGAGAAAGCCGCCCAGCAAAGTTAAAGCGTGGTTGCGCCGCTTTATCCGTTCCTCGCGTGATGCATTTTCGCTCTCAAGATTGGCACGTACTTTCTCGCCCAGTTCACTCGCCGTATCCCGCATTTCACTCAGGTTTTCTTTCACCGTCTGTTCCGTGGTGGTGGCGGCTGAGCCTTCAACCGGTATGATAATTGCGAGAACAATGTAAGCGAGGAAAGCGGCACCATTAAGGCCGGGAATGAAAAGTGCCAGCACGAAAATCAGCCGGACAATAACGGGGTCCAGGTCAAAGTACCTTGCCAGCCCGCAGCAAACCCCGAAAATGATGCGGCCACTGCGGCAACGGTAGAGCTTCTTATCCATAGTTTATCTCCTTCGTCTTACTAAGGCATAGACTATTATCTGGAATAACGGGGCAGCCTATTTGTCTTGGTTGTCATGAGTGCCTTTATCCTGCTATACTGATTGCGGAGTTTGTTATATGAAGGATAGAAAGGCCAGCGAGCATAAGCTGCCTGACGTTAAATATAAGGCTCAGATGAAACCAGCACGACCCGGGGCGTGGCAACGCTTCACGCTCAGAGTCAAGAAAATGCTCGGAATGAATATATTTCTCTGCAATACCTGCCGCTGGGACTGGCGCGGCGCCTGCCATAACCGGGAGCGCCCCAACGCCACCTGGTGCCCCGACTACGAGAAAAAGGGGTAATAAAATAACCTACAACGGCATATTGCCGTGCTTCTTTACCGGGCGGTTTTCCACTTTGTTCAGCATGATTTCAAGGGCTTTTATGAGCACCGGCCTCGTCTCCGCCGGGTTGATAATGTCATCAATGTGCAAATTGGCGGCGGGTGCGTAGGGATTGGCAAACTTCTCTCGGTATTCTATTGTTTTCTGTTTTAAGAGTTCATCGGGGTTTTCCGCCTTTTCCAGTTCACGGCGGTAGATAATCTGGGCGGCGCCTTCGGGCCCCATTACGGCAAGCTCCGCCAAAGGCCAGGCAACGGCCATATCCGCTCCTAATCCCTTGCTGCACATGCCGATGTAAGCGCCGCCGTAGGCTTTGCGTATGATGACGGTGAGCTTTGGCACCGTCGCCTCGGAGTAGGCGTAAAGCAGCTTGGCACCGTGCCGGATGATGCCGCCCCACTCCTGGCTCGTTCCCGGCAAATACCCCGGTACGTCAACAAACGTCACAACGGGAATATTAAAGGCATCGCAGAAACGGATAAAACGCGCCGCCTTGTCCGAAGTGTCAATATCCAGACACCCGGCCTTCGACATCGGCTGATTGGCAATGATGCCGACCGGATACCCGTTAAGACGGGCAAAACACGTAATGATGTTGGTCGCAAACTGCGGGAAAAGCTCGAAGTAGTTCTTCCTGCCATCTTCTCTTATATCAAATACCTTCTCGATTATCTTATGCATGTCATACGCCTGCGCCGGGTTCGAAGGGACGACATCGAATAACGCCGCATCGGTACGCTCAGGCTTATCGCTGGTTGCGACTCTTGCCGGCTTCTCCCGGTTGCTCTGAGGAATATAGGAAAGAAGTTCCCTCACTGAATCGAAACATTCAACCTCACTGTTTTCGGAGCGGCAGGCAAACCCGGCCTTGCGCTGGGCAACGATAGCGCCGCCAAGCTCTTCCTCATCAACATCCTGTCCCATGCTGGCTTTCACCACCTTTGGCCCGGTGATGAAAGCGTGGCTGATACCCTTAACCATGAAGACAAAGTCCATAAGCGCCGGTGAATAGACGGCACCCCCGGCGCAGGGGCCAAGGATAATGCTAATCTGGGGGATGATGCCCGAAGCAGCGGTATTGCGGTAAAAAATCTCTCCGTACCCGGCCAGGGCGTCAACCCCGTCCTGGATGCGCGCCCCACCGCAATCGCTGATGCCGATAACGGGGCACCCGGCTTTCATGGCGGCATCAAGAATTCCGGCGATTTTGTGCGCGTGTATCTCGGAGAGCGTCCCGCCCATACTGGTAAAATCCTCGGAGAAGATATATATCTTCCGGCCGCTGATTTCACCGTATCCCGTCACGACACCGTCGGCGGCAACTTCTCCATAAGATGTGTTCCGGTTTTTGGCGAACAGGCCCGTCTCCTGGAAAGTACCTTTATCCAGCAACAGGTCAATGCGTTCCCTGCCGGTTAGCTTTCCCCTGGCTTTCTGCCGGTTCACGGCATCGGAACCGCCCATCGCCAGTGCTTTGGCGCGGCGCGCCTCCAGTTCCGCCATCTGCTTTGTTTTTATTTCATCAGCCATATAAGACTCCGTAAATTATTCTCTATGTATCGATATCGAAAATCATGACTTGATACAATTAAACAAGCCATTCAATATTATGTCATTCCGGCGAAAGCCGGAATCCAGAGGAGAGGTGGGGGGAACGCTGGATTGTCGGGTCAAGCCCGACAATGACAGGGAATTATGGCCGGTGTGATGAGGAAAGCTGGTATTCCGCATCCCACACAATTTTAAGAGCGGCGGGAAATCCCAGTTCCAGGCTTCCCCTGAAAGCGGCAAAATCCAAACTCTGTTGAAAACCCTCCGCGGATTTAAGATTATCAAAATAAATAATAGACATGTACCGCGGCATGTCCTTTTCAATATTGGGGTCATTCGCCCAATTAGGCGATTTGTAGTCCAGCAGTCGGAAGAAATTACAGGCTTTCACGCCGGAAACTCTAAGCAGCATCGGAACATAAATCCTTGAAGCCCATTTTATGAACCAGCTTTCATATTTTTCATATTCGTTTGCGGGAATTTTATAGCCTTCGATGTGAATAACAGAAGCGTCATCAACGATAGTATCTTCTGTTAGAACTTTGCTACTTCTGAAGCTTCTTATCAGTTCGTATGAATTCCGCCAGAAATACTCAATGTTACGGAAAGTAATGTGTAAATCACGGTTTATAGCGGAGATGTTCTGGTTAGTTTCCTGACGTTTTTTAAGATTTTCAAAATTATCGCCATGCCAGAGGCCGATTAAGTTTGGCAAATCAATATTTTCCCTGATAATTTTATAAGAATCTATACCCTTGATACCAGGTATTTTCATGTAAATCGGAACATAAGCCCCTTCAGACCACATTTCATATTTTTCTTCGAGGTCAGGAGGAATAGTCCTGCCAAAGAATGTTAGTACCGGTCTATTTTCCATTTTATTTCCTCCGGCCAAATCCCTGGAGACAATTAAAATTCATGCTGGATTGTCGGGTCAAGCCTTCAGGCTGAACCTTCTGGCTGAAGCCCGACAATGACAAATCGGGTGTCAGTTGTTTTCCTGCGTCGGGGCACCCGAAGCATCTCTTGCGTAGTCATAGAATCCTTTGCCCGTTTTGCGCCCTAGCTTTCCTTCAGTGACCATTTTTTTCAGGATTTCCGGCGGGGCGTAAAGTGGGTCTTTTAACTCCGCATAAATCGCACTCCCGATATACAACACCGTATCCAGCCCCACCAGGTCGGCCAGTTTTAAAGGCCCTAACGAATGCCCCAGCCCCAGCCTTGCCCCATCGTCAATGTCGTCCCGTGTGGCAAGTCCCGCTTCAAGCATCCGGAACGACTCCATCATGAAGGGCAGGAGAAGGCGGTTCACCACGAAACCGGGCGTATCCGGCGCCGTAATGGCCGTTTTCCCCAGGGATTTGCCGAATGCTTTGCCCGTCTCCAGTGTCTCGTTGCTGGTGGCGGCGGTTTTAACCACTTCAAGGAGTTTCATAAGGGCCGGCGGGTTAAAGAAATGGAGTCCAAGCACCTTATCCGGCCTTGATGTCTCCTTTGCCATCGCAATTATGGAAAGGCAGGAGGTATTGGTAGCGAGAATGGTATTCCCCGGACAGATTTTATCAAGCTCACGGAAGATGCTCTTTTTGATGTTCATATTCTCCGGAGCCGCTTCGATTATGAGGTCGCAGGCGGGAAAATCAGCAAAGCTGGTCGTGCCTTTGATGCGCCCCATGACGGCATCCATGTCTTGGGGGGTAATACGCCGTCTTCTGACATCAATGTCGAGGGCAAACCTGATGGCTGAAAGCCCTTTGTTAAGCAGCGTTTCGTTTATCTCCGATGTTATGACGCTATATCCCGACTGGGCACAGACCTGCGTTATTCCGGACCCCATCAGTCCGCAACCGACCACGCCGATTTTTTTAATTTCCATAACCCTCCCTTTCATTAATAGAGAGGCTACATTCCTTTATAATCCGTTTTTCTTCTTTCCTCGTGAGCCTTTAGCCCCTCGGCGAAGTCCTCCGTGCCGCACAGGTAAGAGCAAAGCTCGGCCTCCAGGTTTAACCCGTCCGCGAGGCTCATTTCACTTCCTCTTACCATCGCTTCCTTGGCCGCCCTGACGGCAAGCGGCGCCGCCTGCAAGATGGTATTTGCCCACTCTTTAGCGGTGGCAAGTACCTGTTCCGGCGGTACGACCGCATTCACGAGCCCGATGCGGTGCGCCTCGGCGGCGTCAATCATTTTGCCGGTCAAAATGAGTTCGGCGGCTTTGCCGCGCGGCACAACCCGCGGCAGCCGCTGCGTCCCGCCCCACCCCGGCAACAGCCCCAGCATGACCTCAGGAAAACCAAAACGGGCTTTGTCCGAGGCTATCCTGATGTCGCAGGCAAGAGCGATTTCCAGCCCTCCCCCGAGCGCCAGCCCATTTACGGCGGCAATGAGCGGCTTCCAAAGGTTCATGCCGCGCATAATGGTTGAAGACAGGGCGCCGGGGTCGCTCTTGTGCTCTCTCAGATAAGGCAGCATCTCTTTGATATCGGCCCCGATGGAGAAAGCCCGGTTGCCCGAACCGGTAATGATACCGACCCATAGTCCGGCATCATCACGAAACTCGGCCAGCCGCTCATGGAATTCCCGGTACGTGGCAACATCCAGGCTGTTGAAAGCGCGGGGACGGTTTATGGTGATAATCGCAATTTTGCCATCTTTCTCAATGTCAACCGACATTACACCCTCCATATTGTTTACGGTTAAAGGCAATTCAATGGATTAATAAGGCCGGCTATCTTGAATACTGGCGTTATCATATCATAATTAGCCTTATTTTTAGTAGGGGGAGTTATCTGCCCTGCGTGAGCCAGAGAAAAGGGCTGAGAGATAGCCAAAAATGAACGGTTAATACTTAATCGAAATAGTATATCCCGCAAAGGAATTGTAAACGCCGCCGACTATTTCGCTTGAGTTAAGGTCAATACGGGTTGCTTACTCCCGTCAAAGGAGTAAAAATAGAAGAGTCGCCGCATGGTCTTCGTGAGGCGACTATATTATGAGTAATTAAATTACGCTTTCCACAAGCGTATTAGTTCGCGGCAATTATCTTCAGCTTTAGTTTGCCATTCGGAACTTTAATCTCGACCTCGTCACCGACTTTTTTACCCATCAGGGATTGCCCGACCGGAGAAATATTGGAAATCTGCCCCTGGCTGGGGTTTACCTCGGCGCTGCCGACAACATGGTACATTTCCACTTTTCCGTCGTCATAGCGCACGGTTACTTTAGACCCGATGCCGACGGTATTCTTTTTGGTGCCGGCGCTGGTAACCACTTCGGCGTGATTGATGACATTCTCCAATGTCAAAAGGCGGCCCCTGATGAAAGACCATTCCTTCAGGGCTTCCTGATACTCAACATTATCTTCCAGGGCGGCGGACTCCTTTGCCCGGGCCAGGTTCATCTTTTCGGCTATCTCGGGAAGACGCACCGTTTGCAGCAAATTGAGTTCCCTTTTCAGGTCGGCAAGTCCTTCCGGTGTCACAGCATATTCATCTCGCGGCATAATTAACCTCTCATGGTGACCAACGGCGTATTTCTAAATTATAGACTAACTTGATAAAATAGGAAAGTACGCACCATACTTATGACGGCGTACTTTCTACTCATTATTCTACTATAGTTCGCATTAATTTGCCACTACCATTTTCCATAGCGGCACGGCGCTTCATAAAGCGGAACTTGACAGGGAGTACCGCTCTGAATATGGTATAGGGGATATAAAATCAGACAAGGGGGATACGTACTTATGCCAGAAGAACTGGGCAAGATTGAAAAGCTGAAGGCCGAGGGATTCAAGAAAGGGAGAAAACTCTACTTAGTACCGCTTGTTTTCAGCCCGCCGGAGGCGGATGAGAAGTTTCAGGGAATATTTAACCGCTACTGGGATGAGGCCCTATCTCATCTCAAAGCTCTTCAGGAAAAGCTAACTCCGGCGAAGAAAATATACCATGAGCTGGTCGCCGAAGCTGGCGAAAACTGTCCCAAGACAATCGAGCGGCTGAATTCCGGTAGTTTTCGCATCGTTAAAGACAGCCTGGGAAGAGGCGCCGAAATTATCGCCGTTGAAGATGCCGAACTCCTGGGTGAGTTCATGGACTGGGGAAGATGCCTGGCCACCGGACTGCGCAGCAAGGCGGTCTTCACCCTGGCCTACGAGTCATACATAAAGACACAGGAAAAACGTAATGAATTCATCGTAAGACAGATAGATAAAACGCTCGGGAGTAAGGAGGCGGGCATTCTCATTATGCGGGAAGGGCACCACCTACAGTTCCCCGGCGACATACAGGTGTTTTACGTTTCTCCGCCGGCACTGGATGAAATAAGACGCTGGGAAAGAGGGCACGAGGAGGAAACAGCCCGCCAGAACGAACATGAGAAAGAAGAATAGCTTTGCACGGTGTTTCACTGCCTATGGCTCTTTTTTACCAGCTGTTAGTTTTGAGTTTAGTCTAATTTCTCCCAAACGAATATTCTTTCTTCATAACTCATAACTCATTACTTTTCTCCTCACGGGGCCGCTTGATACTCAGCCTCGATTGTTAGTGTAGCAGGATTGGCTACAAGGTCGTTAAAAAATCTTGACACCATTTCTCTTAAGTTGCTCAATCGGCAACAAGTGCACGTAAGGCGTAATTTGCTTCTGGTCTTCAAAATAAACATCATATTGCCACCCGCCAGTCCCAGTTGGCCATGGCGTTTTCTTTAAGCCAGTAAGACGCGCTTCTGCTCGTCGTCTGTGGTTCATGCTTGTTCTAAGCAATACAACTTGACCAGAACCTTGGGAAATCGCCTTATTAAGGGCAGCTACCTCGCCTGGATAGAGCATGTACCCAAGTCCTATGCCCGTTTTAAAAAAGGTTTCCCAACTATTCGACTGTCCACATTTGCCGACACTACAGCCTGCTTTGTCTTTCTTATACCAAGGTGCACTAATTACTATAGTTGTCATTATTTCCTCCAGGGCCTTAGCTTACCGTAGTCAAACTTACTGACGCTTTACCATTTAGCTGGGGTTTCCCATATCAACTCGTAGTGAGCCGACCTCGTACCTCTTTGGTCTAAACTAACTTACCAATAAGCAAGTCCCTCCACAAGACCGCAATCTAGGCGTCTATTTCGCCGAGCTATCACTGTGGACAGGAAAATGGTCTTAGCGAGAGGGAGTCATTAGCCTATATAGTCGATGTCATCTTCATCCAATATATAGGTCTTGCCTGACGTGCTTGACTCAAAATATGGATCTCGTGTCCCTCTGCTGGTGACGAAAATATACTTGCCTCTGACTACAATCCTCTCGTCACTCGTATGAATAGTATCATGCCCAACTTTTTCTTTCCCCTCTTCTGTCAGGTACACTGTTCTATTCGCCACTTCTGCCATCCTTTCCCAGCGGTGGCACAATATATCGTGCCTTAATACGCAAGGACAATCTCCGTGATAAAAGGATTTTTTAGCTCCGTACTTAGCTCTTACTTCAAATTCCGCTACAAGACGGCTTGATACTCAGCCTCAGCCCGCCTATAAGCCTTTTGTAAATGGACATGCTCATAAGGCCAGCACCAGAATTTATTTTCTTTTCATTGCTTTATCTCAAGGATGCCATTTAAGAGCTTTTCCGCTTTTTCGATATCGTTTACCTTGAGGACAATCCTTGCCCTGCCCGAAGAAGGTTCGAGGAAAGCATAGAAATAATCAATGTTAATGCCGGCCTTGGCGAGCGGCTCCGCCACCATCTTTAAGAGGCCGCCGGGGACATCTGGAATTTCGGCCGTAACAATCATATCCTGGCGGGCGGTATAACCGGCCTTTTTTAACGCTTCCAGCCCGGCATCAGGATTATCCAGAATCATGCGCACGATGCCGAACTCGGCGGTTTCGCTCACCGAAAGGGCGCGCATATTTATACCAGCCTTACCCAGCACCTCAAGCATCGCATATAGTCTGCCCGGCTGGTTTTCTACAAAGACGGATACCTGTTTAATCTTCATATTTTTTACTCCTCCATTTATATGAAAAGTCAAATTATTTTACGTTTGTTTATCTTGAGAGATAAATTCCAATTATCAAACACTAAAAATATAAAACTTATCGAACTGTCATTGCGAGCGAAGCAATCCGTGATTCGATTGGGCTGTCTACTATCGGAGATTGCTTCGTCGCTACACTCCTCGCAATGACAATGAGTGCTATGCCTTCGGTAATTCCGACCGGTCAAAGACCCGTTTGGCTTTGCCTTCACTTCGGGCAATAGACTTCGGCTCTACCAGCTTTATCTTGGCCCTTATACCGAGGACGGAATCGAGTTCGGACTGGAGTTTCGTCTGCAGCGCCGTCATTTTCGCCATTTCATCGGAGAAGGTGCCCTCGGAAACCTCGACCCATATTTCAAGCTCATCGGATGCAAACGCATTCTGTTTATCAACCACAATCATGTACTGCGGCTCAATGCCCTGGACGGTAAGCAGGACATCCTCAATCTGCGATGGAAAGACGGAAACACCGCGGACGCGTATCATATCATCACTCCGGCCGGTGATGCGGGACATCCTGACCATCGTCCGGCCGCACTCACATTTTTCCGGGAGCAGGCTGGTGATGTCCTTGGTGCGGAAGCGGAGAATCGGCTGCGCTTCCTTGGTCAGCGTCGTGATGACAAGCTCGCCTTCTTTGCCGTAGGGAAGCTGTTCCCCTGTATTCGGGTCGATAATCTCAACCAGAAAATGGTCCTCCCAGATGTGCATCCCGGCTTTATGCTGGCACTCCTGGGCGACGCCGGGCCCGATGATTTCGGTAAGGCCGTAGACGTTAAGCGCCTGAATGCCGAGCTTGCTTTCAATATCATGGCGCATATTCTCCGACCACGGCTCAGCGCCGAAGACGCCGACCCGGAGCTTGGTATCCCGGATATCTACGCCCATTTCCCTGGCCGTCTCATTGATGATAAGGGCATAAGAGGGAGTACAGGTAAGAACGGTCGTCCCCAGGTCCTGCAGCAGCATAATCTGGCGCTTGGTATTGCCCGCCGAAGTCGGTAAAACGGCCGCCCCCAGCCTTTCCGCCCCGTAATGAATGCCGAGGCCGCCGGTAAAAAGCCCGTAACCGTAGGCGTTCTGCACGACATCGCCTTTCGTTACCCCGGCGCAGGCAAGCGAGCGCGCCATGACCTCCGCCCAGGTGTCAATGTCCTTTTGCGTATAAGGGACGACGACCGGCTTGCCCGTTGTGCCCGACGAGGACTGGATGCGCACAATCCGGTCCATCGGCACGCAGGTAAGCCCGAAGGGGTAATTATCGCGGAAGTCAACCTTGCTGGTGAAAGGAAGCTTCGTAATATCGGAGAGGGATTTAATGTCATCGGGAGTTACCCCACGTTCCTTCATGGTGCGCCGGTAGAAAGGAACCTTCTCGTAAACGTACTTAACGACCTGCTTGAGCCTTTCAAGCTGTAGTTTCTCCAGCTCCTTTCGCGGCATCGTTTCGTGTTCCGCATCACGTATCATTTTTTAGCCTCCTTAACCGTACTAATCATTTTTGCTGCACTCAGAGCGCCACGCTTAAAAGCCCGGATGCTCGACTGGACGTAAAGGGGCGGGATTTTCTCTTTTATTGTTTCCCGCCAGGTTTCCTGTTTTATGTCAAGAAAATGGGAGATGAAGCCGAGCAGCACCACGTTCAGCGCCCGGGTATTTCCAATCTCTGCGCCAATCTCCGACGCCGGGACAAGATAGACCTTCTTAGTGTATTCTCCAAGGATAGCTTTTGTCCTTTCCCATTCCGGGTGAGGCGCTTTTTCCGAAATTGTCAGCGGCACCAGCACGACATCCGCCACGATGGCGATACCGTTTTGCTTGAGGTACGGCGACCATCTTGCCGATTCCAGTTCTTCAAAACCGATGAGATAATCAACTTCCCCGGTGCCGATAAGCGGAGAAAAAACCTTTTCACCGAATCTAACATTGCTGGCAACGCTGCCGCCGCGCTGTGCCATGCCGATGGAGTCAGATTTTTTGACATCATAGCCGCTCGCCATGGCGACTTCCGCTAAAATATCGCTGGCCAGGATTACCCCCTGTCCACCCACCCCGACCATGAGGACACTCACATTCTTCATCCTGCTGTCTCCCCGATGGCTTTCCTGGGGCAGACCTGGGCGCAGATTGTGCAGGCCGAACCGACGCAAAGGTCGCTGATGACAATATCACCCTCGTCCGATACCGAAATAGCCGGACAACCGACCGTAAGACAAATATGGCAGGCATTGCAGAGTTCCTTATTAACGGCAAGTGGTTTCGCCGCTACCCGTTTATTTAACGGACAGTCGCCCCGAACGATAACGACCGACGGCTCTCCCGATTCAACGGCAGCCTTTATGGTTGATTTGAGCGCCGTCAGGTCAAAGGCGTTCAGAACACTCACATTCTTAACGCCGGCACCCCTTACCAGCGATTCCAGGTCAACGCTCACCACTTTTTCTCCCCTGGCCGAAATGCCGCTCGCCGGATTGCCCTGATGTCCGGTCATGGCGGTCGTGCCGTTATCCAGAATGACAACCGTAACCCCCGTCTGGTTATAGACCATGTCCACCAAACCGGTAATGCCGGAGTGCATGAAAGTGGAATCGCCGATGACGGCGGCAATCTTTTCCTCTATTCCCGCTCTTTTCAACCCTAACGCCTGCCCGATGCTCGCCCCCATGCAGGCGGTGGTATCGAGGGCGTTAAGCGGCGGCATGACCCCAAGGGTATAGCAGCCGATATCTCCGGTTATGACGATGCCGCCGGTTCCCGCCTGATTTGGAACTCTCTTTTCGTCCGGAGAGCGGAATCCTAACCTTCTCAAGGTATATTCCGCCGCACGGTGCGGGCACCCGGCGCAGAGCAAAGGCGGACGCGGCGGCAGGGGTGGTGAGACAGGTTTTGATGATTGCTTTTCTCTGGACGGAATTAATCCCGCCTTCACAGCGCCTGCCTCAACAATATCGGGGTTAAGCTCACCGTAAGACGGTATGAAATTTTTACCCCATGCGTCAATACCGAGAAGCTTTACCTGTTCCTCAAGATAAGGGTCTAGCTCTTCGATAACGACCACTTTCTCAACTTCCCGGGCAAAGCTTTTGATGAGTTCCGCCGGAACGGGATAAGTTGTAACCAGCTTTAAGAAAGAGGCGTCTTCAAATACCTCCCTGGCATACTGGTAAGCAATACCGCTGGAAATGACCCCCACTTTACGGCTACCCCATGTAATTTCATTTAGCGGGAAATGCTCGACATAAGCGGCAAGTTTCCCCATGCGTTCTTCCATTGCCAGACGCCTGACCCGGGCATTAGCCGGAATCATGACGTACTTGGCCGGCGAATGTTTAAATGCCGGCTGGCTGGAAGATGCCCGGCGTTCTTTATTGACATCAACGATACTCTTACAGTGGGAGATACGGGTCGTTGAGCGGAGCAGCACCGGTGTATCGAAGGTTTCGCTCATGATATAAGCCCACTCCATCAGCTTATAAGCATCTTCAGAGTCTGCCGGCTCAAGCATGGGGACTTTGGCAAAGGGGGCAAAGCGCCGGTTGTCCTGCTCCCCCTGTGAGCTGTGCATCCCCGGGTCGTCGGCGGAAACAACAACGAGCCCGCCGTTTATCCCCGTAACCGCGACCCCGAAGAAGGCATCGGCGGCAACATTCAGCCCGACGTGTTTCATCGAGGCCATCGCCCGGACACCACCGTAGGCGGCACCCATCGCAACCTCGAGGGCGACTTTCTCATTGGTTGACCATTCAACGTATATCCCTTCGTATCTGGCCAGATTTTCCAGAATTTCCGTGCTCGGCGTGCCGGGATAAGCCGCCGCCACGGCGACCCCGGCGTGGTAAGCGCCTAAAGCAATCGCTTCATTGCCCGATAAAAGTTGTTTCAAGTAAGGTCACCTCAGTAAATAACGAAATATGCCGTATTATAATACAAAAGATGATAGTAATTCAGTGGGATTTAATAATTTCGTTTATACTTAATGTAGAAGCCATCTGTTATATGAATGAGCATTAAAATGGAAATCCCAAATTCCAAACAAATCACTCGTCGTTGCGAGCGAAGCGAAGCAATCCGTGCTTCGGGCTGAAGCCCCGATAAATCGGAATGGCGATGTTAATCGCTCACCCTCGCAATGACAGGTAGTATCTTGTTTTCTTTTTTATGATTGGTGTTTGGATATTATTTGGTATTTGGTGCCTGGTATTTGGAATTTCATTGAAACATATTACACTTGTTTCTAAATGTCGCGGCCAGTAAAATTGCTTTCTCATCAGGCGACCGTTTTCCCCAGGTATGCCTGTCTTACCCGCTCATCTTTCATAATATCTTTGGCCGTCCCTTCAGCGGTGACGTGCCCCCGCTCCAGCACCACCGCCCGGTCGGCAATCCTGAGGCTGGCGACGGCATCCTGCTCAACCAGGAGAATGCCCAGCCCATCGCTCCGCAGCCTCACAAGAAGCTGCATTATTTCCCTGACCAGTTGCGGGGCGAGACCGAGCGACGGCTCATCGAGCAGCAGGAGTTTCGGATTGGACATGAGGGCGCGCCCGACGGCGAGCATCTGCTGCTCCCCACCGGAAAGGCTTGCCGCCATCTGCTTTTCCCTCTCCTTAAGCCGGGGGAAAAGAGAGAAGACATGGTCGAGATTGTTTTTTACATCTTTACTGTTCGTGAACCACTTTATGTCACCCAGAGACTCCAAAATACCACGGTTGTGGTCAGAGTAGGCACCCAGCGCCAGATTATCCATCACTGACATCGGCCCGAAGATTTCCCTTCCCTCCGGAACATAGCCGAGCCCGAGCCCCACGAGTTTATGCGCCGGCATCCCGGAAATCACTCTCTCGTCCAAAAGGATGGAGCCTCCGGTCAAAGGCACAATTCCCGATATAGCGTTCAGGAGCGTGCTCTTCCCGGCGCCGTTTGAGCCGATTACGGTGACTATTTCCCCGGTATTCACCGTCAGAGAAACATCTCTCAAGGCGGCTAAATGCCCATACTGAACGGTGATATTATCAATGGTGAGCATTAGGCGGGCTCCCCGTCTTCGCCGAGATAGGCGGAAATAACGCGCCGGTTTTTCTGAATTTCCGATGGTGTTCCCTCGGCTATCTTCTCGCCGTAGTCGAGGACAATCACGCGGTCAGATGTCCCCATGACCAATTCCATATCGTGTTCCACCAGGATAATTGTAATTCCCATATCCCTGATTCTCTTAATAAGGTCGGAAAGCCCTCTCTTTTCAAGAGCGTTAAGCCCGGCCCCCGATTCATCCAGCAGAAGGAGCTTCGGCTCGCTGGCGAGCGCCCGTCCGATGGCGGCCAGCTTCTGCTGTCCCAGCGGTATCTCCGATGCCATCTGACTCCCATACCTCCCCTGCCCCACCAGGTTAAGATAATGGGCAGCATCGAGGGCAATTTCATCCTCTTCACGCCGCATCGCCGGCAACCTGAGCCCGCTTGAGAGAAAACCGCTTCCGGTGCGCGAATGCCGGCCCGCCATGATATTTTCCAGCACCGTCATGTCCTTAAAAAGCAGAACATGCTGAAAGGTGCGGGCGATACCCAGCTTGACCCGCTCCGGCGGGCTGGTGCCGTTAAGGCGTTTGCCGTTGAATATTATTTCACCCTTATCCGGGGGAATAACGCCGGCAATGATATTAAACAGCGTCGTCTTCCCGGCGCCGTTGGGCCCGATGACCGCCGTAATGCTGCCGCGCGTAACATTGAGGTCAATATTGTTAATCGCCGTAAGACCACCGAATATCTTGGTCAGCCCTTTTATTTCCAGGATACAATCGCTCACGGGCGCACCTTCCCGGCTTTTTCGCGCCTATCTCTATAAGCCATAAGAAGATGTACCCAGAGGCCACGCGGCATGAAAATGATAATCGCCATGAGAATAAAGCCGAAGACGATACTCTCCAGGTCGCCGAAGCCGTGCAGCGCATCACCCAGGAAAGAGATGGCGGTTGTTCCGAAGATTGCCCCCCAGATGCTGGCCAGTCCCCCTACCACCGCCATGAGCAATAGGTGGACGGAGAACAGGAAATCAAAGGGCTGGGGACTGACGTAAGTTAAATAGTGCGCGTAAAGGCTCCCGGCAATGGAGGCATAAACGGCGCTTAAGGCAAAAACCTTTACCTTGAGTTCCGGCACGTTTATGCCGATGGACTCCGCCGCCATCTCGCTGTCCCTGATAGAGCGGAGCGCCCGGCCGGTACGCGAACTCACAATGTTCTGCGACACAATAAGAACAAGCAGGGTGAAGAACCATACCAGATAATAATATTTCCGGTCGGTATCAAAGGCAAAACTGCCGATGGACAGATACGGAATGGACACAATACCTCTTTGACCCTCCGTCAACCAGTCCGCTTCCCGAAAAACGATATAAATAATTATGCCCAGCCCCAGCGTCGCCATGGCCAGGTAGTTACCCCTTAGGCGTAGAACCGGTCTCCCGATGATATAGGCAAAAGCCCCGGTCACAGTTGCGGCGACTCCCATGGCAAGCCAAGGAGACAGTCCAAGCCGGCGGCTCAGAATAGCGGAAATATAAGCCCCCATACCGTAGAAAGCCGCCTGTCCCAGCGATACCTGTCCGGTATATCCCATAAGAAGGCACAGGCCGACGGTAATAATGGTATTTATGCCGATAACAATAGCGACACTCGTATAGTAGGGGTTAAACACCCACGGGATGGCGGCAATCACTGACAGCCCGAGGCCAATGGCAAGAATTTTACCCAATCTCAGCCGGCTGAATTTCATTTCTCTTGCTCCGGCGAAGTAAGACTTCTCGCCCGTACAAGGAGGAACAGGAAGAAAAGCAGCAACGCAATGGCATCTTTATAAGCAGAGGAAATATACCCGGCGCCCAATGCTTCAAGGATACCGAGTGCAAACCCGCCAGCTACGGCTCCCGTCTGATTGGATAGTCCGCCCATTGCCGCGGCTACAAACCCTTTAAGCCCCAGCATAACACCGATATCATAAGAAGTGAGCGTTAGCGGAGCAATGACTATTCCGCCGATGGCACCTAATGCCGCCGCCATAGCAAAGCTCAGGAGCGACATAGCGCGAACGTTGATTCCCACTATTCCGGCCGCCCGCCGGTTCAGGGCGCAGGCCCTTAATGCTTTCCCCAATAGCGTGCGGGAAAGAAGAAGCTGAAAGAGCAGCATGAAAATCAGCGTTACTGCAAGAACCCAGATTGTCTGCGGCTGGATGGCGGCTCCGAGAAAAAGAATCGGCTTCTCACCGCTGAAAGCGGGCAGCGGCAATGGGTCTTTACCCCAGAGTTCTCCCGCAATGCCGCGGATGAACATTGAAGCGCCAATAGTAATGATAATGAGACTGACGACCGAAGCCCTTTTACTGGAACTGATGGCCAGTCTCTCCAGGAGAAGTCCTGAGAAAGTGACGGAAAGCACGGATAGAAGACAGGCGAAAGGAAGAGCCAGACTCAGTGTGTGAAAATAGAAATAGGCAAGCATGCCGCCCAACATGACAGATTCTCCCTGGGCAAAGTTGATAATGCCGGTTACACTGTAGATAACAGTAAAACCAAGTGCCACCAGCGCATAAACACTACCCTGTGTAATACCCGAAACGAAATACTGTATAAACTGTGAAACTGCCATACCGTTCTGTCCGGATAAAATTTTTATCCTTCCGCCAAGTTAATGAGTAAATTATAGCGGAATTGCAGAGAATAAACTTCCCACGACCTTACGGTCGGGGTATTAAGCATGGAAGTATAAATAGAAGCTAACCAGCAACCGGCAGCCAAAGACATCCGGTAGAAACTTCCTATTGCTAGTTCTACCGGACTCTTTTTGCATCCCGCTATCGGATAGCCTTTGTCACTCGTTAGTGAAAAACGATTTATTTAAGCCAGGTCCACTTGCCACCACTTATCTTAATCATGACAAAGGCATCCTTGACCAGACCGTTGTGGTCGGTGGCTGACATATTGAACACACCACCGGTGCCGACGAAGTTCTTTATGTTAGTCTCGAGGTAGTCACGAATTTTAGCTTTATCCGCGCCAACGCTGGTAAGCGCCTTAACAACTATGCTCAAGGCATCATAGGCATGTCCACCGAAGGTATTGGCGGTGCCGGCACCATTCTTTGCTTCAAAATCCTTCTTGTACTGGAGCAAAAGTGTTTTTTGCGGGTCACTGTCATCCAGCTGGTCGGCAACAAGCAATTTACCCGCCGGGAAGATGACACCGTTAGCCGCGTCACCGGCAAGCGTTATGAAAGACAGGTTAGCAATACCATGGCTGTTTATAAGAGGAAGGGTCATGCTTAGCTGCTGCATGTTTTTGGCAATCAGCGCCGGACCGGGGTTCGTGCCCCAGCAAATAACCGCCTGAGCATCGGTCCCCTTGATTTTGGTAAGTTGGGCCGTCATATCCGTGTCATTGGTGTTATACTTCTCATCCGCTGACACCGTAATTCCGACCTTGGGCAAAGCAGCGAGCAGTGCATCACGGCCTTGACTGCCGAAAGCATTCGAATCAGCGAGGATAGCCACCTTCTTAATGGTGGTCTTGGTCAGGTAATCAATGATTCTATCCACCGCCAGACTGCTGAGCTGCGGTGTGCTGAACACCCATTTTCTATCGGAAACCGGTTTGGTGATTGCATCTGAAGCCGCGCAGGTAATAAGAGGGGTTTCAGCCTTCATTACGGTATCAACGATGGCAACACTATCCGTGCTGCCGCTGGGTCCGATAATGGCGAGGACACCATCCTGCTCAATAAGTTTCTTTGCCAATGTAACCGCTTCCGTAGCATCGCTCTTGTTATCGTAGACAATAACCTGAAGAGGATGGCCACTTATGCCGCCCTTGGCATTAATCTGCTCAACCATCATTTCAACTGTCTGCTTTTCTGGTGTACCCAGAGGGGAATTAGCGCCGGTTACGGCGAATATCGCCCCAACCTTGTAAGGTGAACCAGAACTGGTACCACCGCAGCTCGCCATACCCATGGCAAGAGAGGTCACAAGTCCAGAAATTACTGCCAACCTCAATAACCTTCTCATGTATCTCCTTCTTAGATAAATATTCTACCTTTCATTCCACCTGGATGGTTACCGCTGACCTAAAAGATTAGCCAACATTGTAACCAGATTGCACCATACTTTTCAAGAATGCTGTTACTTTCATTTTCCCCTTCTCGATTCTACAGTCGCCTCCTGATTCTATAATTATTAAACTCACCGCATATTTATCCAGTGAAGTTTTGACGAAAACAGAAAGGCCCTCCGCTTGGGAGGGTCTTTTTTCTTTATCTCACTTTTAAATCTTCCTAGGAAATAACAAAGCCTCCCAAGCGGTTGTCCCGCTCCGGAAATGTATAGGCGTAGTGATAAGTGAATGTTATGGAGGTTTTGCTTAACATATTTCCCACCTTGTCGCAAACTCTAGCATAAGCGTTTCCGTTTTGTCAATATCTTTTTAGCAAATGACGGTATTTAGCACAATATAAAAGCGCTATCGTAGAAAGCGGTACGCTTTAGAACAAACCCAGCGATTGCCACTTGATACAAAAACAGCCTGTCAGTTTCGTAATTATACCGCTGCCGTAAGCAAAAATTATTCAGCGCAACCAATCATTGCTTTCGTATTAAGGGAAACAACCGAGCTGGCAGGTGGTGATTCTGATATTAAGCTTATTTGCTGCTTCACCTATCTGTTTCGGAGTCATATTCATTTCCCGGGCAAGCTGGAATGCGGCGGCGCAAGGGAGTTTTCCGTTTACCAGGGCGGCCTTCATCTTGGTTTCAAGTTCGCTACTCATGGTTTGCTCCTCCACGTATTATTGAGAAGTATTGTAAGTGAAGATTCAGCCGCCGTCAATAAAAATACTATTCCCATATCTTAAACCATTAAAACCTTCTCTTTGCGCCAAAAACTAATGACGCAAAATACAAAATATCAAGGTCGGTTCTCTCTCAACTTTCTCAACAAAGAATTCCGTAGAATCATTTCCTTTAAATGATGAAAAATACTTCATCGTTTATTTTACCGCCTTTACTTTTTTAATCTTTTTAGTAAACGGCCCTTGACAACCCTGAATGGTTTCCCTATAATGTCTTTAGGTTGACATTAAATTTTTCCTGTAAGGAATTTGGTATAGCCTTAACTCTTTAACACATAATTCGCAAAATTCGCTCCTTACTCCTGTCCCGTTGCATCCCGTTGCAGATAGGTCGGGTTTTATGCCTTTTCTCGTTCCCGGAGATTGGGGGACAGCCGTAAGCCTTAGAGAAATCCGAGGCCCGTACGTAAATATGTACACGGGCTTTTTGTATTAATTGAATTAGCCTTTTTGAGAAAGGAGGGCAGTGGCGATTTCACCGTGGCTCGCCAGCCACACATAAAATAAAGGAGGTGATTTTTAAGTGAGAAAGAAAGTCCTTCTCGTTATTATTGGTCTTACGCTCGTTCTGACCATGCTCTTCGGTCTCCTGCCAGCCTGTGGTGGCGGTGCTGTCACAACTCCCGGAGTGACGCCGGGTGCTGGCGGAGCGACGCCGGGTGCTGGCGAGGTCGCACCGGTAGCTGAGGGCCAGAAGTTTCACTGGCGCTACCAGACCAATACCGTCTCCGGCACGTCAACCTACTGGCTTATGCAAGAGGTTGTCGCCAACATTGCGAAAGCCAGCGGCGGGCGCATGGTCTGGGACGATTTCCCCCAGGGTGCCATCGTCGGCATGATGGAAGCCTTCGATGCCGTCGCCACCGGAGCCATTGAAGTCGCCAACAGCTGAGACTGATACTGGCAGGGCAAAGATCAGCGATTCAATATCGTTGGTATGATCGCTGGTCACTTCACCTGGGAACAGGCCGCCTCTTATTACTTCTCTGACGCCAGGCCGGGCTTCCCGTCATCCAACACCGGCGGGGTCCGATTGGCTAACCAACTCTACGCGAAATTCGGTTTGATGCGAATCCAGAGTGGCATCTCCGAGAGGGAAGTCGCCGTCATGTCGCAGAAGAGAAGGGTTGTCGAAGCCAAGGACTACAAGGGTCTCACCTTCAGAGGCGATGGCTACGGCCCTCTCACCTTGCAGGAGCCTGAATTCCAGGCTTCCGGTGTCATGCTGGCTACCGGCGATGTTTACACCGCCCTCCAGACCGGCGTCATTGATTCCTGTGAAATCGGCAACGCCTACGGGAACTACGCCTTAGGGCTACAGGAAATCACCAAGTACTGGACCTTCCCCGGCATGCAACAGCTCTGCCAGGTCTCAGGCACCATGATTAACATGGACGTCTGGAAGACGGTGCCAGCTGACCTCCAGATGATTATTGAATATGCTGTAACCCACCTCATGCTTCGGAGCTGGGCCTTCAGCCACACTGAGAGCGCCAGAATTATCCCCGTGCTTCAGAACAAATGGGGCATTGAGACTGTAAGGCTGAGCCCGGAATGTCAGCTTTTGTGGAAGACCGTCTCCTGGAGACTGGCTGATGCTTATGCTCTCAAGAACGCCCAATTCAAGGAAATATGGGATAGCCACAAAGCGCATATGGAGCTGTTAGCGCCGTATGAAGCGCTACAAGCCGTCACCTATCCCCCTGGCAAATAATATCCACGGGGATTCACGAGTAGTCAAAGTAGTCTTCCTGGACAAGCAGCACCCCGAAACGGGGTGCTGCCCTTTTCCCCTCAATCCCTCCCCTTATTTTCCAGAAACCCGGCAAATGCCACTCAGGGAGAAACGTAATGTCTTCATCAGTGGAACTGCATGTGGGGAGTGACAGGTATTTGCGAACGTTGGCGGTGTACTCTAAAGAACACCCGAGAATCACTTCCTGCCGCATCACCGGTGGACACCGCTTTCTCCGCAACAATCAATTCACGGGTTGTGTTTCTGCTTCGGCCTTAAGAGTCGGCCATGAGGAGCCACAACCATGAATTTTCCTTCATGTTTTAGACGATTCTTCTAGTCAATGGGCGGACAGGCCACCACGCTTCTTTCCCCAAAAGAAAACGATTGACAAGCCACCGTACCCTTGTTATAATAGCCCTGCAATCGCAGGTTTACGTAATTCAAAGTCCGATTATTCTTGCGTAAACTATAACGTGTTGTTAAAGACAGAGGCACGCCCATTTCATTCTCTTTTTTCAGAATCTGAATGAGAATATTTTCAGGAAAAAGCGGGGTCTCGAATGTTTAAGTCCAGAATATTATAGAACCACACATGATTAATTGTGCGGTTCTTTTTTGGGATTGAGGTACTTAAGCGCACGTTAACAAAGAGAATATCGTATCGGGTGCGGATGACACGAAGAGTATCCGGTCAGCCGCCTATTTTTGAAAGAAAAATAAATATAGGGAGGTTTGGTATAAGCTAAAGAAAAAGTGTCCCGGTTCTCACTGGTATCGCATCCGTCCTTATTACAATTTTGAACATTTTTTGCTTGCCTCGATGCCGGAAGACCGGTAAGAATAATCCTGAGAAATTCTCTCGCTGAGGGTGCCAGCAGCCGTAAATAGAAACAGTTCATGTAGCTTTAATTATTGAGTTTCGATTATTTGGTAATGGGGAAATTTCCGAATTCCTTATTTCGGCGATACCAGCGAACTGGCAAGAAAGGCAATCCGGTAATTAAGTTTCTACGGTATTTCTCAGATTGTACCGCAGAAACAGGGAAAGGAGGGCTATATAGTTAGGCAAATCTATGAACTTCATGATTAAATATACCAAAATCATGGATAATATCCAGGCTAAAGTAGCCGTTCCGGCTAAGTGGGGACTCTTTGCTTTCATGGCTCTGGTTTGTTACGAAGTCACTATGCGGTACGTGTTCTTAGCCCCGACCATCTGGGGGCTCGACTTCAGGCAGCAGATTTATGCCGTGCTCATCATGGTGGGCTGCGGCTATACACTTATGGTGAAAGGACATGTCGTTGTGGAGGCATTCACCATGCTTCCCCCTTTCAGAACGCGAAAACTTATCGCCGCCGCCATGTGGCTTGTCTGCTATATGCCGCCGATGCTCGTCCTCACCTACACGATGTTTAACCTTACCACACTGGCGTGGAGTGTATGGGAGGGGACCGGTACCATATGGAACCCGCCCGTTTATCCCCTGAAGACTATTCTGACAATAGCGTACGCCAATATGGTACTTCAGGGAATAGCTGAGCTTTTTAAAGAAATCGTATCGTACGTGAAAGGAAGTGAGGATTGGATAAAGGCGCGATAGCCCAGTTAATGCTTCCCGCTATGCTCATCACCATCGCCTGGGGTGCGCCGTTCTTTGCCGCCATGGCATCGGTGGCGCTCCTCTTCGGTCTCATCTTCTTCGGCTGGGGCGTCACACCGACTATTGCCATCCGCGTTTACAGCCAGATTACGGAACCATCCTACGCGGCTGCACCTATGTTCGTTCTCATGGGCACCATCCTTGGGGCGACGGGCGTTGCTGAGATGCTTTTTGACGGTATTTACCGGCTGTTCGGCCCCGTAAGGGGCGGCCTCTTGGTCGCCGTTGACCTCATCTGCACCCTGCTTGCCGCCTGCACCGGCATCGCCGCCGGCCCGGTGGCAACCATGGCCCTCATTGCCCTCCCCAAGATGTTGGTTCAAAAGTATGACCACGGCATTGCCTGCGGTATCATTTCCGCCGCCGCTACCCTCGGTGTCCTTATTCCGCCGAGCGGCGCCATCATCGTCTATGGCCTGATGACCGAACTCTCGATCGGTAAGCTGTACGCCGCCGCCTATTTGCCCGGTTTTATACTTTCAGGGCTGTTCCTCATCTACTGCCTCATCATGCCCTGGCTCAAACCCTACATGGCCCCGGCGGCACCCCCGGAGATGCGCGGTGGTAGCTTAAAAGAGCAAATGAAGCTCCTCCTCCTCGGCATCCTACCCGTCGTTTTCCTCATCGTCGCCGTCATGGTCTCGCTGTTTGTGGGCATCTGCACCGCGACCGAGGCGGCCGGAGTCGGCGCCTTCGGTGCGCTGCTTGTTTCTTTCGCTTACCGGAAGTTCACCATGAAAGGGTTCTCAAGAGCCCTTCTCACCGCTTACCGCTCGGCGGCCATGATTGGCGGCATGGTCATCGGCGCCAGCTTCTTTTCCGCCGTTTACATGGGTGCCGGCGGCAGCATCTTTCTTCAGAAAATTCTGAAGCAATATGATGTTAGCGTGACCGTTTTCATCTGGCTAATGATGCTCCTTGCCTTTATCCTCGGCTTTATCATGAGCCAGCTGTCCATCCTCTTCATCATGACACCCATTTTTACCCCCATTTTGAAACAGTATAAGGTTGATGAAATCTGGTTCGCCATGCTCTTCCAGCTTAACATGCAGATTGCCTACCTCACCCCGCCGATGGCTCCCGGCGTTTACCTCCTGAAACCGCTTTGTCCTCCAGAAATATCGATTCAGGAAATGTACATCGGCATCATCCCGTTCATCGTCATCGATACGGCAGGCATGGTCATTGTTTACATCTTCCCCTCCATCGCTACCTGGTTACCTTCCCTGATAGTTAAAGCTGCAAGGTAATAACCCCCATTCGCATTTTCCCCTTAAAAGGCAGGGCTGCTCAAAAGAGCAGCCCTTTATTTCTAAATAAAATCTTTTGTCAGCACCGGATAAACTTTAATCGCACATAGCTGGCTTTTTAACCGTCTGAATAGCAATAAAAAAATTAAATTACGGAGCGGCGCTATTTGTTACCGTAGCTTTTTCTCCCACAACTGTAATAGCTTTGCGGAAAATAGCCCACATTGGCCTGGCCCTATCTTCAAGGCTGAACTTATAGTTATCAAGCGT
>Ga0315295_10000759_pt1 | contig 27486 bp, 26 predicted proteins | sample YL17G14_0_MG_FD_204453 | JGI IMG/M metagenome (GOLD analysis project Ga0315295, IMG submission 204453) | Sediment microbial communities from Yellowstone Lake, YNP, Wyoming, USA - YL17G14_0 | ecosystem: Environmental > Aquatic > Freshwater > Lake > Sediment | place: USA: Wyoming | collected... | reverse complement strand
GCATGGTCGCGATAAAGAACGCCATCGCCCTCAAGGAGAAATATCCGGAGGCGAACATCAGCATCCTCCACAACGACATCGAGGTCTACGGAGTCATCCAGGAAGAGTGGTACAAGAGAGCGCGCGCTTCCGGCATCCGCTTCCGGAAGTACAACCCGGACCGCCGCCCCGAGGTCTCGGGCCAGGACGGCCGTCTCAGCGTGAAGACGTACCTCGACCTCATGGGTCGCGAGGTAGAGATTCCCGCGGATATAGTTGTTCTTTCCTCGCCCCTCGTACAGACGCAGGAAGGACTGGACCTCGCAAAGATGCTGCGGGTCCCCGTGGGCCAGGACAAGTTCTTCTTCGAGGCGCACGTCAAGCTACGCCCCGTTGACTTCGCGACGGACGGGATATACGTCTGCGGTACGGCGCAGGGTCCCAAGGATATCCCCGAGAGCGTCGCGCAGGCGCATGCCGCCGCCTCTCACGCCGTCAACCCGATGGGCCAGGGCACCGTCAACACCGAGGCCATCACCTCCCACGTCGACCAGCAGTCCTGTATAGGCTGCGGTTTCTGCGCGTGGGTCTGCCCTTTCGGGGCGGTCGCCATGACCGTCGACGATGCGGGCCACTGGGTATCCTCGATCAACGCTGCTCTATGCAAGGGTTGCGGCGCCTGCGCTGCGGGGTGTCCCACTCTCGCCATAACGACGCAGCACTTCACGGAAGACCAGACCATGGCACAGATAAAGGCGGCATTCCCCGAGCCCAGCAAGCCGGGGCCGGACTTCGAGCCCCAGATACTCGCATTCGCCTGCAACTGGTGTTCATACGCCGGCGCAGACCTCGCGGGCGTCAGCCGTTTCCAGTACCCTCCGAACGTGAGGATCATCCGCCTGATGTGCTCTGCACGCATCGACCCTCTCTACGTGCTCGAAGCCTTCCGCCACAACACCGACGGCGTACTGATGTCCGGCTGCCACATCGGTGACTGCCACTACATAAGCGCCAACCTGATGACGGAGGCAAGGTTCAGCGCGCTCAGGCCATACCTGGCCTCGCTCGGCGTGGAGCCGGAGCGGCTGCAGCTCGCATGGATCTCCGCCGCCGAAGGTGAGAAGTTCGCTTCCGTCATAAAGGAAATAGTGGAAGTGGTTAAAAAACTCGGTCCAATCGACAGGACAAAGCTCCGTTACTGGGAGGCCGAGAGGCAAAGGGCCAAGGTCTGAGAAAGCCCGCCTGACGCCCCTTGAACCGACACTACCACGTGCGCCCGGTTGTGTGAAAATACCGCCATCACTATACTATTGACTTCAACACGCGAGGTTATGGAGCCGGCGCGGGTTAAATATACGGTAGGTGTTGCAAGAATGTCGATTGTTGTGCAGAAGTTCGGCGGGACCTCCGTCGCCGACGTTGAAAAGATCAAAGCAGTCGCAAGGCGCGTGGTCGACAGCAAGAAGAGGATCGACCATGTCGTCGTGGTCGTGAGCGCGCTCGGCAATACTACGGACGAGCTCCTCGAGCTCGCGCGCGCGGTGTCTCCGAGCCCTCCCGAGCGAGAGATGGACATGCTTCTCGCCACCGGCGAACAGGTCTCAATGGCCCTCCTCGCCATGGCCATCAACGAGCTGGGCCAGGAAGCTATAAGCATGACCGGCCACCAGGTGGAGATCGTCACGGACAGGTGGCACACACAGGCGAAGATCAGACACGTCAACACGGAACGCCTTGTCGAGGAACTGCGCAAGGACCGCGTGGTCGTTGTGGCGGGGTTCCAGGGCGTTACCGGCGAGGGCGAGATAACCACACTCGGACGCGGTGGGTCGGACACCACCGCGGTGGCGCTGGCCGCGTCGCTGCACGCGGACTACTGCGAGATATATACTGACGTTGACGGCGTTTTCACCGCGGATCCGCGCTTGGTACCGGAGGCGCAGAAGCTCGAAGAGGTCTCGTTCCTAGAGATGCTGGAGATGGCGGCGACCGGCGCCAGAGTGCTGCAGTCGCGATCCGTCGAGTACGCCCGGAACTACAACGTACCTTTGCACGTCAGGTCCAGCTTCCACAGCGGGGAGGGCACCTGGGTAAGAAGCGAGGATGATATCATGGAAAAGGCCATTGTGAGCGCGGTGACCCATGACTTCGGAGAGGCCAAGGTGACTGTTATGGGCGTCCCCGACAGGCCGGGCGTCGCCGCCAGGCTCTTCGGCGAGCTTGCGGACGCCAATGTAAATGTTGACATGATAATACAGAACGTAAGCGAAGGATCTCGCACTGACATCTCCTTTACCGTAAGCCTTGATGGCCTCGAAAAAGCGAAAAAGCTGATCGAAGAAGTCGGCGAGTCCATAGGGGCGGAGGGCTGCAACTTCGACGAGGGGATAGCCAAGATCAGTCTCGTCGGCGCCGGCATGCGCACCCATCCGGGAGTCGCCGCCGGGATGTTCAAGACCCTGGCCGATAACGACATCAACATCGAGATGATAAGCACGTCGCCCATCAAGATATCGTGCGTTGTCAGGCGGGAGGCCGGCGAGAAGGCGGTCAAGGCGCTTCACAAGCACTTCGGCCTTTAGGGGCGCATGGCAACCTTTCGAGCGCCCGGCACGTTTCCAGATATGAGGGCCGTTTTCAGCCCGGCTAGACAGCCGCAAGGAGGAGAGATATGAAAGGGCCACGCGTCGCCATAGTCGGCGCGACCGGCATGGTTGGACAGGAGATGAAAAAGGTACTGGAGCAAGTGGACTTCCCGCTCGAGAGCCTCAAGCTCCTCGCGTCGGAGCGCTCCCGCGGACGGTCGTTCGATTTCCGCGGGGAAACCATCGACGTCGAGGTACTGGACGAGGGCTCTTTCAAGGATGTCGACATCGCCCTCTTCTCCGCGGGTGCCTCCATATCGAAGAAACTCGCACCCGTCGCTGCAGAAGCCGGAGCGGTCGTTATCGATAACTCGAGTGCGTTCCGCATGGACCCCGCGGTGCCACTGGTCGTCCCCGAGGTCAACGCGGGCGAAGCGCACAAGCACAGCGGCATAATCGCGAACCCGAACTGCTCGACCATCCAGCTCGTCGTCGTGCTGGACCCGCTCCACAGGGAGTTCACCATCCGGAGAGTCGTGGTATCGACCTACCAGTCGGTTTCCGGCACCGGCAAAGAGGCGGTCGAGGAGCTGCGGCAGCAGATTAGGGACATCGAGGAGGGCAGGCGGGTCGTGGTTGATGTTTACCCGCACCAGATCGCCTATAACGTGCTGCCCCACATAGACGTGTTCCTGGAGAACGACTACACAAAGGAAGAGATGAAGATGGTGGACGAGACACGCAAGATAATGGGGGAGCCTGACCTCCCGCTGACCGCCACTGCGGTCAGGGTCCCTGTGTTCGTCGGCCACAGCGAGTCGGTTAACATCCAGTTCGCCAGGCCCGTCGAACCGGGAGAGGCGAGGGAGATACTGTCCACCGCTCCGGGAGTAGAGATAATAGACGACCCGGCGAAGAACCTGTACCCTCTCGCGACCTACTGCGAAGGAAAAGACCCTTCATACGTGGGCAGGATAAGGAAGGACTACTCGGCGGAAAACGCATTGAACCTTTGGATCGTGAGCGACAACCTGCGGAAGGGTGCCGCGCTCAACGCCGTCCAGATAGCCAAACTGCTGCTTGGATGACCGCAGTTTCGTCTCAACGAGGAAACGGGCAGGGTCTTTGAGGCACCCGGTGTGAAAAGGAGTAATTGATAGATGGAGACACCGGGTACCCCGGGCGAGAAGAGCCAGGGCCGGCCCTGTTGTTCGAGACATCCGGAATCCGCCGCCGCCGCCAGATGCGTGAGCTGCGGGCGCTTCGCGTGCCCCGTCTGCCGAGTTCTCCTTGGCGGCAGGAACTACTGCGTCGATTGTGCGGCCCAACACCTGACGTCGTATCCGCAGGATGTTGCATACCACGTCCCCGTAAAACCGGCGAGGCCCGTCGTGTTCCCCGACGCCCCCTGGGGGGTCGGCGAAGCACTATTGATATTCTTTCTGTCGATGGCCGTCGCGGGGGCGTTCAGCGTCGCCGTCTTCTACTTGTTTCTCCAGCAGATAGCTTCACCCACCACGGCGGCTATTCTCCTCCTGTTCCTTTCAAGCTGCGTACTCTACGCGTTTCTTCTTGCCGGTACGTTTTTCTCGGTCAAATACCGTCACGGCAGCACTCCCTCGGCGCTGGGGCTCCGGTTCCACGGCATGGGCAAGGGTCTTGCCTGGGGAGTCGGCCTGGGCCTTCCCCTGTTCGTGGCCGCGATGGGGCTTGCCTACCTGTCCCAGAAAGTGATACAGCCGACGCGGGTGGACTACGTCAGCCAGGCACTGAGCAAGACCTCCTCCGGCGGGGTGAGTATACCTCTCGTCGTTCTACTCGCTCTCACGCTAGTGGTACTTGCACCGGTTTGCGAAGAGATATTCTTCCGCGGTTACCTCTATCCGGCGCTCCGCAACCGCATGAACATGCAGCCCGCGATGATCCTGAACAGCCTGATATTCGCGGCCGTCCATTTTGAGCTGGTCGGCTTCCTGTCAAGGCTCGTGCTCGCCTACGGCCTCTGTTACCTCTACGAGAGAAACAGGACGATCGCAGCCCCGGTCTTAGCCCACTCCCTCTACAACGGGCTCATCGTCTTGTTGGCACTCCTGGGCACCTGACAGCTCGCCGGCCGCGCTGCAGTCGGGGGTGGTCCTCATTCGACCTTTGGAGGACCAAAGGTTAAGGAGACAAGACATGCAGGAGGCTTTGCGTATCTTGAGACCCCCGTCGATGTTGTTTCCATAGGGCGGGTTTGACTAACACCAGGGGCGCCCTTATATTAAGGCTGTCATTCTGGGAGGTGGGAGTGAAGTCAAGCAGAGTTCTTGCAGTCGGCGTGAAGGTCGCACTGGTTGTCGCCCTGGTCGCCGGAATCTCTGCCGGGTGCGGAGGACCATCTACAAAAGTAGCGGCCACGAGGATAGGGCCACGCTCGATTGAGGAAACGGTCATGACAGCCGGGTCCCTGCAGGCGGGCAACCCTACGCAGGTGATGCCGCAGGTCTCCGGCTCTGTGGCTCGGGTTTACGCTCAGGACGGGCAGTACGTCGCCGCAGGCCAGCCCCTGGTTCAGCTGGACCCTTCAAGCCTTGAGCAGTCAGTGCTCTCCGCTGAGGCGTCTCTGGAGTCGATACAGGGTCTCGCCGGTGCGTTCAACAGCCTCTCCACCACCGCGGAGAATCTGTCCGGCTCTATCAGCACGTCCTTCGAATCGGTCCTAGGGGCTGTGGACGCCAGCGTCGCCGTACTGTATACGCTTGAGCAGAGCCTGATCCCCCTGCTGCCCGAGGAGCAGCGGATGGCGGCGCTCCAGGCGGTAGAGAGCTCGTACGAGAACTACCAGGCCACGAGGTCGCAGCCTCTCCCACCCTCCGCCCCCGTTGAAAGCGGCGGCTACAGCACAGGGGCGCAGGAAGCGGCAGCCGGCAAAGCCATCGAGAACGCGCAGAAGAACCTGAAAGCCGCGACGATCACCGCGCCTGTAGCCGGCACGCTCGTGAGCGTGGTAACCGGCGGCATGGACCTCCAAAGCATGATGTCGAGTCTGATGAGCAGCTTTGGAAACATGATACCCTCCGGACTCAGCACGTCTGCATTGACGGGAATGACCAGCTCTTTCAGCAGCGTCGGTCTTCCGTCCGGCGGTCCCCTTGTCCCGGGCTCCTTCGTCATGCCGGGAAGCCCTTTGTTCGCGATAGTGGACCTCAAGAGCATGTCGATGTTGTCGAAGGTCGATGAATCAGATATAGCCAAAATAGAACCCGGCCAGCCGGCAACCGTAAGCCTGGAGGCATATCCGGAAAAGAGTTTCCCCGGAAGGGTGGTCAAAGTCGCCGATACAGCGACCACGAACGAAGCAGGGGCCACCGCCTTCGAGGTAACCGTACAGATGGACCCGACCGACATAAACCTTAAGATCGGCATGTCCGGCTCGGCCAACCTGGTGGTCGTGGAGAAACAGGGAGTCCTGGTCGTGCCGATCGAGGCTATCGTCGAAAAGAAGGGGAAAAAGTACGTCTTCAAGGTGGTCGACGGCAAGGCGCGCCTCACTGAGGTTTCGGTTGGGATTTCCAACGAGGAAGACGTTGAGATCCTCAGAGGGCTCAAGGCCGGCGACAGAGTCATAGTAAAGGGCACGGAGAAGTTGCATGACGGGCAGGGAGTGAAGATCTAGGATATTTCACTCGAGGTCCGGAATCTAGAGTTCGGTGCGGCCCTCCATGGCACGTCCAAGGGTGATCTCGTCGGCGTACTCGAGGTCGCCTCCAACCGGCAGCCCGCTCGCTATCCTCGTCACTTTTATCCCCAGTGGTCTGATAAGTTGCGCGAGGTAGAGTGCTGTCGCCTCTCCCTCCGCGTTGGGGTTCGTGGCGACGATGACCTCGGAAACCTCCCCGGCCTGAAAACGCCGAACCAGCTCCTCGAATCGCAGTTCCTCGGGACCCACGCCATCGATTGGCGATATCGCCCCGCCGAGCACGTGGTACCGGCCACGGAACCTGCCCGTTCGCTCCACCGCGGTCAGGTCCCTCGGCTCCTCCACGACGCATAGAAGCGAGTCGTCCCTCCTGGAATCAGAACATATGCTGCAGACCTCACCCTCACTGATGTTGAAGCAGATACTGCAGAACCTCACCTTATCCTTGAGCTCTACTATCGCCCGGGCAAGCTCGACCGCGTCCGACCTGGGAACTGACAGCAGATGGAAAGCAAGCCTGGAAGCGGACTTCGGCCCGATGCCCGGAAGTTTGCACAGTTGCTCGATTAACCTCTCTAAAGGTGCGGCATAAAAAGACATGACCAGTCCTCAAAGCCCGGGTACATTAAGGCCGCCGGTTATTCCGTCCATGCGCTCGGCCGCCAGTTTTTCCGCTTCCTCCAGGGCCCCGTTGACCGCCACCAGAACAAGGTCCTCGAGCATCCCGACATCCTCCGGGTCGACCACCTGCCGTTCTATTCTGATCTCGCGGATCTTTTGGCGGCCGTCTGCGACGACCTTCACCATACCACCACCCGCGGTGTACTCGACACTCTCCTCGGCCAGGGCATCCTGGGCTTCGGCAAGTTGTTTCTGTACCTTCTGAAGCTGCTTAATCATGTCCTGCCCGCCGCCCTTTGGCCCCTTTGCCGCCCGCGGATAATACTTACCCTTGGACACTGCTACTCCTTCCCTTTGTCCTTGTTCTCGATTATCTCCCCGCCGAACTTATCCAAGACGATCTTCGCAATCTCGTCACTGCTTGCGGTCTTTTCCCCGCCCGCGTCCGTTCCTACCTCGCTCTTCTCCGCGGGCTCGTCCACCTTGTCGGAACCGCCCGCCCTAGCCGACCGGGGTTCGCCCCGGCTTGCCTTCCTTCGGTTGGATTGCTCGAGCTTGAGCCTCACCGGTTTCCCCATGAATCCGGACATCATCTCCTCGACCCGCGAGAGATCCTCGGAGCCTTTGAGCACCTCCTGCTGGAACGAGGTGTCCTCCGGGAATGCGAGCACGACCTCACCTTCGGCAGCACCCTGGACCCTCGCCTTCATGAGCACGGCGTAAAGCTTCATCTTGCCCTGTTTCTTCAGTTCCGCCAGCACGGCCATCCAGGCCTTCTTCGCCTCAGCCTTGCCGGTTGCATCTCCCGCTATCGCCCTTTCGGGAGCAGGACGCTCTTCTGGCTCCCCGGTTTTCCCCGTCGAGACCTTTACCGGGGTCTTGGCCGCCCGCTTCCCCGCTTTCGTCTTCCCCGAGGCAGGCGCCGAGGTTTTTCCCTCTCTCACCGGGGCCGCGGCGCTCTCCGCCGCCGGTCTAATCGCAGCCTCCCCAGCGGCCTCCATCTTCTTCTCCAGCTCCCCGATGCGGTAGAGGAGGCCTTCGAGTGTTACGTCCACGTCCAGTCTCGTCGCTTTCACCAACACGCACTCGAGCACGATCCTCGGGTTCTCGCTCCAGCGCATCTCCCGGTAAGTATCGCCGAAACGCTCGATAAGCCTCAGGACCTCGTATCGGTTGAGCGTTTTTGCCTGGTCCTCAAGCCGCCGGAAATGCTCGTCGGTCGCCTCGACGATCTCCCTCGGGTTCGCCGCGTTCTGCACCAGAAACAACGAGCGAAGGTGCGATATAAGCGACTCCACGAAGCGCCTAGGGTCCTTCCCGCTGTCGAGCATCCTCCCTACAAGCGCAAGGGAACCGGCGGTGTCCCTGTCGGTGATGAGGTTCACCATCTCAAAGACGAGCTCGGATTCCACCTCGCCCAGCATCTCGGCAAGCTTCTCCTGGGTGACCTTCTCGCCCTCCAGGTTGGAGATCTGGTCCATCACCCCGATCGCGTCACGCACAGACCCGTGAGCGTGCTCCGCTATCATCCCAACCGCGTCATCCTCTATATCGATACCCTCCTCTGAAGCTATATGCCCGAGCAGACCAGAGATCTCGGGGGTCGCCACCAGGCTGAAGTCAAACCTCTGGCACCGCGACACGATCGTCGGGAGTATCTTGTGCGGCTCGGTGGTGGCGAGGACGAAGATTACGTGTCCCGGGGGTTCCTCTAGTGTTTTCAGCAACGCGCTGGAAGCCTCCGGCGTCAACTGGTGGACTTCGTCGATGATGTAGACCTTGGAACGAAGCGCGGTGGGGGCGTACGGGATCTTATCGAGCAGATCCCTTATCTCGTCGATCTTACGGTTGCTGGCGGCGTCTATCTCTATGACGTCGAGCGCCGTGCCCTCCGAGATAGATACGCACGCATCGCAGACGTTGCACGGCGTGGCGGTCGGCCCCTCAACACAGTTAATAGCCTTTGCGAGTATTCGCGCGGTGCTCGTCTTCCCGGTTCCCCGGGGACCGCTGAAAAGGTACGCGTGGACCAGCCTCCCGCCGGATAGCGCGTTGGCAAGTGTGTTGGTGACGTGCCGCTGCCCGACTACCTGTTCAAAAGTCTGTGGTCTCCACTTGCGGTAAAGAGTAACATGCTCCATCGTTTCCCCGTCTCAAAAGCGTATTCAAGAGCAGGCCAAAATAGAGTGACTGTGCACCCACCTTCGACCCCTGGGATCAAGCTCCACCCCCGCAGCCAGCTCCAACCAGGTTGCTCCACGGCACACGGAATTCTTTGCTTACCGCTGCTTCCTCCCGGACCTGACGGGGTTCACAAGTTTCCGTTGCGTGGGACCCAGCCTTCAACACCGCTTACAGGAGCATCGGCATCAGTCCCTGAGGACCTCCGGTGGGAATTCGGCCCCGCTGTAGCGGATTGCGGGTACAGGGCACCGCTAGCTCCCCACCTAGCACAGTCACGTCTAGTATATGTACACGCTATTCTCAAAGTCAAAATGGAGCGCATCCCCACCGCCGCTGCCGCCGTTTCACATGTTTATTGAGATATAATCTTCAATTAAACCGTGGTCGAACAAGTCAAAACATCTAAACCATACCCGACCAAAGGCGCGAATCCTACAGCCGCACCGTGCGTTGAAGGGACAAGCGGTCGGAGGACAAGTGAGACTTTTTAAACAGGGAAACAGCGGACGAGAGGTCAGGGACATACAGGGTCGCCTGGTAACGGCCGGTTTCTTAAACGAGGAATGTGAAGAAATCGATACTGAGCTCTTCGGCCCGGCGACCGACTCGGCCCTGCGGGCATTCCAGCAAAAGAGAGGGTTGATCGCCGACGGCATTGTGGGCGCTGAGACCTGGAGGTCGCTTGTGGAAGCGAGCCGCGCCCTTGGCAACCGCTTCCTTTACCTGAGAGAGCCACCATTTCGGGGCGATGACGTCGCGGAACTCCAGCGGCGGCTGAACGCACTCGGCTTCTACAGCGGCAAGGAGGATGGCATCTTCGACGACGACACCAAGCTGGCCGTCGAACAGTTCCAGCGCAACCTCGGCATGCCCGCCGACGGCATAGTGGGAACAAAGACGGTGGAAGCTCTGTTGAGGCTCTCCCGCGTCACCAGGCTTAGCAGCGTCGCGTCGGTACGCGAGACAGAAAAAGGCCTTCCGACCGGTGGGATCCATGGCAGGCGGATCATGGTGGACCCCGGCCACGGATTCCCCCCCGACCCGGGCCAGGTCGGCCCGAGCGGGCTCAAGGAGAGCGAGGTCGCCGAACGCGTATGCGAGCATCTGAGGAAGATGCTCGTGGAACGACACGGGGCGGTCGTCTTCCTTTCACGGCGACCCGGGGAGAACATCTCCGAAAAAGAACGGGCTGCGCGCGCCAACAAGCAAAGGGTCGAACTGGTACTGAGCGTACACGTCAACTCGTCCCTGGACCCGAAGGCGCGCGGTTCCTCTTCTTTCTACTTCGCGAGGGGCCACTATCGCTCTCCTTACGGATACAGATTGGCCAACCACATCCAGGATGAGCTGGTAGAGAGGCTCAACGCGCCGGACTGCCGGGCGCACGGCACCGCCTTCCCTCTTCTCAGGGAGACGCGCATGCCCGTTGTCATCGTCGAACCCGCTTTCATCACGAACCCCGAGGAAGAGAAGCTGCTTGCCGACGATCCTTTCATCGAGGAAATCGCGATGGCTATCGCCGAGGCAGCCAGAAAGTACTTCGAGGGAATCAAATCAAAGTGGGAGGAATAGCGCTGCGTCCTAGCGGGGCTCGGTGCGCGGAAAAGCGCCCCCTTTGAGCGAAGGTAGCGGCAGCCGCTCAAGAAGCGACTGGATGCTTTCCTGCAGAGGTACAATCGACCTCAAGTCTAGGCGCATAAGCGGGGCTTCCAGATACCCTTTCACAACGCGAAAACCATACGCAGCGAAAAAATCAGCGGGTCCCGGCGGACCGCACCTGTCGAGGGGCAGACCATGGGTCTCGAGCGCCCTGGCCCCACTGCGGTGAAGCGTCCTCGAGACCGAGTCAAGCAGCAGCCTTCCCAGACCCCTGCCGCGAAGCTCGGGCACGACGTAAACACAGGTGATATATATCGCGTCATCCGAGGGCACGGGGTAGAGCATGCATGTCAGCCGGGGAACCATCCCGATAGGCGCGAACTGTACGTAACCGAGCGATACATCATCGCTCATGATTAACTTGCCCGGGCTGAACCCCTCAACGAGCATCCGCGAGACCCAGTCCTCCTTGCCCTTGCCGGCAGGACACGTGCCGGGTGAGCCGGCGCTGGCGGTCTCCCAGAAGCAGCAGCTGGAGCAGTTACCTGGAAGTGCGGCCACAAGGGACCGGTCAAGATCAAGGATCTTTCTTCTCTGTGCCGCCAATAGAAACCCCCTGCGACCAAGTTCCCCCGTTAAATGTTATCCAAAAACCCGATGTAGGCCAACGGCAACCCGAGGTCCGCATGAGGCGGGCGCAGTCAAGCCGTGGAAATCCCACAGGCTTCCCGGGGTCCAGGTCAGATCGAAGCGAGACCGTGGTATATAGACTTCACCTCCACCTCGCCGGTGGAGGTGTCGAACTTGACGCTTCGACCGAAGTTGCCGCCCGTGTCCTCACCGACCAGCGGAATCCTGAGTCTCTCCAGTTCCCGCCTGACCCTCTCGACGTTCCTGGCACCGATGTGAGTATGTGGAGAGTTAGCGGCCCGCTGGTTGTCGCTGGGTATGTCAAACATTTTAGAGCCACCGGCTATCTTGCAGCGCAGCCCGTTACGCCGAGCTCCCAGCCGCACCAGTTCTTCGACCAGACGCGACACAGCGATATCTGCGAACTTGCCAGGGGTTTCCTCGCTGTCGGTCCCCCTGCTCTCGGGCAGCATTATGTGCGCAAGGCCACCGACCTTCTTCAAAGGGTCGTACATCGCCACCGCGATGCACGAACCGAGTCCGTAGCTCGCCAGAATCCCGGAGTCATTCGATACCTTGATTTCCGCTATGCTCACGCTTTCAACGTCACTCAAAGGGTACCCCCAAACGCTCCAGGATCGCGCCAAGAGTGCCTAGGTCGGGGAAAAGAACAAGGTGGCCGCGGATGAGCTGGCCGGAGATTTTGAAATCAGTCTCCACCACCAGTACGTGATCCTCGAACTCGGCCACGTCAACCAGGACGTGCTCCAGTATCGCTCCGGCCATGTCCATCGCGAAGCCCGGAACCGACGGCTTGAAGAAAAGGCCGGTCAGCTCTCCGAGTGAATTGAGGTAAGCACCTGACAGGATGCTGCCGGTTTCCTCGAGCGCCGACCGCCTTACTGCCATGTCGTCAGCACCCGACATGCCCGGTGTGATCATCCCATCCGCCAGCGAAAGCGCTCCCTCTTTCTCAAGAAGCAAGAGGATGCTGCCTGGGCAATCGCCCTTGATGCGCATATATACCCCCGCAACATTGACTTCCGGCCCACCGGCGAGCCCTGAAACGCTCGCGAGGGGCAGCAGGCTTGCCTTGGGGGCCGAAAGCCTCACCTTCTTCCCTACCATCTGGGACAGGGCTATCGAGGCGTTACCGGCGCCTATGTTGCCGGCTTCCCCCAAGGCATCCATCTGTTTTGGTGAAAGCTTTCTGCTTGTGCCGTCCCAGGCCATACACCCGTCCTTTCTAGGTTCCAGTGCTCCGACTCAACAGGCTCGGGATATCCAGGATCAACGCGACTCTACCGGTGCCGAGAATAGTCGCACCGGCAAACCCCTCGACACCTTTCAGGAACTTGTCGAGCGAACGTATCACTATCTCCTGTTGCCCCAGAAGCTCATGAACACCGACTCCGACGAGCCGCGTGCCGACCTCGGCTATCACAACCGGAAACGGTTCGTTGCCGTCTAATACCCTTTCAGTCCCGAGCAGGGCATCGAGGCGAACCAGCGGTATCGTCTCCTCCCGCAGGAAAACGGCCTCGTGGTTCTGGACCGTCTTGATATCGGTTGGATTGATCACCTGCGTTTCGCGGACCGTGCCGAGCGGGATCGCATATGTCTCATCGGCAACCTCGACCATCAACGCCTGGACGATTGCAAGCGTGAGCGGCAGTTTGAGCGTGACCTTAGTCCCACGCCCCACGACCGTGTCCAGGACTACAAAGCCGCCCAGTGACTCGGCCTTGGCCTTCACGAAATCCATTCCCACACCCCTGCCCGAGACGCCGCTGACCTCCTCGCTGGTCGAGAACCCCGGGGTGGCAATGACGTCCAGCAGGCTGTCGGCGGTGAGCTGCCTCCGCTCCTCCTCGCTTATGAGACCCTCGCTCGCGGCAAGGTCGAACGCCTTCTCAGAGTCGATGCCCTCTCCGTCATCCTCGACCCCTATAGCGACGAAGTTGCGGTCATGGTAAGCCGAAAGTTTGATGATGCCCCTCTCCGGTTTTCCCTTCTTCTTCCTGTCCCCGCGATCGGAAATCCCGTGATCCACCGCGTTTCTTAACATGTGCATGAGCGGGTCGCTTATCTCGTCCAGGATCGTCCTGTCCAGCTCGATCTCTTTTCCCTCCACCACAAAGTCGATGTCTTTGTCCTGCGACCTCGCAAGATCACGCACCATCCGGGGGAACCTGTTGAAGACGTTCTCCACCGGAACCATCCTCGTCTTCATGATTTCTTCCTGCAGCTCCGCGGTAAGGCGTGCCGTCTGGTCGAGCGCCTCCCGCAGTTCTGGGATCTCTGAACCCGAGGCAACCTCGTCGAGGCGGGTCCTGTTTATCACCAGCTCACCGACTAGATTCATCAATTTATCAAGGCGGGTGATGTTAATACGGACGCTCTGCGTTTTCCTCGCCACCATGACGGGGGTCTCCTCGGCGACCTCAGACGCTGTGTGGCCCTCCTCCGCCCCGCGCTTCTCCGGTTCAAGAACAGTCTCGATTCCCACGCTCTCTATCTCTGCTATGGACATGAGGGCACTTTCCACTTTGTCATCACCCTCGTAAGTGGCGAAGCCCACCTGAAAGCTGTCCTCGAACTTCTCGTCCTCGAGCGACTCGACCGACGGTAGGCTTGAGATCACGTCGCCGAGCTGCGCGATCTTCTTGAAGACCATGAACACCCGGACCGACTTGAGCAGGCATCCCGCATCGAGCGTCACGGTAAGCCTGAGTATTCTCATACCGGGTATCTGGGAGTACCTCAGGATTTCCTTCTCGTCTATCTTGAGCACACCTGGCGATTTCTCGGGTGGTATGCCCACGGTTTCGACCTCGGGGGCCTTGGCAACCATCTCCTCGACGGGAGCCTCTTCCACTGGGGCGACCTCCCCCTCCCCCACAGCGGCAGCGGTTGGTCTCGCGGGCCCCCCGGACACCTCCACAATGCCTCTTATCTCGGATAAAAGCGCACCGTAGTCAATCGGCTCCTTCCTGTCCTCTGCTATTCCGTTCACCATCCCACCGATGGTGTCGACGCAGGCAAGCAGGATGTCGATCACGTGCGAGTCTACTGACGTACCGCCGACACGGAGCTCTTCAAGCAGGTTCTCCATCTCGTGGGCGAGTTCGGTCAGCTGGTCATAGCCCATCGTCGCGGACATGCCTTTAAGCGTGTGAGCGGATCGGAATATCTCGGTTACGACCTCGAGATTCCCCGGGTCACTTTCCAGTTCAAGCATGAACTTGCTCAGGTAATCCAAGTGCTCCCGCGCCTCGGTTATGAACAGTTCCTTGTACTGGGAGATATCCATCTCCATAGCGAAAGCCTTCCTTGCCGATCAAAGCCGTGCGACTATCGCCTCGGCTATATTCTCAACCGGTAAAACCTCGTCGACGAGCTTCCTCTCTGCTGCGGCTCGGGGCATACCAAACACGAGGCTGGTCTCTTCGTCCTGCGCGATGGTGTAACCGCCGGCTTTCTTTATCATCCCGAGCCCCATCGCGCCGTCGTTTCCCATCCCGGACAGTAGTACCCCTATCGCCCTCCCGCGGAACACCTGCGCGGCGCTCTCCATCGTCACGTCCACGACCGGGCTCGCGCCGTGTCTGGCCAACGTCGGCATCAACCTGGTACGCACCCCCCGCGCGCCGAAAACTTCAAACCCCATATCCTTCTCGCCGGGTGCGACGTAAGCCCTTCCCTCGGAAAGCTCCTCTCCCTGCCTTGCCTCTGACACTTCGATCCGGGATTTGGAGTTCAACCTTTCCGCGAAGGAGCCGGTGAACTGCTCGGGCATGTGCTGCACTATCGCGACGGCGGCGGGCAGGTCCTCCGGTAGCGAGGGGATTACCTCAATAAGTGCCCTGGGCCCTCCTGCTGAAGCGCCCACAACGACGACCCTGCCACCACGTACCAGGCCTTTCCTTAGCCTGACCTTCTTGGGCGACTTGACCTTGCGGGCGCGCTCCCAGACCTCCCTGGCCTTCGATTGTGCCGCGGTTCTTATCTTCCCGACAACGTCTTCCTGTACGCCGCTCATGGAGTTTGGAAACCGCGAGGGCTTCTCTATGAAGTCCACGGCACCCAGCTCCAGCGCCTTCAAGGTCGACTCCGCGCCTTTTTTCGCAAGCGCGGATATCATCACCACCGGCCGCGGGTAGCGCTTCATTATGTACTCGAGCGCGGAGAGGCCGTCCATGTCGGGCATGTATATGTCCATGGTGATAACATCGGGGTCCAGCTCCTGGGTGAGTCTTATCGCCTCAACGCCGTTGCGGGCGACCCCGGCCACTCCGATCCCGGGTTCCCGGGAAAACATGTCAGAGAGGATTCTGCGCACCAGCGCGGAGTCGTCTACTATGAGGACGGAAACTTCCTCGTCTGATCCCAGAGGACCAAGTGAGCTCATCATTCCTCGCCATGAAGCGCTTTTCGGACAGCCTCAACTACCTTGGCCGGCTGGAAGGGCTTGATGATGAAGTCCCTTGCGCCAGCCTCCAGCGCCTCGACGACAAGCGGCTGCTGGCCCATCGCGCTACACATCAAGACCCTCGCGCCGGGGTCTATCTTGATAATACTGCGCACGGCCTCGATCCCGTCCATCTCCGGCATCACTATGTCCATCGTGACAAGGTCGGGTCTAAGGTTCTCATACTTCTCCACAGCCTCCGCCCCATTCTCGGCTTCCCCGACTACCACGAAACCGTCCTTGCTGAGGATGTCCTTGATCATCATCCTCATGAAAAGGGCGTCGTCAACAATAAGAACCGATGGAGCCATCAGTCTACTCCTCCCTTGTTTGCAGCCGAATCAGCGCATTTCCCGCCCGGGATCACGCTCCTTCCTCCCGGCCAGCGCCCTGCGACTCGATAACCCCGACGTCGCCTCGCTCTCTTTCGGTGAGAATACTGTCCACGTCCAGCAATATCAGCAGGCGGTCGTCCAGTTTCACGACCCCGCCGATGAACGAAGATTCAACTCCCCCTGCGGCCAGCGCGGGGCTGGGCTCAACGTCTCCCGCGAGGATGTTTATGACCTCCGGTGTATCAACAATGAGCCCGACCTTTACGTTCTGGGCCTCTACGACGACAATCCTGGTCGCCGCGCCTCTCTTGGAACCTTCTATGCCGAGCCGCCTGGCAAGGTCGACTACAGCGACAATCTGGCCACGCAGGTTAATTATCCCCTCGACGAACTCCGGAGATCTCGGCATCTTGGTGATATCGACAGGGGAGATGACGCCCTCAACCTTCTGCACGTCGACCCCGAACTCCTCCCTTCCAACCCTGAAGGAGACTAGTTGCATTTCCCGGTCAACCGAGAATCCACTTTCCTCCATCATTCCTCCTGGCGAGTCAGCCTGTATACATCCCCGCGATAATCGACCTCAACCTCTCCGCAGTCTCCGCAAGCTGCGCGGCGGCAGCCGAGATTTCCTGCATCGAAGCGGTCTGCTCTTGGATGGTGGCAGACACCTCTTGTGTGCTTGACGCCGACTCCTCGGATATGCTGGCCACGGTTCCTATTACTTCCACTACCTTGTCAGTGCCATCGTTGATGCTTTTGGTCGCCTGCGATATCGCCTGGGTCTCAAAACCTATCGTCTCGACGGCCTCCTTGATGCGGTAAAGCGACTTGCCCGTCTCGCTCACCATGATCGCACCCTCGTCCGCTTCATTCGCGTTGCCTTCTATAGAGACAACCGTCGCATTGATCGTCCTCTGTATCTCCCTGATTATAGCGGCTATCTGGTTTGCCGCCCTGGCCGACCCCTCCGCGAGCTTGCGGACCTCCCCGGCCACAACCGCGAAGCCCCTGCCGTGCTCACCCGCGCGGGCCGCCTCAATGGCCGCGTTCAGGGCAAGTAGGTTGGTCTGGTCGGCCATGTCCGTTATCACGTCGACAATAAGCCCTATCTGTTCTGATTTTTCTCCAAGCTCCCTCATCGCACCTGCGGTGGTCCCGGTAGCCTCCACAAGCAGTCCCATCTTTTCGGTGGCGCGATTGACCGAATCGACCCCGTCCTCGACAGTTGACCTGGCCTCTCCGCTGTACTTCGCAACCTCGCTCGCTGCTTCGGTTACTCGCTCAATCTCCTCTGCCATCTCGTTTATGGTGGAAGAAGCCAGCATCATCGACTGCACCTGGTCCTCCGCTCCCTTGGCGAGGGCAGATATCGTCGTAGCGGTGGTTTGAAAAGAGTCACTTGTTTCCTTCGATACCGAGGCCATGAGGTTACTCGAGCTGGCGACGTCGTCCGCGACGCCGTGCATCTTGTCGGTAAGGCCCCGCAGGGATCCGAGCATCTCGTTCAGTGCAAGGCCGATCGGTCTCAACTCGGACTTGGCGCTTATAGCGACCTCGGTGCTGAAATCACGTTCCACCAGGCGCCTTGAGAATTCCTCGATCTTCTCGAGCGGCCTAACGTACATGGTCATGGCGGCGTAACCGGCCACGGCCACCGCCAGCACCCCCGCGCCCAAACCGAGCAGCGCCCCGGCAACCCACTTGCCGGGCGTGCGGTCCTCCACCAGCAAGCGTACGAACAGTATCCCCGCAAGGGTAGCGGCAGGAAGGGCGACGGCCGATGCACGCAGGAAGAACCTGCGCGTGATCGGCAGCATGCGCCACCAATTCGCGATCAAGCTCTCTTTGGTTCTCTCCGTACTTTCTCTAGCTGCAGCCACGCTTGCTCATCTCCGTATCCACCTCCATGCAGGCCCGCGGATGCGCGTCATCCACCTGCCGCCCCCTTTGCGATACCCAGCCTGACCGTCCCCGGGACGCGCTGGTATATCCTCTCGCGCGGGAACGCCGCCCCGAAAAACGCAGATGACTCGAGACCGAGCGTCTCCGACTTCCCGAGGACAATGTACCCATCCCTCATGATGGTCGACGCTATGATCTCGATAATACGGGCCTGCACGTCCCGTGAGAAATATATGAGAACGTTCCTGCACATAACTATGTCATAGTGCCGCCGCCCCTCGATTTCAAACAGGTTCAGTTTCTCGAACTTCACGCGCCTGCGCACGTGCCCGCTGACCTTGTAAACAGTCCCGTTTTTTGTCTCCAGCCTCTCGAAGTACTTCTCCGGGTCCATGCCCTCCAGCAGGTCCCTTTCTGGATAAGCGCCCTCCCTGGCCACCTCAAGGCTCCGCTCGTCTATATCCGACCCGAGTATGCGTATGTTCCAGTTGTCGATGTCGCGACCGATCACCTGGTCGAGAAGCATCGCCGCGGAGTAAGGTTCCTCTCCGCTCGCGCATCCGGCGCACCATACCCGCAACGACCTGCTCCCGACCGCCCTCTTTGACTCTAGCATGCTCGGAATCACGTTGTCTCGAATCTTGTAATAAACATCCTTGTCCCTGAAAAACTGTGTCACGTTGACAGTCAGCTGGTTTAAAAGCTGCGTATATTCCTCTGGATCTACCCGGAGAACCCGCAGGTACTCGAGGTAGTTCCGGCAGTTCTTCGCCCTGAGCCGGACCGCGATCCTCCTCTTCAGGTAGTTCTCCTTGTACTGCTCGCAGTCAAGGCCCCTGTCGATGAACAATCTCCTTTTGAGGAGCGCAAAAGCCTGGTCTTCGTTAAGCAATTCGCCACACTCCCGGTAAGGACTTCGGGCCTACATTATATTGCATTGTTCGGCTTCCATATAATATTCAAGTCTCCAAACAGGCGGCCGCGCACACCTTGACCCACTCTTGGAGGACCTGCTCCAATTCGCATAAATGGTCAACCGCCACAGCCGTCACTAATTAATATCGGCATAGAGCCGTGAAGTGTTAAGAAGTTACAGGTCTCCAACCGGGCTGAGCTTAAGGCACTCGAACCGGTACACATTCCGTCGGCCAGCGTCCCGCGGTAAATTGACAAGCAGGCCCCCCTGCGTTACCTTCATTAGAACTCCCGGGGCCGCCGAATCTGACGCCGGCGGTTTAGGAGATGCGATGTCGCCCGAAATTATCTTCGACCCTTATACGAAGCTTTACTCCGAAGCATCCACCCTCATCAGGTCCTCCGAGATCCGGGACCTTTTGAGCGTAGCGGGGCGCTCCGACATCATATCGTTCGGTGGCGGGCTGCCGTACATAGGCGGACTTCCTCCAGAGGATTTCTCCCGTGTCATCAACGACGTGGTGAGCGAGGGCTTCACGGAAGCCTTCCAGTACGGAGAGACCGAGGGCCTGGAAACGCTAAGGTCCAGGCTGGTCGAGGTCATGTCCGAGGAAGGTCTCAGCGCCGAGCCCGAACACATCCTGATCACCACCGGTAGCCAGCAGGCCCTTGACCTCATAGGCCGCATATTCATCGACCCGGGTGACGTGATAGTAATGGAAGGGCCCACGTACGTGGGCGCCCTGTCGGCTTTCCGCCCCGAAGGCCCCAGGATAGTGACCATCCCCCTCGACGACATGGGAATGCGTATGGACCTGCTTGAGGAGGAGCTCAAACGCGACGGCGCGCCGGCGCCCAAGTTCGTCTACGTCGTGCCTAATTTCCAGAACCCGGCGGGCGTCACAATGCACAAAAGCCGCCGCGATAGACTGATGGAGCTCGCCGATGAATACGATCTACTCATAATAGAGGACAACCCCTACGGGCTACTCCGCTTCGAGGGAAAGCCGGAGGAGACGCTCGCAAGCCGAGGACCGCACCGGGTCGTCTACCTTGGTACGCTCTCCAAGATCGTCTCTCCGGGCATCAGGGTCGGGTGGGTCATGGCGCCGGCGCCTCTGGTTGAGAAGCTTGCGACACTCAAGCAGTCAGCCGACCTCTGTTCCAGCAACCTGAACCAGATGTTCGCGGAGGCGTACCTCGGCCAGGATATCTGGAAAAAGAACCTCGAGAGTCAGAAGAGTATTTACCGCTCACGCCGCGACGCGATGCTCAAGAGCCTGGGAAAGTACTTCCCGAAGGAGGCACGCTGGACACACCCACAGGGAGGGCTCTTCATCTGGGCGACGCTTCCCGAGTATTTCGATACGGCCAAGATGCTCCCGCTCGCAATCGAGCAAAAGGTGGCCTACGTGCCGGGCACCGCTTTTTACCCCGACTACGCCGGGGCGAACCACATGAGGCTGAACTTCAGCTTCCCTCCCGAAGAACAAGTCGTCCAGGGAATAAAACGCCTCGGAAAAGTTATAAGAAAAGAGATGGAGCTTTACCATTCGCTGGGGCTGGATCATTCTTGACCGATGCCCCGGGAGGAGGTAGATAGCATGAAGGCCAAGATCGCAGTGCTCATGGGTGGTCGCTCTCTCGAGAGGAGCGTCTCGCTCAAGTCGGGCAAGCGGGTCGCGCGAGCCCTGGAGAACAGGGGCTACGGCGTGATCAGCCTGGACGTCGACGAAACCCTGGTACCCCGTCTCCTTTCAGAAAGGCCGGACCTTGTCTACATCGCGCTGCACGGGAAATACGGCGAAGACGGTACCATCCAAGAACTCTTGGACATAATCGACATCCCCTACACGGGACCGGGTCCTCTGCCCAGCATGATAGGCTTCAACAAAGTCCTTTCAAAGGAGCTTTTCCGCGCACACGGGATCCCTACCCCGGGATACTACACGCTCAGCTCTTCGACACTGGAAGAGATGGGCGCGTCAGAACTCCTGGGCGACGCGTGGGAGAAGCTGGGCTCCCCGCTCGTGGTCAAGCCCGCAGCTCAAGGCTCCGCGCTCGGGGTAAGGATCGTCCAGAAGCAGGACGACCTCCCCGGCGCTTTGATCTCCGCTCTCGGGTACGACGACAGGGTACTCCTCGAGCAGTACATAGAGGGATGCGAGGTCGCGGTCAGCGTGATCGGAACGAAAGAACCGGAGACCCTGCCGGTGGTTGAGGTCGTACCCGGCTCCGGGTTTTTCGACTTCGAAGCCCGATACACCCCGGGGAAAACGGACTATTTCATCCCCGCGAGGCTGGACAAGAAGGTTACCGCAGAGGTAAAGCGTGTGGCCAGGGCTACCCACGAGCTTCTCCGTTGCAAGGATCTCTCGAGGGTGGACATCATTGTCGGAAAGGACGATGTGCCGTACGTTCTCGAGTTGAACATAAGTCCGGGGATGACCGAGACCAGCCTGCTCCCCCTGGCAGCCGAGGCAGCCGGCATGTCCTTCGAGGATCTTGTCGAGAGGCTAGTCGAGCTTGCCCTCCCCTGACGGCTCGGGGGTCGCTCCGGCGCCTGCGATAATGCTGTAAATCCTCTTCAGGTCGCCAGTGTCGATAAACTCGATGACGAGCCGCCCCCTCAGCCTCCCGAGCGAACCCTTAACCCTCGTATCCAGAAGCTCCTCGAGCGTCTTGAACATCTCCATAACTTCATTAGGAAGTGGCGTTTTTTGCCGCTCCTTGCGAGGTTCCTCCCCACCTTTAAGAGAGCGGACAGACTCTTCTACCTGTCGAACCGACAACCCCTCTCTGGCTATACGTAACGCGAGCTTCTCCTGCAACTCCGGCTCGTCCTGCAGGGCCAGAAGTGCCCTTGCGTGGCCCGTCGTGATCCTGTCTTCTAGAATCAGTTGTTGTATTGAAGGCGGCAACTGCAGCAAACGTATGGTGTTTGTTATCTGCGCCCTGCTCTTGCCCACCCTGCGAGAGAGTTCCTCGTGGGTGATGCCGAAGTCTTCGAGCAACTGCTGAAACGCGTTGGCCTCTTCAATCCCGTTGAGATCATAGCGATGAAGATTCTCGATCAGCGCCATCTCAAGCGAGTCTGTCTCCGTCGAATCCCTGATAATCGCAGGCACCTTTTCGAGGCCTGCCGCGCGGGCGGCACGCCACCTTCTCTCCCCGGCGACCAACTCATACTCGGTCCCGACGGACCTCACTATGATAGGTTGCACAATCCCGAAAACCTCGATTGACCGGGCCATCTCCTCGAGACCGTCAGAATCGAATCTCCTGCGCGGTTGCCTGGGGTTCGGCTTTATGTCCTTTACAGGAATCTCTTCAAGCCGGTGCCCCTGCGCTGTCGCCGCGGAGCCAATCAGCACGTCCAGCCCCTTGCCCAGTCCTCTCCTGGCCACTTCTCACCACTTCCTTCGCAAGCTCCATGTACGCCCATGCCCCTTTCGAAGAAGGATCGTAGAGGATAATCGGCTTACCAAAACCCGGTGCCTCTGAAAGCCTTACGGTTCGAGGGATGACCGTCTCAATCGCAAGCTGCGGGTATTCCCTTCTCACCTCTGCCTCAACTTCACGGGACAGGTTGGTCCTCGAGTCGAACATCGTCAGCAGCACCCCGCTTATTCGAAGCTCCGGATTCAAATGCAGCTTCACACGTTGAATCGTGCGAAACAGGTATACGAGACCCTCGAGCGCGTAGTACTCGCACTGTATCGGGATAATGGTCTCTTCCGCTGCAGCAAGGCTGTTAATCGTCAAAAGACCGAGCGCCGGGGGGCAGTCGATTATCACGAACTCATAATCGGAGCGTATTGTCTCAAGCCCTCTGCGAAGCCTGTTCTCACGCGACAGCTCCGCGGCGAGCTCGATTTCCGCGGCAGCCAGGTCGAGCGTCGAAGGAATCACGTCCATCCCGTCTATCGGACCACGTCTGATGACCGCGCGTGGGTCCAGCCCGTCCACGAGAACGTTGTACACGCACTCAGCGATCTCCGCCTTTTCTATCCCCACCCCGCTCGTCGCGTTACCTTGGGGATCCATATCGACCATCAGAACGCTGCGCCCGAGCTTTGCCAGACAAGAGCTAAGGTTTATCGCGGTAGTAGTCTTGCCGACGCCGCCCTTCTGGTTCGTTATCGCGATGGTTCTCACGCTTCCGCGCTCTGAATCGGCATGCTCTGCGGATGACCCGCTTTCATCGGCCATGAATATTCTCCTAGAATCCGGCGAACAGTATCTTATATCTTCTTTACAACTACAAGCGAGACTCTATCTGGTATTCCAAACGCTCCCGGGTACCCGGGCTTTTCTACGCCTATTATTTTCCCCCCGGAAGCTTCAATCGCCCCAACCGCGTTTTCAACCTCCATCTCGGTGTGACTTCCTTTGATCGCCACGTATAGTCCCCCCGGAATCAGTAACCCGAGCGCCGTCGGGGCGACCGTCCGGAGCTCTCCCGTGGCACGTCCTAATGCCGAGTCGAATGTAAAACGACCCGTGAGATTCTCAGCCCTCTCTCCCTCTACCTTCGCGTTACTTAGTCCTAGCGACCCGATTGTCTCCGCCAGGAATGCCGCCTTCCTCGCCGAAGACTCCGCCATCAAGACTTCCCAACCCGGGCAAACAATCGACATCACTATACCTACAAGTCCTCCCCCACTCCCAATATCGATTACGCTCTTTCTCCCCCTGTTGTCCAGAACGCTTAATATTCCCAATGAATCTACAACCGCATTTTCAGCTTTTCCATGGAAACCTCTCGATGTTAACCCCGCCCATTTTCTTCTCTCATCCAAAAGTTTCAAATATCCCTCTATCTTTTTTTCCTTTTCCTCTATTTCTTGGATCTTGTAGTACTCAAGTAATCTCGACAGCATATCCAGTCTCTCTTCTATTTTGGTTGATACACCACCGTTTACTTAATATTATATCTTTACATATAGTATAGATATATCTTGTCTTACCATTTTTTACCAGTTTCTGTCCATCCCTTTCTTTCTCCTTCTATTAACCTATATCCCGTTTCACATCAATTCATCCCAGATCTACCACACTTAGCTATTTTTTCACCAGCACTTAATTACCCCCAATTTCTCCTCACTACCCTCATAATATCTAATGCACGCAAACTACATATCCCTTTAAGATTCTCTAACATTATTTCTTTTAGGTTGTTGGCTCGAGATCCATTTTTATCCAAATTCGCAACAGATGACGCCGTACAATTTCAAATTCCGAACCCGTTTCACGTGAAACCATTTAACACGCTTTTTCAACAATTATTTCCTATTTATGCACATTATTGTGGAAAAACCTCACATTCTTTCTAACATTCCTACTTATGAAAACACTTTCTATCTTGACACAAGCCCCAATGTCCCTCTTTTCCACAATTTAACGTCTTTTATTTCATGGGATTTACCACTCATCAATGGTTGTTTTCTTCTTTTCCGTAATAGAATTGAATCGTCCTCAAATATCCACCCAATCAACCATGGTAATCAACCACTTCTTAATAAAGACATCTGAAGCACAAATCAGTTTTTAACCACTCCTGCCCGGAAAAATAACGAGTATTCTTTACTATTACCTTAATCAGCTTGAAAGCGATCTTGCCTAAGAAATATCTGTAACCCAATGTGTGTTGCTCCGCATGCAACATATTTAAACCTTGAACTATATGTTTAATGAATTCATAGTTGCCAAACTTCACCGTCTTGAAAAGAATTGGCGAAGACACATTTGGTAGTTATGCGAAAATCCAGAACATAAAATTCTATTTTTACATATTATCTACATCGCACAAATACTTGATATGGATTTTTCTATCCGAGGTGACTTCTTGCTCAGACTCTATTGTGTTTCACGTGGAACGGTCCTCAACCGGATGGATGAAGACCCTTCTGTTTGGTCCTTCTCCGTCGCTTTCAGTTCTTACCCCGTCAATGTTGCTGAGAGCCAGGTGAACGATCTTTCTTTCAGAAGGCGTCATAGGTGGAAGCTCCATACTCTTTTTCTGGTTTACAACCTTTCTTGCCAGCTGTTCGGCCTCCTTTTCCAGTCTGGCTTTTCTGCGCTTCCTGTACCCTTCAATATCGATAATAATTCTCTTGCTTGAGCTGCCGGTCCGCCTGCAGCAAATACTTACAAGGTACTGAATAGCGTCAAGAGTGCTTCCCCCTTTGCCGATAAGCACGGCAACATCTTCTCCCCACACATCTACTACTATTGAATCCTGCCTGTCTTTTGCTTCTACTACTGCGTCGATACCGAAGATCCCGAGGATGTCATTAACCATCTTTACCGGCTTCGCGGCTCCGTTTGTTAATTCCCCTTCGGCGACGGCTCCAGCATGTATACCCCCTGACTCGATACCGACTTCTTCCGGGCTCTCCCGTGACTCCTCCTGGGACTTGCCGAGGACTTCCCATTCGCCAATCAGCTCGACACGAATCCGAGCTACTTTTCCCCCAAGGCCCAAGAAACCCTTCTGAGGCTCCTCAAGAATCTCAACGTAAATATCGTCCCTTTCGAGCCCGAGCTCTTCGAGGGCCGTCTCCGTAGCCTCGTCCACTGTTCTGCCTACATATTCCCATGATCTCTCTCTCATCTCAGAACCTCTCTGCATTCCCGCGCTAAAAATCACTTCTTCTTGGTACTCTTCTTTGCAGGATAACTCTTAGCCCCACCCTTTTGAGCAGGTGTTTTGGAAGCAGGTTTCTGACCCTGTGGCTTCTTCCCGGGCGATGTTTTTTTCGGTTGCTTCCCTGCAGGTTTCTTCCCAGCCGGTGGTTTCTTCACTACACCCTTCTCACCAGTCTGAGAGACCTCTGTACCTTTTGCCTTTTTGCTAGCCTTTTTCGCACCAGGCTTCACCGGGGGTCTTAACTTCAGAGCTATTAGTGCCTTGGACCAGTACTCGCTTGACTTGTACTTATATCTCTCTAAGAAGCCGGTGGGCTCGCCCGCTTTCTCTCTCTGTTCCCTTCTCTCATCGTAAAAGCCCTCACGCTCAAGCTGGAAGTACTGCTGCACAATCGTGAGTACGTTAGTAACGAGTATATAGATCGTTATCCCGGCAGGCAGAATCCACGCAAAGACGCCGAAGAGTACCGGCATAAAAGCCATCATCTTTGATTGTTTCGGGTCAGTGGTCATCATCTTCGTAGAAATATACCCCGTTATGACCGTGAGAAGGATAAGGATTATTACCGCGGCGTACTCGCCCCCGGGGATAGGAATCACTTTTTGATGGTTCTTTGCAGCGGAATCGTAGATCGTCACCTTGCCGCCGGACCACATGACCGCTCCAGTTGCGACGATGTTGTAGATTCCCAGGAAGCTGTACTGGCTCAAATCCTTTATCCAGGTCACATACTTGGCGGTGTTGTGCAGAACACCGAAGAGGGCGAAGAGGATAGGAAGCTGAATCAACAGGGGCAGGCAGCCACCGAGGGGGCTGACCTTGTTTTCCTTGTAAAGCTTCATCATCTCTTGCCCCATCTTCTCCCTGTCGTCCTTGTACTTCTTCTGAATCTCCTTAAGTTGGGGCTGGAGCTTCTGCATCGCGATCATGGACTTCGTTTGCTTGATTGAAAGGGGAAGTACGACAATCCTGAAGCCGACAGTCAGCATGATGATGGCCCAGCCTAAACTGCCTGTCAGGTTGCCGAAAACCTGCAGGAGATATGCGAACAACTGACTTAACTGCTTAAGGACAGGAATTTTGTCATAACTTGACATATTCAAATATACCTAGTTCAGGGGGGATCGTATCCCCCGGTTGCAAAGGGATGGCATCTCAGTATCCTGTAACACCCCTTCAGCGAGCCCTTCGCAACACCGTATTTCATCACCGCCTGCTCGAAATACTCTGAGCAGGTCGGATAGTAAATGCACCTAGGCTTCATTACCGGGGAGAAAACCATTCTATAAAACCAGACCGGGGACATGGCTATTTTCCTGTATGCTTTCTCTGCCATTAACCTTTTCAAGCTTCTGACCTCGAGATAAGGTTCTTGACCTCGCGCACCAACAAACGGTAATCCGCTGATACCGCCCCCGGTTTGCACTCGATCAAATAGACACGCCCCGGCCCAAGAAGGTCCCTCGCGTCCATAATACACCCGCGAAGACGTCTTCTCACAAGGTTCCGGTCCACAGCCCTTTTGAATCCCTTGCCAAAGACGATGCCGACAACCGGAGGGTCTGATTTCACGCCGCTTTCAGCCGATACCCAGGCAAACAGGTGCTCGCTGCGATAGAATATGCCCTCTCTCCTCGCAGATCTTATCTGTCTAGAGTTCGTTATCCACCGCAGACCGGCACCCTGGTTGCCTGTCATCCTGATTGTCCAGACTCAGGCGCTGAGTCGGGACCTTCCCTTGTCCCTCCTGCGCTTCAATATCCTGCGCCCGGCCTTCGTCCTCATGCGCTTGCGAAAACCGTGCTCACGCTTTCTTTTCCTGACTTTCGGTTGATAGGTTCGTTTCAACGAACCCTCCTGGACGAATCGACCCGGCAAATAAGCAGGCTAATTATACAGAACAGCACCCTGTTGTCAAGGAAAGAGGT
>Ga0315295_10000758_pt1 | contig 27497 bp, 35 predicted proteins | sample YL17G14_0_MG_FD_204453 | JGI IMG/M metagenome (GOLD analysis project Ga0315295, IMG submission 204453) | Sediment microbial communities from Yellowstone Lake, YNP, Wyoming, USA - YL17G14_0 | ecosystem: Environmental > Aquatic > Freshwater > Lake > Sediment | place: USA: Wyoming | collected... | reverse complement strand
CTCGCTCCTTCCCCCGCGCCCCCAACCCGGCTCATTCTACCACCCAACCCACTCCCCTCAACCCCTCGCCGAACCCCTCGCGTGACTCCCCCAAGGCCCACCGCCTGCCGCCGCCTTCTTCGCCTCCTCAGCGCCTCCTCCGCCGTCCTGGGCCTTTCCGCCAACGCCGAACACTTCGTCCAGTGTCTTGGCTCTCCCCGGCATCCTGCGGACCAAACGCAGCCTCGACGCGCACCAACTCGCTCTGCGGCGCTGTCTTGGCGGCTCGCGCAAAATGCGGGCTAGAGATTGGCGCGGATGCGAGCGGCAACGGCCTCGGCGCGGCCGGGAGGGTACTTGCCGGCGGGCCATTGGGTGAACACGCCGTCGCCGGGGCGGCGCGGGATGACGTGGAAGTGCACGTGCTCGACCAACTGGCCGGCACAGCGGCCGGCGTTGTTCAGGACGTTGTAACCTTCCGCCCCAACCGCAGCGATGATAGCGCGTGCCAACGGGCCCAAGCGGCGCGCCAGGGCGGCCGCCAACTCCGGCGGGCAGTCCTCCAGCCGGGCATGATGGGCCTTGGGAAGCAGCAAGCAGTGGCCCTCATTGACGGGGCCGATGTCGAGGAAGGCCAACACCTGATCGTCTTCGACCACGCGGGCGGCGGGAATCTCCCCCTTGACGATACGGCAGAAGATGCATTGCTCAGCCATGACCAACTCCTGGTGACTGGATGGGGGTAGCCACTTATCCCCTCACCCAACGCCCGGGCAATGGGGACGAGCCGCCGGCCGCGGGGGCCTAGGTCGTTTCATTGCCGGCGGCATCGGCGGCCGGCTGGGGCGTTTGAGGCGGGGCGGGTTGATCGGGTGAGCTGGTCGGCGCCGCAGGGGCGGGGGCGACCGGCGCGGAGGCCTTTCGGGCCCGAGGCGGGCGCACCGGCGCAGCGGGGGCAGCCGTTTTCTTCTCCTCGAGCAGGCGCAACAGCACCAACTGACCGTTGTCGCCCACGCGCCGCAAGGGCAGGTTGACGATCTGGGTATAGCCGCCGGGACGGTCCTGGAACCGGGGGCCAATCTCGGCGAAGAGCTTATGAATCACGGTGTCGACCTGGACGGGCTCGCCGTCTTCTTCCCGGCAGATGTTGCGGTCCTGGAGCAGGGCGATGGTTCGACGGCGCGCCGCGAGGGTGCCCTGGCGCGCCAGGGTGATGAGCTTTTCGGCAAAGGCCCGGACGAACTTGGCCTTTTCGCGCGTCGTGGTGATCTGGCCGTGCTCGAAGAGCGAGGCCGCCAAGTTGCGGCGCAGAGCTCGGCGATGGGCGCTGGTTCGCCCCAAGTGTTTATTGGCATCTCGATGTCGCATGATTGTTGGTTCCTACGGTCTCGCTGGCGCCGTGCGCGGGCGACGGCCGGGGCGAGAGGTTACGACGGCGGGGGCGGCGCCGCGGGCGGATCCGGCGACTTACCCAGCTCCAGGCCCAAGTCCGTGAGCTTGCGCTTGACCTCGCGCAGACTGGTCTTCCCGAAGCTCCGGAGGGCGAGAAGATCACTGTCCGTCAGACGCATCAGGTCGCCGACCGTCTCGATCTTGGCGGTTTCCAGGCAGTTGCTGGCCCGCACGGACAACTCCAGTGCGGCGATGGGCAGGGCGACTTTTCGCTTGAGTTCCTCATCGATGATAGGTTGGCTGGTCGCGTCCGGCTCGGCGCCTTCCGGCTGAACCACCTCACGGCCCAGTTCAAAATACTGCACAAACGGCCCCAGGTGTTTGCGGAGAATCTTGGCCGCCTCGACCAAGGACATCTCGGGGGTGACGGTGCCGTCGGTCCAGATCTCCATGATGAGCCGGTCGTAATTGATCAACTGCCCGACGCGGGTCTCCTCGGTCTTGTAGCGGACGCGCCGCACGGGCGAGAAGATCGCATCGACGGGAATCACGCCCAGCTCACGTTCCTGGTTTTCCTCGACTTCGCTGTGGGCGGGGACGTAGCCGCGGCCCTTTTCGACCACCATCTCCATCGAAAAGGTCCGTTCCTCCGTGAGGGTGGCGATGACCTGGTCCTTGTTGATGACGGCGACGGCGGGGTCGGCCCGGATGTCGGCGGCGGTGACCGGCCCCAGGCGCGAGACATTGATGGACATGGTCTTGGGCTCGCTGCCTTCCAGCTTGACGATGAGGCTCTTGATGTTGAGCACCACGTCGGTGATGTCCTCGAGCACGCCGGGGAGGCTGGTGAACTCGTGCGCCGCGCCGGCGATCTTAATGGACGTGACGGCGCTGCCTTCGAGGCTGGAGAGCAGTATCCGCCGCAGGCTGTTGCCCACGGTGATGCCAAAGCCGCGCTCAAACGGCTCGATGATCAGCCGTCCATAGGTCTCGGTGGAGACCTCCCGGTCCAGTTGCACTCGGTTGGGCAATTCCAATCCGCGCCACCTGATTCGCATGTCATCAACCTCCCGCAAAACAGCCGGTATTTATCAGCCCGCGTTCGCTGCGGGCCCGCCGGACGCGGGGCGTCCGGAGGGCAAGCGTGGGCTTTCTGTTGTCGGCTGTGAGTTTCATATTCCGCGTGAGGGTAAGCCGAGGCTTCCCAACTGCCCGCCGGCGGTCGCGGCGCCGGCGCCGGCCGAGCGTTACCGCGAGCAAATCTCGATGATGTACTGTTCCTCCACGGGGATCTGCACGTCGTCCCGGGTGGGCAGCGCTACCACGGTGCCCGCGGGGACGCCGGCATCCACCTGAAGCCACGCCTGCACGGGCGCGTTGCCCAGGGCCTCCAGGGTGGCCTTGGCCCGCTTGACCACGCGCTCCACGGGCTTGACCGTGATCTGGTCGCCTTGATGGACCAGGTAACTGGGAACGTCCACCTTCTTGCCGTTGACCCGGACGTCGCCGTGGCCGATCAACTGCCGGGCGTGCTTCCGCGACTCGACAAAATGCATCTTGTACAGCACGTTGTCGAGCCGCCGCTCCAACAGACTCAGCAGGGCCGCCCCGGTATTGCGACGGTCGCGTTCGGCCCGGCGGAAATAGAGGCGGAACTGCCGCTCGAGCACGCCGTAATAGCGTTTGACCTTCTGCTTCTCGCGGAGGCGGACGCCATAATCGCTCAAGCGGCCGCGCCGCCAGGGAAACATCCCCGGCGGACGGTTGCGGTCCTCCCGCTCCATGGGGCACTTGGCGGTCTCGCACCGCGGGCCCTTCAGTATCAGCTTGATTCCTTCACGTCTGCACTTGCGGCAGACCGGTCCGAGCGTTCTACCCATAGCGTGTTACGACTCCCACATCAGGCGGCGCGGCGGCTCGGGGCCGCCCGCCGCGGTTCGAACAGTCCGGTTTACACCCGGCGGCGTTTCTTGGGCCGGCAGCCGTTGTGCGGCAACGGGGTAACATCTTCGATGGACGAGATGCGCATCCCGGCGGCCTGCAGGGCGGCTACGGCGGCCTCCCGTCCCGACCCCGCGCCCTTCACCCGCACCTCCAGCTCCGCCACGCCGAACTTCTTGGCGGTGTTGGCACATTTCTCGGCGGCCCGCTGGGCGGCAAAGGGCGTGCTCTTGCGCGAGCCCTTGAAGCCGATGGTGCCGGCCGAGTCCCAGCACAGCGTCTCACCGTTCACATCCGTAATGGTGATGATCGTGTTGTTAAAGGACGCCTTGACGTGGGCCACCCCCTTGCCCACGTTGCGTCGCACCTTTTTCTTTCCTGCGCGTTTGGCCATGTGCCCTTCCTCGCGGATTCATGCGCCTGGTCACGTCCGGGTTTCGACCCGGCGGCGCGTTTTCCATCAATGTAAGTCCTTGACGCCCTTCTTGCCGGCGACCGTTTTGCGGGGTCCCTTGCGGGTGCGGGCGTTGCTCCGGGTCCGCTGCCCGCGCACGGGCAGCCCCCGTCGATGGCGGAGGCCGCGGTAGCAGGTGATGTCGCGCAAGCGCGCAATGTCCTGAGCCACCTGGCGGCGCAACTGGCCCTCGACGACGTAGTTACGGTCGATGATGGTGGAAATCCGACTGACCTCATCCTCGGTGAGCTCCTTGGCCCGGATGGTCGGCGAGATCTGGGCTTCCTTGAGGATCTGGCCGGCCAGGTGCGGCCCGATCCCGTAGATGTAGGTCAGCGAGACCCAAACGGGTTTGTCGTTGGGCACCTCAATTCCAGCAATTCGGGGCATGGGGCCTCCTCGCTATCTGCCTTGCCGCTGCTTGTGGCGGGGATTGGCCTTGCAGATCACCCGCACCACCCCGCGGCGTTTGACAATCTTGCAGTTCTCGCAAATCCGGCGAACCGAGCTGCGCACCTTCATGGCGAAGTTCTCCCGGCGCGGGGCCTTACTTCCGCAAAACGATCCGGCCGCGGGCGAGGTCGTAGGGACTGATCTCCACGGTAACGACATCCCCGGGCAAAATACGAATAAAGTTCATCCTCATCTTGCCGGACACGTGAGCGAGCACCTGATGGCCGTTCTCCAGGGCCACGCGAAACACCGCGTTGGGCAGGGCCTCCTGCACGGTGGCGTCCACTCGAATCGCGTCCTTTTTCGGCATACCTCTTTCCCAGAACACCCGCGCCGCGGCCGCTTTTCCGGCCGACTGCTGCCGGCGCCACTCAATCCTCCTCGGCGCTGGTCAGCACCACCCCGCCCTCTTCGGTGACGGCGAAGGTGTGCTCAAAGTGAGCGGCCGGTTTGCCGTCCGCGGTCACCACGGTCCAGCCGTCCGCCAGCACCCGCACCTTCCAGGTTCCCTGGTTCACCATCGGTTCCACCGCCAGGACCATGCCGCTGCGGAGCAGCACGTCGTTCCGCAGCAGGTCCGGGCTCACGAAGTTCGGCAGTTTGGGCTCTTCGTGCATGGCCCGGCCGATGCCGTGCCCCACGTAGTCCCGCACCACGCCAAAGCCCGCCTGTTCGGCATGGTGCTGCATGGCGCCCGCCACTTCGCTCCAGTAGCGCCCGGGCCGCGACAACGCGACGGCCTTCTCCAGCATCTCGCGCGTCGTCCGCACCAGTCCGCGCGTCTCCGCCGCGACGTTACCCACCAGGATCGTCGTGGCCGCGTCGCCACAATAGCCCTGGCACTTGACGCCGCAATCAATGCTGACGATGTCGCCGTCCGCCAGCCGCCGCTCGCTCGGGATGCCGTGCACCACCTGTTCGTTGATGCTCACGCAAATGCTGGCCGGGAACTCGAACTTCGCCGCCGGGTTCCGCACCCCCTTAAACAGGGGGATCGCGTCGGCCGCGGCGATCATCTCGTCGCTCACCCGCGCCAACTCCGCGGTGGTCACGCCCACCTGAGCCATCTCGGTTAACCTGTCCAGTATCCGGGCCACGATCCTGCCGGCGTTCCGCATCAATTCCATCTCACGCTGCGTACGAAGGTTCACCGCCATGCCTGCTCGATCCCCTGTGTCTAAGCGACCAGCAGGTCGAGGACGCCAAACATGGCCTGGGTGACGCTCCCGATCTCCACGTTGCCGTCAATCCGACGAAGATTACCCTTCCTCTGGTAGTAATCCACCAGGGGCGCCGTCTGCCGGTGGTACGTTCTAATGCGGTTGCGGACCACCTCGGGCGTGTCGTCGCTCCGCTGCACCAGCACAGCGCCGTCGCGGTCGCACACCCCCGGCTTTCGCGGCGGGTTGAAGGCAACGTGGTAGGCCGCCCCGCATTGCGGGCAACTGCGGCGCCCGGTGATGCGGAGCTCGAGCTTGTCGTCGGCAACTTCGAGGTTCAACGCCACGTCCACCTTTTTGCCGCCGCCGCCCAGGGCCTGGTCCAACTCCCGCGCCTGTGCCAGCGTGCGGGGAAAGCCGTCCAGCACCACGCCCGCCTGCCCGTCGGCCGCGGCAATCTCCTGCGTCATCATCGCCACGATCAGATCGTCCGGCGCCAGTTGCCCGCTGTCCATGTACCCCTGCGCCCGGCGGCCGAGATCGGTGTTCTTTTGCCGCTCGCGCCGCAAGCAATCCCCGCTGGAGAGATGCTTGACGCCATAACGCTCCACCAGCCGCTGACACTGCGTGCCCTTGCCGGCGCCGGGCGGTCCCAAAAACACCACGATCACGTGTACGCTCCCTTGATGCGGCCGCCTTCCATGAAGCCGGCATAGTTTCTCATGATCAGGTTGGTCTCAATCCGCTGCACCAGGTCGAGCGAGACCGAGACGACAATCAGCAATCCCGTGCCGCCCAAAAACGTCGCGACGTTCCACGAGATGCCCAGCCAGTTCATCACCACCGTCGGCACCACCGCGATGAGGGAGAGAAACGCCGCGCCGACGTAGGTGATCCGTCCCATGACCTTTTCGAGGTACTCGGCGGTCCGTCGCCCGGGACGCAGGCCCGGAATGAAGCTGCCGTAATCCCGCAACTGATCGGCCATCTCCGCCGGCCGGAATTGCACGGTGGTCCAGAAGTAAGCGAAAAAGTAGATCATCGCGATGTACAGCACGTTGTACACGTAGGACCGCTCGCGGAAGGCCGTATAAATCTCCTGCAAGACCCGTGATTCCGGCCAGACGCGCACGAACTGGCCCACCACCAGCGACGGGAACAGCATCAACGTCGAGGCGAAGATGATAGGCATGACGCCGCCGTGGTTGACCCGCAGAGGCAGGTATTGGCGCTGCCCGCCGTACACCCGCCGGCCGCGCTGCATCTTGGCGTACTGAATCGGGATGCGCCTCTGCGCCTGCGTGATCAGAATGGCCCCCGCGACCACCCCCACGAACGCCACCATCAGGAAAATGATCTTGGCGGGACCAAGCGAGCCGGCGCTGCCTTGCCCGGCAAAATCGGCCCGGAGAATCACGTCATACACCGCCGCCGGCATCCGCGCCACGATCCCCGCCATGATGATCAGGCTCACCCCGCTCCCAATGCCGTACTCGTCAATCTGCTCGCCCAACCACATCAGGAAGATGGTGCCGGCCGTCATCGACACCATGCCCATGAAAAAGAACAGGTAGCGGTGGTCGCTGACGATCTCCCCGTACACCAACCTCTGATTCACCAGGTACACCAGCCAGAACGCCGATTGCACCAGGCAGATCGCCACCGTCGCGTAGCGCGTGTACTCCTGAATCTTCTTGCGGCCGGTCTCGCCCTCCTTGTGCAGCTTCTCCAGCGCCGGCCAAACCGTCACCAGCAACTGGAAGATGATCGCCGCCGATATGTAAGGCATGATGCCCAGCCCGAACAAGCTGCTCTGCCGCAGGCTCCCGCCCGTGAACAATTGCAGATACTCCGCGACGTTGCCGAAGGGAGAACCTTCGCTCTGCTTCTTGGTCATCGCTTCCAGGGCGCCCTGGTCCACCCCCGGCACCGGCACGTGAAACCCAATACGATAGATGCACAGCATCCCCACCGTGAAGAGGAGCTTCTTGCGGAGCTCCGGAATCTTAAACATGTTCACAAAGGCGGCTAACATAGGCACCTTAACTCCCGGCGGCCGCTACCGGCCCGGAACCGCCATGACCTCGGCGGCGCCGCCGGCGCTGGTGATCTTCTGCTGGGCGCTGCGGCTGAACTTGTGGGCCACCACGGTCAGCCGCCGATGCAGCTCGCCGTCGCCCAGAATCTTGACCCGGACGCCGACGCCCCGGATCAGCCCCGCCTCGCTGAGCACCGCCGGGTCCACGCGCGACCCCTCCTCGAAACGGTCCAGTTGCGCAACGTTGACCACCGTGTAGCGTTCGGCGAATTGGGCGTTATTAAACCCTCGCTTGGGCAGCCGGCGAAACAGGGGCATCTGGCCGCCTTCCATCAGGCTGGGCGGCAGGCTCCCCGAGCGCGACCGCTGGCCATTGTGGCCCCGGCTGGCGGTCTTGCCCCGGTCGGTGCCGGCCCCGCGGCCCACGCGCCGGCGCGGTTTGTGCTTGCCCACTAACGCTGTAATCTCGTGACTCATCATAGCGGAGAGTCCCTCATGCGTTTACCGTAACGCCCCGAAGCGTCTCAATCTGCGCCCGACTGCACAACGACTGCAGCGCCGTCATCGTGGCCTTGACCACGTTCTTGGCGCTGGTGCTGCCATACACCTTGGTCAGCACGTCATGCACGCCCGCCAGCTCCAGCACCGCCCGCGCCGCGGCCCCGGCGATGACGCCGGTGCCCTCGCCGGCCGGCACCAGCACGACCTTGCTGGCCCCATACTTGGCGCTCACCTGGTGCGGAATCGTCGTCCCGCGGAGATTCACCGCCCCGACGTTCTTGCGGGCGTCCTTGATCGCCTTTTCGACGGCGAAGGGCACCTCCTTGGCCTTGCCGTAGCCCAGGCCGACGCGACCGCGCCGGTCCCCCACCACCACCAACGCGGCAAAGCTGAACCGCCGCCCGCCCTTGACGACGGTGGCGCAGCGATAAACCTTCACCACCTGTTCCTCAAACGGGCTTTCCTCGTCCGTCATCTGTCGTCGCGCCGCCAACTGAGCCACCTTACTCTCCGCTATCTGCTGTTGTCCGCACCGGCCGACGCACCGCCCCGCCCCACGGGCGCGCCCCGCCGGTCAAAAAACCAAACCCGCCTCGCGCGCCGCCTCCGCCAGCGAGCGGATGCAGCCGTGATACTTGTAGCCGCGCCGGTCGAAACGCACCTGGCGTATCCCCAGCGACACCGCCTTCTGCGCCACCGCCTGCCCCACGCGGGCCGCCGCCGCCTTGTTCCCGTTGTTCCGTCCGCTCCCTCCCAAGTCCTTCGCCAACGTGCTGGCCGCCACCAGCGTGACCCCCTGCTCGTCGTCGATGATCTGGGCGTACATGTGCCGCAGCGACCGGAACACCGCCAACCGCGGACGCCCCGCGTCGCCAAACACGCGCTTGCGCACCCGCCGAATCCGACGCGCCCGCTGCGCCACTTTGCACTTGTTCTTGTCCATCCCGTCATTCTCTCCCCGCGCTCCGGCCGCAGACTGTTCTGCCTCACGCGGTGCTGCCGAACGCCTTGCCCACCTTCCGCCGCACGCGCTCGCCCGTGTAGCGGATGCCCTTGCCGAGGTACGGCTCCGGCGGCCGCACGGCCCGAATCGCCGCCGCAAACTGCCCGACTGCCCACTTGTCCGCGCCGCGGACGGTGAACTCGGCGGGCACGTCGTTGCCCCGCGCCCCCGCCGTCTTGACGTCCACCTTGACCCCACCCGGCACCTCTAGGTAAACCGGGTGCCCGTACCCAACCTTCAACACCAGTTGCTGGCCCTTGACCTCGACGCTGTAGCCGGTCCCGTAGATGCTGATGCTCTTCTGGTAGCCTTGCGTCACCCCCTGCACCATGTTGGCAATCAGCGCCCGCGTCGTGCCGTGCAGGGCCCGGTCCAGCCGCTCCTCGCCCCGCCGCCGCACCTGAATCTCGCCCGCCTTGCCGTCGTACTCCACCTCCACGCGCGGGTGCAGCCGCAGCATCAGACTGTCCTGCCCGCCCGTCAGCTTCAGTTGCGCGCCCGACAGCTCCACCTTCACGCCCGCGGGCACCTTCACCGGTTTCTGGCCAATGCGACTCATCGTCAACCCGTCATCCCATTCTTGCCGCTTCCCGCCGCCCTCGACGTCAGGAAACGGTGCACACCAACTCCCCGCCGACCTTCTCCCGCCGGCACTGCTCGTCCGAAAGTACGCCCTTGCTGGTGCTGACGACCGCCAGGCCCAGCCCCCCCATCACCCGAGGCAACTCCGCCACCGCGCAATAGATACGCCGCGAGGGCCGGCTCACCCGCTGGATCTCGTGAATCACCTGCTCGCCCAGCGGACCGTACTTCAGCTTCACCCGCAGCGCGTCCTGCTTGCAGGCGGTGGGGATGCGGTCGTAGCCCTCCACGTAGCCCTGCTCCTTGAGCACACGCACCACGCCTTCGCACACGCCGGACGCCCGCACGTTCACCTCCGGCTTGCCGCAGCGGAGGGCGTTGCGCATGCGGGTCAGCATGTCGGCAATCGGATCAGCATGCATACCTGACGTTACTCCCACCGCCGGCGCCGGCCGGCGTCCTGTCACCAACTCGCCTTGCGCACGCCGGGGATCTTTCCTTCGTTGGCCAACGTGCGAAAACAGATGCGGCAAAGCTTGAACTTGCGATACACCGCCCGCGGCCGGCCGCACAATTGGCACCGCGTGTAACCCCGCACCTTAAACTTCGGCGTCTGCTCCGCCTTGATTCTCAACGCCTTGGTCGCCATGACTTCCTCGCCTGCACCTCCCGCGCCCGCCGCCTTACCTTAATTGCTGCGGAACGGCATGCCGAACAGCTTCAACATCGTCCGCGCCTCTTCGTCCGTTCGCGCGGTGGTCACCACGGTTATGTTCATGCCCTGCGTCTGCGCGACGCTGTCCGGGTTGATCTCCGGGAACACCAACTGCTCGCTGAGGCCCAGGTTGTAATTGCCCGCCCCGTCGAAGCCGTTGGGGTTCAGCCCCCGGAAGTCCCGCACCCGCGGGATCGCCAGGCTGACCAACCGATCCAGGAACTCGTACATCCGCCGGCCCCGCAACGTCACCTTCAGCCCGATCTCCATCCCCTCCCGCAGTTTGAAGTTGGACACGCTCACCCGCGCCTTACAAACCAACGGCTTTTGCCCGGCGATCACCGTCAAGTCCCGCTCCGCCCCTTCCAGCAGCTTCTTGTCGTGCACCGCCTGCCCCACCCCCATCGACACCACGATCTTCTGCACCTTGGGCACCTGCATCCGGTTGCGATACTGAAACTGCCGCAAAAGTTCCGGAACAATCTTCGCCTTATATAAGTCCAACAACCGCGCCATACGCCCTCGCCCTTCAGGCCTTCTTCTTGCTCACCACTTCCAGCATCTGCCCGTCCGTGGCCAAACGCATCTTCTGCCCCTCGGCGTTGACGCCGTAGCGCACCCGCGTGGGCTTGCCGCTCTTGGGGTGGATGCGCATCACGTTGCTGATCGCAATGGCCTTTTCCACCTGCACGCGGCCGCCCTGCGGATTCTTCCGCGACGGCTTGACGTGCTTCTGCACGCGGTTCACCCCCTCCACCACCACCTTGCCGTGCGCCACGTCCACGCTCAGCACCTTGCCGCGCGCGCCCCGCTGGTCGCCCGCGATCACCAGAACCACGTCGCTCTTCCTCACGTGCCGCGCCATTCAGACCACCTCCGACGCCAACGACACAATCTTCATGAAGTTCTTCTCCCGCAGCTCCCGCGCCACCGCCCCGAAAATGCGGGTCCCCACCGGGTTGCCCTCCTTGTCGATCAGGACGCCCGCGTTGCTGTCGAAGCGAACGGTGCTGCCGTCGGGCCGCCGCGTCGCCGTCTTCGTCCGGATGATGACCGCCCGCTGCACCTTCTTGTCGTCGAGGGTCATGGTCGGCAGCGACTTCTTGACGGCCACGATCACCACGTCGCCCACGCCCGCCGTCCGCCGCGTGAAACGCCCCCGCGCCGTGCTCCCCCCCAGCACGCGGACGATCAGCGCCGTCTTGGCGCCGGTATTGTCCGCGATGTCGATGACCGACTCCTGCTGAATCATACCCTGTCAACCTCGTCCGTCCTCGCCCACCTCGGCCGCGCCGCTCACTCCGCCTAATCCGTCTCCACCACCCGCACCAGCCGCCAACTCTTGGTCTTGCTCAGCGGCCGGCACTTCGCCACCTCCACCACGTCCCCCACCTGCGCCCGATTCTCCTCATCATGCACGTGCGCCACGGTGCACCGCCGCAGCCGCTTGCCGTACTTGGGGTGCCGCGTCTGGTAGTCAATCTCCACCCGCAGCGTCTTGGCGCCCGATTTCTTGGCCACCACGCCGCGATACGTCGTCAGCGGTTTCCGCTCCGTTGCTGTCATACGCCGCGCATCCTATCCTGAGGCCCTGCCGCCGCGGGCCGAAACGTCCTGCTTCTGGCGCGCCCGCTCGTGCTCACGCAGAATCGTCTTGAACCGCGCGATGTCCCGCCGCGCCTTGGTCAGCAGGCTGGGATCCTCCAACTTCTCCGTCACCGCCTGGGTCCGAATCTCAAATAGCCGACGCTCCAGGCCCTCCAACTGGTCTTGCAGCTCGTCGGGATTCATTTCTCGTATTTCCTTGGCCTTCATCGTCTCGCCCGCCTGCGCCGGCCGGCCCCCATCTCACCCGTGATGATGCCGCGTCACCAGCCGGCACCGCACCGGCATCTTGTGCGCCACCCGCAGCAACGCCCGCTTAGCCACGTCCTCCGGCACGCCGCCCACCTCGTACAGGACCGTGCCCGGCTTGACCTTGGCCTCCCAATGGTCCGGCTCGCCCTTGCCCTTGCCCATCCGCGTCTCCAACGGCTTAGCCGACACCGACACGTGCGGGAAGATGCGGATGTACACCTTGCCCACTCGGTGCAGAAAGTGCGTCGCCGCCACGCGGCCGGCCTCGATCTGCCGACCTTCGATCCGCCCGTGCTCCAACGCCTGCAGCCCGTATTCCCCGAACGCAACGTAATTGCACCGCGTGGCGTTGCCGCGGTTCCGGCCGCGCTGGTACTTGCGCCACTTCACTCGTTTCGGCATCAACGCCATGCGTTAAGTCCCTCGCCGTTCGCTCAGGTCCGCGGCCCGCCCGTCCGTCGCCGCGCCGGCCGCCGCACCTCCGGCGCCGGCGCCGCCGCCTCGCCGAACATCCCCCGGCAAACCCACACCTTGATCCCGACCGCGCCGTACGTGCACCGCGCCACGGCAAACCCGTAGTCCACGTCCGCCTGCAGCGTGTGCAGCGGAATGCTCCCCAGCACCTGGCGCTCCGACCGTGCAATCTCCGCACCCCCCAGCCGCCCGCTCACGATGATCTTCACCCCGCGCGCCCCCGCCATCATCACGTTCTCGCACGCCTGCTTCATCGCCCGCCGGAACGCCGCACGCCGCTTGATCTGCTCCGATATCCCCTCCGCCACCAGTTGCGCGCTCAGGTCCGGGTTCTTGATCTCCATGACGTTCAGCGTCACCTTGCGGTCGATCAAGTCCTCCAGTGCCTCCTTCAGCCGGTCCACCTCCGCCCCCCTGGGACCGATCACCAGCCCCGGCCGCGCCGTGTGCAGAATCAGCCGCACCTCGTCCCGCGTCCGCTCAATCTCCACCTGCGCCAACGCCGCGTACGGCGGTTGACGGTTCAGCCGCTGGTCGAGGAAACGCCGAATCCGCTCGTCCTCCACCACGAACTCCCCGTACGCACTCTTCGGTGCGAACCAGCGGCTCTTCCACCCCAGCGTAATGCCGGTGCGAAATCCTATCGGTGATGTCTTCTGCCCCATGCTCTACCTCGCACGCCCGATAGCGGGCGATCGCTTCACGCCTCCACGTCCAGGCACACGTGAATATGGCTCGCCCGCCGCGTCCACGAATGCGCCCGGCCACGATCCTTCGGCCGCCACCGCCGCGTGTTCAACCGAACGCCGCCCTCGTCCACCCGCGCCTCCCGCACGTATAGCTGCTCCACCTCCGCCTCCTGCTCGTCCGCGTTCGCCATCGCGCTCCGCAACACCTTGTCCAGAACCACCGCCGCCCGTTTGTCCGCGAACTTCAGCAGGTCCAAGGCGTCTTGCACGCTCCGCCCCCGGATCAGGTCCGCCACCAGCCGAACCTTCCGCGGCGCCAGCGGCGCAAACCGATGCGACGCCGCCCAAACGATCAACTCTTGCCGCTGCACTCCCAACCCCCGCGCCAAGACGTCGATGTCCGCCAGCGTCGGCGCCGGCGCCAGCCGACCCTCCTGCCAGTTGCCCAACGCGCGACGCGCCTCCTGCTCGTTCCACCCGGCGCCCGTCAACGCCGCCACCAGCGCGCCCGACCCCACGCCCCGCGCCTGGCAACAACCCTTCAGTTTCTCGCCGCTCAACATGGCCAACTAGCCCTCCCGCCTGGTGCGGGTCGCGCTCACGTCGTCGCTTCCTTCTTCCGGCCGCCGCTGTGCCCGCGGAACGTCCGCGTCAGCGAAAACTCCCCCAGCTTGTGCCCCACCATGTCCTCCGTCACGTACACCTTGTTAAACAGCCGACCGTTGTGCACCATGAACGTGAACCCCACGAACTCCGGCACTATCGTGCTCCGCCGCGCCCACGTCTTGATCGGCTCCCGCGCCCCACTCTGCTGCTGCCGCGTTACCTTCGTCAGCAGCTTCACGTCCACGTACGGCCCTTTTTTCAGCGAACGGCCCATGCCTCTGCACCTCTGCTCAAACCACCGACTCTATGCCTCGCGCACTCCGCCGACGCCGAATGATTCGCTTGCTCGAATTCTTCCTCGGACTCCGCGTCTTGCCACCCTTTGCCAGCACCCCCGTCGGCGAGCACGGATGCCGACCCCCGTTCGCTCGCCCCTCGCCCCCGCCCATCGGGTGCGCCACGGGGTTCTGCGCCTTGCCCCGCACGTGGCCCCGACGCCCCCGGTGCCGCATCCGACCCGCCTTGCCCCAGTTGATCTGCTGGTAATCCGCGTTGCCGATCTGACCGATCGTCGCCCGGCACGCCACGTCGATCATCCGCACCTCGCCGCTGGGCATGATCACATGCGCCCACTTGCCTTCCCGCGCCGCCAGACGCCCCACCACCCCCGCCGAACGCACCAGCTTGCCGCCCTGACCGGCGTTCAACTCGATGTTGTGAATCTCCAAACCCGTCGGAATCGCCCCCAGCGGCATGCAATTGCCCACCTTCGGCTCCACCCGCTCCCCGCTCTCCACCACGTCGTTCACCCCCAAACCCTGCGGCGCTAAAATGTACCGCTTCTCCCCGTCCGCATAGTGCAGCAGCGCGATCCGACACGTGCGGTTCGGGTCGTACTCGATCGCCGCCACACGCGCCGCAATGCCGTCCTTGTTCCGCTTGAAGTCAATCATGCGGTACATCTTCCGCGCGCCGCCGCCCCGAAACCGCACCGTCGTCATCCCGCTGTGGTTCCGCCCGCCGCTCCGAACGATCCGCACGACCAGCGCCTTCTCCGGCTGCGCCCGCGTGATCTCCGCAAAATCGCTCACGCTGCCGTGCCGCCGCCCCGGACTCGTTGGATTGTATTTTCGAATGCCCATGGTTCACTTCCTGCCTGCTTAGAACAAGTCGATCCGATAATCCTCGTGCAGCACCACCACCGCCTTCTTCCAGGTCGCCGTCGTGCTCCGTATCCGCCCCCGCCGCCGCGGCTTGCCTTTCCGGTTCGCCGTCCGCACCTCCAAGACCTTCACACGATAAATCTTCTCGACCGCCTGCTTGATCTGCGCCTTGTTCGCTTTCGCGTGCACCTCGAACGGATACGCCCGCAACGTCGTCGCCTGGTGCGTGCCTTGCTCCGTGATCAGCGGTCGTATGACAATCTGGTACGGGTTCACGTCCTCTCGCCCTCTAATTATCCGCCCCCGCCGCCGGCCCCGCCGCCGGCCGCAGCAGACTCTCCAATGCGCCCCGCGTGAACAGCAGCTTCCGCCGCCGCAAAATGTCCCCCGCGTTGAGCTGCGCCACCTCCAGCGTCGCCACCCGCGGAATGTTCCGCAGCGACTTGTACACGTTCACGTCGTAATTCTCCACCGCCACCAGACAACTCCGCTCAATCTTCAAATTCTTCAAAATCGCCGCGAACTCCCGCGTCTTCGGCGCGCCACACTCCAGCCGGTCGATCACCACCGCGTCGTTGGTCTGCAGCTTCGCCAAAATCGCGCTGTTCCGCGCCAACCGCCGTTGCTTCTGCGGCATCCGCTGCCGAAAGTCCCGCGGCCGCTTGGCGAACGTCACCCCCCCGCCCCGCCGCAGGTTCGTCCGAATCGTCCCCATCCGCGCGTTGCCCGTGTGCTTCTGGGCGTACAGCTTCCGCGTCGAACCCTCCACGCGCCCGCGATTCCGCGTCGCCGCCGTCCCCTGCCGACGATTCGCGTGATACATCACCAACGCTTGTTTCAGCAGCGCCGGCCGCACCTTGCCCCCCAGCACCCGTTCGTCCACCTGGATGCGACCCACTTCCTGTCCCTCTCGGTCATATACCGGTAACTCGATCATCTGCGTCGCCTTCGCTCGCGTCTCGCTTAATCGCCGCTCAGTGCCGCGGCTGCGTCTGCGCCACGAACACCAACCCGCCGCACGGCCCCGCCACCGGCCCCTTCACCACCAACAGGTGGTTCTCCGCATCCACCGCCAGCACCACGTGGTTGCGGCTGGTGCTCCGCTCAAAGCCCATGTGCCCAGGCATCCGCTTGCCCTTCTTGATCGACCGGGCCGTCCCACGACCCGCCCCGCCCCCGATCCCACCCGGACTCCGGTGCTTCCGCTCACACCCGTGACTGGCAGGCTGACCCTTGAACCGGTACCGCCGCATCACCCCCTGGTAGCCTTTGCCCTTGCTCGTCCCCGTTACCGCCACAAACGGCACGCCCTGGAACACCGCCACCGTCACCTGCTCCCCAGCCTTCTGCTCCGGCGGCGCCGCCACCCGCACCTCCCGTACAAACGCCTTCGGCGTCGTCCCCGCCTTCTTCGCGTGCCCCACCTCCGGCTCCTTCCGCCGCGACTTCTTCACCTCCCCGTAGCCCAACTGCAAGGCGTTGTAACCATCCGTCTCCACCGTCTTGACCTGCAAGATCGCGCAAGGCCCCAACTGCAACACCGTCACCGGCGTCATCACCCCCTGCCCGTCGTACATCCGGGTCATCCCCACCTTCTTGCCTAACAACGCTGCCACCATGCTCCTGACTCTCTCCGCCGTTTCGCCTCGGCCGCCTCACACCCCCCGCCGCCCAAAAATTATGCCGGGCCGAAACCCTGGCCCAACCTCTATTCTCCTCACACCCGAATCTTCACAAACACCCCCGCCGGTACGACCAACCGATTCAAGGCCTCCACCGTCCGCGGGTTCGCTTCGTAGATGTCGATGATACGCTTGTGCGTTCGCATCTCGAACTGCTCCCGCGACTTCTTGTCAATGTGCGGCGACCGCAGCACCGTGTACCGCTCGATCCGCGTCGGCAGCGGCACCGGACCGCACACCCGCGCGCTCGTCCGCCGCGCGTGCTCGACAATCTCCTTCGCCGAGGCGTCCAACGCCCGATGATCGTAAGCCTCCATCCGAATTCGAATGCGTTCCGCTTCCACGCCTGAAAATCTCCTGCCACTCACTGCCCGCCCGCCGCTCCCCACCACGCAGCCGGCCTCATGCTCCCACCGGCGCCCAGCTAATCTCACGCCTCATCGCGGCCGTCCCGGCCAAAAGGGTCTTATACTATACCGGATCACGCCCACTCGTCAATCGAAAACTCGCCGACCCGTTGTCTCCACCGACAAAAACTCCACCCGCTGCCACGGTCCTATAAAACCGCAGCCCATCGGCCATGCCGGGGAGTGCAGGGTTCCCTATTCCTCGCAGAACCCTTCGGGTGAGTGTCTGGCAGTGGCCAACCCGCCCATCCTTGGGTTAAGTGCTGGCCCGACAACCACTTACACTAACGCAGAGCCTTCCGTTGCCCCGCTCGCCTCGGTTGAGAATAACCCTTTTATCCGAGCGGAGCCCCACTGTCAATAGGCACTTTCCAAAACTTTTTGCGAAATCTGCTCCGGCATCGGCGCGTACCGGCAAGGTTCCATCGTATAGCTCGCCCGCCCCTGCGTGCTGCCCCGCAGGTCCGAGGCGTACCCAAACATCTCCGCCAGCGGCGCCTCCGCCTCGATGATCCGGAATTGCCCCCGCAACTCCGTATGTTGGATGCTCGCCCGACGACGCGCTAAGTCCCCCTGAACCGCACCATAATAATTCTCCGGCGTCACTACCTCCAGCTTCATGATCGGCTCCAGCAACACCGGCCGCGCCTCTCTCATCGCCTCCTGAAACGCCAGCATCCCCGCCTGCTGAAACGCCAGGTCCGACGAATCCACCTGATGGTACGAACCGTCCAGGATCGTCACCTTCACGTGGATCACCGGGAACCCCCCCAGAACCCCGTTGCCTGCCGCGTCCCGCACCCCAGCCATGATCGCCGGCAGGTACTCCTTCGGAATAGCGCCCCCAACGATCCGATTCTCGAAAACCACATGATCCTCCCCCGCCTCCTCCTGATGCGGCGCCGCCGTCAGTACCACGTGCCCATATTGACCCCGCCCGCCCGTCTGCCGAATGAACTTCCCCTCGCCTCGGCCCAACTGGGTAATTGTCTCCTTGTACGACACCCGCGGCCGGCCCACCTGCACGCCCACCTTCAGGTCACGCGTCAGCCGATGCTGTAAAATCTCCAGGTGCAACTCCCCCATCCCGCTGATAATCGTTTGCCCCGTCTCCTCGTTGTAGCTCGTGCTGAAGCTCGGATCCTCCCGCTTAAGTGTCTCCAGCGCCTCCGAAAGCTTCACCCGGTCCGCCGCGCTCCGCGGCTCAATCGCCAGGCTCAGCACCGGCTCCGGCAGCTCGATCCCCTCCAACACCACCGGCTGCTTCGCCAGGCACAGCGTGTCGCCCGTCAACGTCCGCTTCAGCCCCACCAACGCCACTATGTCCCCCGCGCTCGCCTCCTGCCGCGGCCGACGCAGGGCCGCGTGCATCTGAAAAATCTTGCTCACGTTCTCCTTGCAGTCCCGCGTGCTGTTCAGCACCCGCGCGTTCGCCTTCAGCGTCCCCGAATAAACTCGCGCGTACGTCAGGTCCCCGTGCTGGTCCGCCGCAATCTTGAACGCCATCGCCACCAGCGGCCCCTTCGGATCGCACCGGCACTCGATCACCCGCTCCGGCTTCTCCGGATCGTGCCCCCGCACGTCCGTCCGGTCCAGCGGACTGGGCAAAAACCACGTCACCGCGTCCAGCAACGCCCGTACCCCTATGTTCTGCAACGCCGACCCGCACAGCACCGGATGCAGCTCGCCCGCCAATGTCCCCGCACGCACCCCCGCGATGATCTCCTCGTTCGTCGCCGGCTGATCGTGCAGGTACTTCGCCAACAACCCCTCGTCGTGCTCCGCCGCCGCTTCCACCAACGCGTGCCGTGCCGCCGCCGCCGCCGCCCGATGCTCCGCCGGTATCTCCGCCGCCTGAAATGACGCCCCCACCTTCTCCGGCTGGAAGTAATACGCCCGCATCTCCAGCAAATGCACAAAACCCGCAAACCGGTCCTCCGCCCCCAGCGGCAACGCCAAAAGCACCGGCCGGGCCAGCAATCGGCTCCGCAAACTCCGCACCGACATCTCGAAATCCGCCCCCGTCTTGTCCATCTTGTTGATGAAACACACGCACGGCACGCCGTACTTCCGCGCCTGCCGCCACACCGTCTCCGATTGCGCCTGAACCCCCTCGCTCGCGTCGAACACCGCCACCGCCCCGTCCAACACCCGCAGCGACCGCTCCACCTCCATCGTGAAATCCACGTGCCCCGGCGTGTCGATCAGGTTGATCGTGTACCCCTTCCACGCGCACGTCGTCGCCGCCGCCGTGATCGTAATGCCCCGCTCCTGCTCCTCCTCCAGATAATCCATCACCGCCGTGCCGTCGTGCACCTCCCCGATCTTGTGCGTGATGCCCGTAAAAAAAAGAATCCGCTCCGACACCGTCGTCTTGCCCGCGTCAATGTGGGCCATGATCCCGATGTTCCGAACTCTCGCCAGATCGTCGCTCATCGTCCCGTCCACCCGTCGGGGCCGGGGCCGCCAGGCCCCGAACGCCCAAAAAAAACTGCCACAACCGGCCTCACCAGCCCATCATTGTGGCAGGGAAAACCCAACCCCATCTCACCACGCAAAGTGCGCGAAAGCCCTATTCGCCTCCGCCATCCGGTGCACGTTCTCCCGCGTCGTCATCGCCGCGCCTTCTCTCTTGTACGCCGCCAGCAGCTCTTCCGCCAGGTTGCTCGCCATCGCCCGCCCCTTCTTGCCCCGCGCCGCCTGAATGATCCACCGAAAAGCCAACGTCTGTTGCCGCGACGTCCTCACCTGCATCGGCACCTGATAACTCGCCCCCCCCACCCGCCGGCTGCGCACCTCTATCATCGGTCTGACGTTGTTCACCGCCGTCTCGAACACCTCCAGCGGCGGCGCCTCCTTCATCCGCTTTTCGATCAAGTCCATCGCCCCGTAAAACAGCCGCTGCGCCGTCATCTTCTTGCCCTTGTGCATCAGGCAATTAATAAACTTGCTGGCTAGCTTGCTGTTAAAACGAGGGTCCGGCTTCAACTGCTCGCCCGATGCCGTCCAACCCTTTGCCATACCGCTTCAGCCTCCGCTTTCTCTGCCGCCACGGCCCTCGGCCACTCCCGGCCGACGCCGCCTTACCTCACTTGCCGTCCACGCCGCGCCCGGCGACCCTCCGCCGCTCACTTCGGCCGCCGCGCTCCGTACTTACTCCGCCCTTGCTTGCGGTGCGCCACACCCGCCGAATCCAGCACCCCGCGCACAATGTGATACCGCACCCCCGGCAGGTCACGCACCCGACCTCCCCGCACCAGCACGATGCTATGCTCCTGCAAATTGTGATCTACCCCGGGAATGTACGCCGTGATCTCCCGCCCGTTGCTCAGCCGCACCCGCGCCACCTTCCGCAACGCCGAGTTCGGCTTCTTCGGCGTCTGCGTCCGCACCAACAGACACACCCCACGCTTCTGCGGGCACTGCTCCAGGTCCGGCGTCCGCGTCCGATGCCGCGGCGGCTTGCGACCACGTCGCACCAATTGATTGATCGTCGGCATTGCACTCTCCTCTAAACCCTGCGTCCCGGCACGCCCTGACCGTGCCAAACCTTGCTTATAACGCCTCACGGACTCGGCGCCAAGCCCAAAGCCTGCTTGACCGCCGCTTCCTTCCGCGCCTCCTCCGCCCGTTGCCGCTCCAACTCGTCCTCCACCAACTCCGGCGGCCGCGGCGGCTCCGCCAAATGCTTCACCTTGATGTTCAAATACGGCTTGAAACCCGTCCCCGCCGGGATCAAATGCCCCAAGATCACGTTCTCCTTCAGTCCCACCAGCCGGTCCTCCTTGCCCGCCAGCGCCGCCTCCGTCAGAACCCGCGTCGTCTCCTGGAAGCTCGCCGCCGACACAAAACTCTCCGACTGCAACGCCGCCTTCGTGATCCCCAGCAGCAGCGTCGTCCCCGTCGCCGACCGGCACTTCACCCCCGTCCCCGGATCACCCGCGATCGCCAGGATCGGCTCGTTCGCCTTCTCCAACTCTTCCTTCGTGATTACCGTCCCCGCCGCCAGGTCGCTGTCGCCTTTCTCGATGATCTTCACGCTCCGCGCCAGACAGTCGTTCGCCGCCCGGAACTGGAACTTGTCCAACACCTCCCCCGGCAACAGGCTCGCATCCCCAGGATTGTCCACCTTCACCTTCCGCAGCATCTGCGTGACGATCACCTCAATGTGCTTGTCGTTGATCTTCACCCCCTGCGCCCGATACACGTTTTGAATCTCCACCAGAAAATACTGCTGCAGGGCCTCCTCGCCCCGAATCCGCAGAATGTCGTGCGGCACCAGCGGACCGTCCACCAGCGACTCGCCCGCCTCCACGTAGTCCCCCGTCACCACGTTCAGGTGCTTGTCGTGCGGCACGTGGTGCTCGATCTCCAACCCCGACTCCGACCGAATCGTGATCGTCATCTTCCCCCGCCGCTTGTCGCTCCGCAACTCCACCCGACCCGAAATCTCCGCCATCGCCGCCGGGTCCTTCGGCTTCCGCGCCTCGAATAACTCCGTCACCCGCGGCAAACCACCCGTAATGTCCTGCGTCCCCGTGATCGCCCGCGGCTGCTGCGCCAACAACGCACCCGCGCACACCGCTCGCCCCTCCTCCACCTGAATGTTCGCCTTCGCCGGCAAATAATGAAAGTCTAGAATGCGGCCAGCTCTGCCGCGGAATGAACTTGCTCCCGGTTGGTCATAATGTTGCTGAATTTTTCTTCGTAGGTCAGACGTCGCACCAACGTAACCATCATGGACTGATTTATTCTCTTTACCGCGGAATAACACCAATCCAGATTCCTTGTTCAAGGATTTATGATGTGGATCCGTTAGACCTGCGATGCCATCATTATTATTCATCTCCAGACACTTATTAAGCAGGTCTTCCAAATCTTTTCTGCTTAACCACGGAATTGTAGGAGCCTGTTTATTATACGCAGGTTTCAATCTACGGATAAGCTCATCACGAACTTCCTTCAAGTCCCTAAGAGGCTTATCTGAAGGCACTACAACAAACTCAAGCCCTTCAGGTTTCTCAAGTATAACCGGTATATCACCATCAGCGTCCTCATAATCTTCTGCAGCTTCAATGACGATCCGCGGATGCTTCTCCCCCTTGTGCTCGATCACCACCGGACGCATCGACCGACCCATCTGGTCCGTCTCCGTCCGGATCGTCTCGCCCTCCTCCACGTCCTGGAACCGCACCACGCCCCCCACCTCCGCTAAAATCGGCACCCGGTGCGGATCCCACTCGAACAGCACCGTCCCCTTCCGCACCTTCTGCCCCTCCGACGCCTGCAGCACCGCCCCGTACGGCGCCCGATACCGCTCCAGCTCCCGATCCTTCTCGTCCACCAGCATCACCTCGCCGTTGCGCTTCAGCACGACCCGCCTGATCGTCCCGTCCTCCTGCGGCACCTCCACCGCGTTCAACTCGGCGAACTTCACGATCCCGTCCGCCGTCGCCTTCGTCTGGTGCTCCATCACCGCCCGCTCCGCGATGCCACCCGTGTGGAACGTCCGCATCGTCAACTGCGTCCCCGGCTCCCCGATCGACTGCGCCGCGATGATCCCCACCGCCAGCCCCTCCTCCACCAGCCGACCCGTGCTCAGGTCCACCCCGTAGCACCGCGCGCAAAGCCCCAGCCGACTCTCGCACGTCATCGGACTACGCACCCGAATCGTGTCCAAACCCAAATCCTCCACCTTCCGCGCCACCTCCGCCGTGATCAAATCGTTCTCCCGCACGATGATCTCGTCCGTGATCGGGTTGCGGATCGTGTCCCGCGCCGTCCGACCCACGATCACCTCACGCAACGGAATCGACACCTCCTCCCCCTTGTACAACGCGCTCTTGCTCACCCCTTGCAGCGTCCCGCAATCGTTGTCCGCCACCACCACGTTCTGCGCCACGTCCGCCAGCTTCCGCGTCAAGTACCCGCTGTCCGCCGTCTTCAAGGCCGTGTCCGCCAGCCCCTTCCGCGCCCCGTGCGTCGAACTGAAATACTCCAAAACGCTCAGCCCCTCCCGAAAGTTCGCCTTGATCGGCGTCTCAATGATCTCCCCCGACGGCTTCGCCATCAACGCCCGCATCCCGCACAACTGCTGTATCTGGTCCACCTTGCCCCGCGCACCCGACTCCGTCATGATAAATACCGGGTTCAGGTACGGCTTGCCGTCCCGCGCGTCGTTCTCCAACTCCTTCATCATCTCCGCCGTCACCTCCACCCGCGCGTGCGTCCAGGCGTCGATGAGCTGATTGTACCGCTCCCCGTCCGTCACCGCCCCCCGCTGAAAATTCGACTCGATCCGGTCCACCTTGTGCTGCGTCTTGTCGATGATCTCCTGCTTCCGCGTCGGAATCCGCAAATCCGTCACCGATATCGACAAACCCGCCAACGTCGCCTGCTTGAACCCCAACTCCTTCACGTCGTCCAATAACTCGATCGTCGCCCCGCGACCGCAAATCTCAAAACAGTCGCTGATCACCCGGCTGATGCCCCTCGCCCCCAACGGTATGTTGTAGAACGGCAACGCCGCCGGCAGCACGTCGTTGAAAATGCACCGCCCCACCGTCGTCTCGATCACCGCCCCCGCCTCGCTCCGACTGTCGTCCTTGTGAACCGCCGCCTTCCCCCGCGGCAACCGCACCTTCACCGGCGCGTGCAACCCCGCCTGCTTGTGCTCGTACGCCAGCATCGCCTCGTACGGACTGCTGAAGCACATCCCCTCCCCCTTCTCCCCGGACCGCAACAGCGTGATGTAATAGTTCCCCAGCACGATGTCCTGCGACGGCGACATGATCGGCGAACCGTTCGCCGGCGAAAAAATGTTGTTCGTCGCCAACATCAGCACGTGCGCCTCCGCCTGCGCCTCCACCGACAGCGGCAGGTGCACCGCCATCTGGTCCCCGTCAAAGTCCGCGTTGAAACCCCGGCACACCAGCGGATGTATCTGGATCGCGTTCCCCTCGATCAGCACCGGCTCGAACGCCTGAATCCCCATCCGGTGCAGCGTCGGCGCACGGTTCAGCAGCACCGGATGCTCCCGGATCACCTCCTCCAGCACGTCCCACACCACCTCGTCCCGCCGCTCCAGCATCTTCTTGGCGCTCTTGATCGTGTCCGTCAGCCCACGGTCCTTCAACTGCCGAATGATGAACGGCTGGTACAACTCCAACGCGATCCGCTTCGGCAGCCCGCACTGGTGCAGCCGCAACTCCGGCCCGATCACGATCACCGACCGCGCCGAATAGTCCACCCGCTTGCCCAACAAATTCTCGCGGAACCGACCCTGCTTGCCCTTGATCATGTCCGTCAGGCTCTTCAACGGCCGATTGCTCGAACCCAATACCGGCCGCCGGCACCGACCGTTGTCAAACAACGCGTCCACCGCCTGCTGCAGCATCCGCTTCTCGTTCCGAATGATCACTTCCGGCGCGTTCAAGTCCACCAGCTTCTTCAGCCGGTTGTTCCGGTTGATGATCCGCCGGTACAGATCGTTCAAGTCGCTCGTGGCGAAATTCCCGCTCTCCAGCAGCACCAACGGCCGCAGGTCCGGCGGTATCACCGGTATCACCTCCATCACCATCCATTCCGGCTTGTTCGGACTCAACCGCAACGACTCGATGATCTTCAACCGCTTGCTGATGTCCCGCGCCCGCTGCTGACTGTTCGTCTTCGCCAAATCCTCGCGCAACCGAACCATCTCCTGGCTCAGGTCCAACTGCCCCAGCAAACTGCGCAACGCCTCCGCACCCATCTCCGCCTTGAACGTCGCCCCGTACTCCTGCACCGCACGCCGACAGTCCTCCTCCGTCAGCAAAGCCTTCCGCTTCAACGGCGTGTCCCCCGCGTCCGTCACCACGTAGTCCTGATAATAAACAATCTTCTCGACGTCCGTCGTCTTCATGTCCAGAATGTTCGCCAAACGCGACGGCATCGCCTTGAAAAACCAAATGTGCGCCACCGGCGCCGCCAAATTGATGTGCCCCATCCGCTTCCGACGCACCCGACTGTGCGTCACCTTCACCCCGCAGCGGTCGCAGATGATCCCCTTGTACTTCGTCCCCTTGTACTTCCCGCAGGCGCACTCCCAGTCCCGCTCCGGACCGAAAATCCGCTCGCAAAACAAACCGTCCTTCTCCGGCCGATACGTGCGGTAGTTGATCGTCTCCGGCTTCCGCACCTCCCCGAACGACCAACTGCGGATGTCATTGGGACCGGCCAGGCTGATCTTCACCGCACCGTAATCGTTGATCCGATCGTAGATCGACTCCACCATCTCCGGTTCACTCCCGCTTCCCCAAACCCGCTCACACCACCCGCTTCTTCTCCAACTGAATGTTCAATCCCAGCCCCCGAATCTCGTTGCACAACACGTCGAACGAAACCGGCGTCCCCGCCTCCAGACAGTTGTTCCCCTTCACCATCGACTCATATATCTTCGTCCGACCTTCCACGTCGTCGCTCTTCACCGTCAACATCTCCTGCAGCAGGTAGGCCGTCCCGTACGCCTCCAAACCCCACACCTCCATCTCCCCGAACCGCTGACCCCCCGTCCGCGCCTTGCCCCCCAACGGCTGCTGCGTAATCAAACTGTACGGACCCGTCGCCCGCGCGTGTATCTTCTCGTCCACCAGGTGGTGCAGCTTCATCAGGTACATGAACCCCACCGCCACCTCCTGGTCGAACGGCTCTCCCGTCCGACCGTCGTGTACCCTCACCTTACCCCCAGCCGGCACCTCCACGAACAACCCGTCCACCGGCGGAACCGCCTTCCCCTCGCTCAGCTCCGCCACCCGCTCCCGCACCCGCGCGTTCGCCTCCTCGAACGCCGCCTCCACCTCCTCCTCGCCCGCCCCGTCGAACACCGGCGTAACCGCCTGGAAACCCAGAATCTTCGCCGCCCAACCCAGGTGCGTCTCCAAAATCTGACCCACGTTCATCCGGCTCGGCACCCCCAACGGATTCAGCAGCACGCCCAACGATGTCCCGTCCTCCAAAAACGGCATGTCCTCCTCCGGCAGAATCCGCGCAATCACCCCCTTGTTCCCGTGCCGACCCGCCATCTTGTCCCCCACCGCCAGCCGACGCTTCGTCGCTATGTACACCTTCACCATCTCCAGCACCCCAGACGGCAACTCGTCCCCGCGCTTCATCTGCTGGAGCTTCCGCTGCGTCTCGTCCTGCAACTCATGTATCCGGTCCCAAAACGGCTTGATCACCTTCTCCGCCGCCTCGCGCTTCGCCGCCGGCTTGATCCAGTCCAACGAAAAATTCTCCACCTGCTCCGCCAATACCTCGTCCGACTCGCTGGCGCCCAGCTTCTGCCGCGTGTTCGGATCCACCACCACGATCTCCAGCTTCTCCGCCACCGCCGCCGCCATCTGCCGAAACACCACGCAAATCCGACGACCCATCTCCTCCTTGTACTCCTTCATCGCCTGGTTGTGCGCCTTCCGCTGCTCCTCCGTCATGTACATCCGCCGGCTGAATCGCTTCGTGTCGATCACGATCCCTTCCTGCCCCGCCGGCACCTCCAGCGAATCGTTCTTCACGTCCTCCCCCGCCCGCCCGAAGATCGCGTACAACAACTTCTCCTCCGGCGACAACTCGCTCTTGCTCTTCGGCGAAACCTTCCCCGCCAAAATGTCCCCCGGCTTCACCGGCGTCCCCACCTGCACCACCCCGCCCTCGTCCAGGTTCCCCAACGCCCGCTCGCTCACGTTCGGTATGTCCCGCGTAAACTCCTCCCGCCCCAGCTTCGTCTCCCGTATCTCCGCCTCGTATTCCTCGATGTGGATGCTCGTGTACGCGTCCTCCCGCACCAACTTCTCGCTGATCAGGATCGCGTCCTCGAAGTTGTACCCGTCGAACATCATGAACCCCACCAGCACGTTCCGCCCCAACGCCAACTCCCCTTGGCACGTGCCCGCCCCGTCCGCAATCACTTGCCCCTTCTTCACCTTCTCCCCCAACTGCACCACCGGCCGCTGGTTCAAACACGTCCGCTCGTTCAACCCCACGAACTTCCGCAACTCGTACTCGTCCGACCCGTCGATCACGATCCGCCGCGCGTCCGCCGCCGTCACCGTCCCGCTCTGCCGCGCCCGCACCAACATGCTGCTGTGCAACGCCACCCGCTTCTCCATCCCCGTCGCCACGATCGGCGGCTCCGTCCGCAGCAACGGCACCGCCTGACGCTGCATGTTCGACCCCATCAACGCCCGGTTCGCGTCGTCGTGCTCCAAAAACGGTATCAACGCCGCCGACACCCCCACCGTCTGCTTGCTCGATACGTCCACGTACTGCACCCCCCCGCTGTCCACCTGCGCCAAGTCCCCCGCCAGCCGCGCCAACACCGTCCCCCCCCGCAGCCCTTTCCCGTCGTCTCCCAGCACGTCCGTCGGC
>Ga0315295_10000757_pt1 | contig 27564 bp, 20 predicted proteins | sample YL17G14_0_MG_FD_204453 | JGI IMG/M metagenome (GOLD analysis project Ga0315295, IMG submission 204453) | Sediment microbial communities from Yellowstone Lake, YNP, Wyoming, USA - YL17G14_0 | ecosystem: Environmental > Aquatic > Freshwater > Lake > Sediment | place: USA: Wyoming | collected... | reverse complement strand
CATCGCACGCTTCAATTCCTCTACACTAACCTGTTGATCTTCCATGACTTAATCTCCTTTCTTATAAGGTTCATAAGTCACTATAAACAAAGCAATTGCATCGCGCCAGAAAAAAACCTTACACACTTCCGCCGTCTCATGCAGGATCCGAGGGCTAAACACCTCGCGAAGCAAACAGGACCCGTCGCAGCTCAATCAGAGAGATGTTCAAGTCACACTCGCTTATTCGGAAAGCATGGGACTGGCAGTCTCGACGAAGCTTGAATCGGCCGGGCTTTACAGAGTTCTGCGGCGTCTGAGCCAACTGACAAAACCCACGCCAATACTGCCCAGCAAAACGGCGCCGGGAGCCGGAATAGCGTTGACGGAGCCGACGGGATTATGGGTCAGGTTATCCAGTGCAAACCGGCCGGCCACTTGCTCGTTGAAATCAATGATGGCTCGAGTGATCGGCGCGCCGCTGTATGAGAACAGGTCTTCCGACCAGACAATCAGAGGATACGTGTTCTGCGACAAATTGGCGACCCAGGCAAGCGACTCGCCGAAAAGCTGAACGCTGTACCCCGGCATTGCGGGGTAGAAGCTGTTCAGAGCAATTCCAAATTGAAGCATGTCGGTCGGCTGAGCAAAGTCAAGAGTCAGAATACCGGCGGAGTTACCTTCCAGCGTTGTGTCCTGCAGAAAAGTAATCACTCCCGGCCCTATGTCGCTATACACAGCATCCGTGGAGGGACTGCCCCCAATCGTAAAGCCAAACGTCACGCCCTTGTAGGTCAGGCCGTCTACCGGCTGCGTGGGCAATTCGTCAAACGTCAAGGTTACGGCGGCGTCGGCAACGCCCACGGACATCAGTCCGACTACCATGCAAATTACCGCGAACTTATTCATTTTCATCCCCCTCACTCTGTGTTTTCGATTCCGAATGCTCGACGAGTATTGAGCGTCCGGAATCGAGTATCGTGTGAAACTTACCCCCAATCTCGCACTTGCCTCTAATTTCGATTATTGTACCAGATTGATCCGCTCAGGTCAAGAGAAATGCGGCCGTGAGACCGGAATAACCTCATAGTCCCAATAATTTCCTTGACGGGAGGGGCGCCTGCTGATATATAAGGAGTTTTAGAGAGATTCTCGACCTTGGATTCTCTCGGAGGACAAAACGTCTGTCGTTCGTTGTAGATTCTTACTTTCCAATCGGCAGCCCATATCCGGCGTTGGGAAGAAAGGAGGTGGCGTCAGATTACAAAAAGTCATCCCAGGCGGAAGGAAACGGCCTCCAGCGAATGCAATAATCATTTTTTTGCTTTGGTACGTAGACGAAGCATAAGGATTTATCCCTTTTTGAGGAGACCTAATCATGTGTAAGAAATTGATTTACTTATTGGCTCTTGTTTTCGTGCTGGGTGTAGCCAGCAATACGTCGGCGGAGCTTGTGGCGCAGTGGAAGCTCGACGACGGCGCCGGAACGACCGCGATGGACGCATCGGGCAACGGCAACAATGGAACACTCCAAGGCGGTCCGACAGTTGTCGACGGAAAATTTGGACAAGCGCTCGCATTTGCAAACAGTCGCGTCGCAATCCCCGCTTCTGCTTCGTTAACCGCCAACCTGTTTCAGGGATCATTTACGCTGACAGCCTGGATTAACCCGAAGCGAACTGGCAACACGTGGCAGCAGGTTTTTCGAGCGATTAGAACGGATAGCGCCTCAAATGACACGCTATTCCTCAACAACGATGGGAGGCTTTCATGGCGTGGTCGCGTTGGCGCAGCTTGGGCGGGAGGGATGTGTGAGACAGCCGCAAATGTTGTTCCTGCCGACCAATGGACACACGTCGCAGTGACAGGGGATGGGACAAACTTTCGTATCTACGTCAACGGGGCCCTCTCACGGGAATCCGCCTTCCAGAAAACAGATGGCTCGAACGCGACTTATTACATTGGAGGTGACCCTCCCACTACCGGTGAGTCCTATACGGGCATGGTTGACGACCTGCGCGTTTACAATCACGTGCTGAGCCAGGATAACATCAGGTCGAGCATGGAAAACCAGGGCGGCGCCGTTGTCAAGGCCTACGGTCCCAATCCGCCCGACGGCGCTTTGCATGCCGATACGTGGGTGACTCTCTCCTGGAAGCCGGGGGATCTTGCGGTTTCTCACGATGTGTATTTGGGAAACAGTTTTGTGGATGTGAACGCCGGTACCGGCGGGACGTTCCGGGGCAACCAGACCGGCACCTTTTACGTCGCCGGCTTCCCCGGGTTTGCCTATCCGGATGGCCTGGTTCCCGGCACGACGTACTACTGGCGGATCGATGAAGTCAACGCCGCCGAGCCGAACAGTCCATGGAAAGGTGACATTTGGAGTTTCTCGGTTCCACCGAATAAAGCCTATAATGCGGTTCCAGCCGACGGAGCGAAATTCCTGGACCCGGCAGCGACTACTCTGAGCTGGACGGCTGGATTCGGCGCAAAACTGCACACCGTCTATTTCGGCGATAATTATGACACGGTGGCAAGCGCCGCCGGTGGGGTGCCCCAGGGAACAACAAGCTATACTCCCAAAGGCCCGCTTGCCGCGGGGACGACGTATTATTGGCGGGTTGATGAGTTCGACGGCAAGGCGACCTACAAAGGCGACATCTGGAGCTTCACAACCGCCAAAATCGGCGGAGGTGTCAAAGGGCAGTACTATAAAGGCATGAACTTTGAGTCCCTTGTCCTGACCCGCGTCGATCCTCAGATCAACTTTAGCTGGGGCGCCGCCGCACCCGATCCGGTGGTGGGCATAGATAGCTTCTCGGTTAGGTGGACCGGCGAAGTGGAGGCGGCCTTTACAGAGACCTACACCTTCTACGCCAGGGCCGACGACGGCGTGCGCCTGTGGGTGGACGGCCAGCAGCTTGTGGATGCCTGGATTGACCAGGGCGCGACGGAGTACAGCGGGAAAGTGGACATGGTGGCCGGCAATACGTACAGCCTCCAGATGGAGATGTACGAGAACGGCGGCGATGCCGTGGCTGAGCTTCGCTGGTCAAGTCTGCATACACCCAAGCAGATCATTCCGCAGGCCGCGTTGTCACCGCCTGTCAAGGCCAGTGGCCCGAACCCGGGCAACGGTGCGACGGGCGTTTCACTGACGCCGGTTCTGACCTGGAATGCGGGCGATTTCGCCGCTTCACACGACGTCTATTTCGGCACCGAGGCTGACGCCGTGAGGAACGCGACCAAGACCTCGCCCGAGTACAAGGGCTCTAAGACGCTGGGCACTGAGAGCTACAATCCCGGCAAACTGGCCTGGTACACAACGTACTACTGGCGCGTGGATGAAGTCAACACCGTCCACCCCGACAGTCCGTGGGTGGGCAACGTCTGGAGCTTTACGACCGGTGACTTCTTACTGATCGATGATTTTGAGTCTTACGACTCCGGCGCTAACCAGATCTGGTACGCCTGGCACGATGGCCTTGGCTATGGTGCACCGGGGACGCCGCCGTACTTTGCCGGTAACGGCACAGGTGCAGCGGTTGGCGATGAGACCACGGCGTCGTTTACCGAGGAGACGATTGTTCACGGCGGCCGCAAGTCGATGCCGCTGGCATACGACAACAACAAGACGGGCTTCGCGAAGTATTCCGAGGCGGAGTTCAAGCTGACGGCGCCGCGCGACTGGACGCAAGAGAGCGTCGGGGAATTGTCGCTGTGGTTCAGGGGTCTCCCGGGCTCCGTCGGCAGCTTCGTGGAAGGTCCGGTCGGGACCTTCACGATAACCGCCTCGGGCGCTGATATCTGGAACCAGGCCGACCAGTTCCACTTCGCCTATAAGACGCTGACCGGCGTCGGCACGATTGAGGCCCAGGTGCTCAGCGTGGATAACACCGATCCATGGGCAAAGGCCGGCGTGATGATTCGTGAGACGTTAGATGCTGGCTCGAAGTTTGTGGCGGTCTATATCACGCCCGGCAACGGTTGCCGGTTCCAGGCGAGGGTAGGCACCGGCGTGGCCGCCACGAGCGACACGTCCGTCGTAACGACCCAGCAGACGGCTATCAAGGCGCCGTACTGGGTAAAGTTAGAGCGCGACGCTGCAGGCAACTTCAGAGGCTACTACTCCAGCAATGGGACCACATGGACAACGATGTCGTGGAATCCGCAGAATATCACCATGGCTTCGAATGTCTATATCGGCCTGGCGTTAACCAGCCACAACAACAACGCCACGTGTACGGCCAAGTTCTCCGGCGTCAAGACGACCGGCATAGCCGGCGCACAGTGGGCGAACCAGGATATCGGCATCGCCAGCAACGCCGCTGAGCCGCTGTACGTGGCAGTTTCTAACGCCGCGGGTCAGCCGGCGGTAGTGGTCCATTCCAATCCTGCGGCGGCGCAGGTTACCACTTGGACCGAGTGGGTGATTCCGCTGTCGGCTTTGTCTGCTCAGGGCATCAACCTGACGAACGTGGACAAGCTGGCGATTGGTCTTGGTACCAGAGGCAATATGACAACAGCCGGCGGCTCGGGTAAGATGTACTTCGATGACATTCGCTTGTATCGGCCGAGGACGCCTTAACGTCCGGTTCGAGTGACGTCAGGATTTGTATCAGTTCGGGGCCTGTACCGGAGAGACCGGTACAGGCCCCGCTTGTTGCTGGCGCCAGCAAGAGTATCTGCGCATCCATGGAGGGATAAACGGGAAGAACAGAAAACAACTGTGTCACCGCAATCTGCGAGGTCAGGTCACCCAAGCTCCTGCCAGACCTTATGCAGTCGTTGATAATGAGTCTGTGTGCTCTGAGTTAGTGCGTTCAGAATGCGCTTTGTCTCCACGCCGTCGCCCGAAAACACTTCGAAGTACTTATTTTCGATCAGCGCCTTTTCAAGGTACAAAGCCGTTGAGACGGCATTCATCAACAAGAAGTCCGGTTGGCCGGGCGCATTGGCCAATCCTTCCACATAGGCTATTGAGTGTTCAACAGCCCCTATTGGAAACCTGTTCACGACAAAACAGTCAGAACCGTCTTCGACCCTGGCGGCAAGCCCGCCTATCCAGTCGGCATGCTGAATCTCCTCGCGAGACAACTCCATCCAGAATTCCTCGTACTCCGGGAATCTCTTCGCATAGACTTCGTACAACCGGGCAATTACCAGCTCATGCCGCCTTAAGGCTTCCAATAATTCACTGGAGGTTTCTACTACGGCCACAGCTTTGTATTTCCTATCCTATAAACAACTCAGGTGTGGAGCCCATATGGGAACTCATCTTCAGGGCCTTTTTTTGCCTTGCGACCCACATTCCCAATCGGCGTTTTTCGGGCGTATCATGAATCCTTTCCCATCAACATAAATGCGCCACATCCCCCCCCCCACACACATAATGCGTCGTAAGATCCATGCCGATACCTGAAGCTTTGTATTATCGGCCTGGAAATCCATGCTTCGTAACCTTTTCACGGCTTTCCGTAAGTAAAGACTGTGCAGAATGCACTAATGGCGTACCTTCGCGAAAACGAGAAGGTGGTTTGTTGATTTGGAAACAATAGATTTGAAGGGAGCCGTATTATGGCGGAAATGAACGCAACCGAAAACCCAGGCGGTGAGCAGGCGGCACAGCCCGTGAGCACCGCACAGCCCGAAGCAGCCCGCCCGGCAGGCGAAGCGAAGGAACTCGACAGGGACGCCCGAATGTGGGCGATGTTCTGCCATCTGGCCGGAGTGGGCGGCTTGCTGCCCATTGTGCCGGTTCTTGGCAGCATTATCGCGCCGCTGATCATCTGGCAAATAAAGAAGGATGATTTCAAGTTCGTGGATGAGCAGGGTAAAGAGGCCGTCAACTTCCAGATTTCGGTGCTCATATACGCAATTGCGGCAGGGCTTATGTGCTTCGCATGCGCCGGCTTTGCGCTGCTGCCAGCAGTGTACGTTTTGGATGTGGTCCTGCTGATCATCGCCGCGATCAAGGCAAACGACGGCCACCATTATAGATATCCGCTGACAATCCGGTTCATAAAGTAAAGCGTGCCCACGCCGCGATTGTGAAGAAGAGGCGATACAGAGATGCGGGCGCCGTTTTAGCCTACTGTTTCAACCTGCGCTCCTGAGAAACCTCCCTGCCCGCGCAGTCCCCCACTTTTTGTTTTTGCCGTGCTGCCGGCCTGGTATATAATGCCGATGTCCGCCGCCTCGTTGAAGCGGCTCTCCAGGATGTTCGAGTACGCCGACATGTAGCAAAGAATCGTCCATCGTTTCGACAAACCGGCAGCGGATGAAACCGGATGGGCGAGAATAGAAAAGGAGAGATTTTGAAGACCTGTACATGCGTGCTGACCCTGCTGGCCGCTTCGGCGGCCTTTGCCCAAGCTCCTCATTCGCCGAATCCCGTCATGGCCGGCGATGCGTTTTACCCTCCGTCAACCGATACGCACCCGACCGACGTCGCCAGATCGCACGTCGAGGAAATCAGCGAGGGGACGCACAAGTACACAGTTTTGCAGGGTGGTACGATGGATGGGCGTAATTGCCGCTCGCCGATGAGTTGTGGCATTGCGCGTGAAGGCGCCTTCCTCCAGAGCTGGGAATCCAACCGCTCGGTTCGGATGGAGAACGTGGGCGACGTTGACGTGGTCAACCCGTGGCTCTCCAACGGCCGCAACAACTTCCGCAGCGTCGAGGAGATCGTCACCTCGGCCGTCACGCCGGACATGAGTGATGCGGACAAGGCCTTTGCCCTGTGGTTCCAGGAAATCCAGTACCGTCACCATTCCGGCGGAGACAACAATGAGCTGGGCGACCCCGTGAAGGTCTTCAACGTTTACGGGTACAACACGTGCGGCAACGATTCTATCTGCCTGGCCACGCTGTGGCGCAAGGCCGGGCTTAAAGCAGCGCCGGCCCGGGCCCTCGGCCACTGTATCTCCCAGGCCTTCTACGATGGCGACTGGCATTTCTATGATGGTGACATGCATTCGGTCTATCTTCTGCGGGACAACCAGACCGTGGCGGGCGAGCAGGATATCGTGCGCGATCACGATTTGATCAAACGGACCCACTCCAAGGGAATCCTGTTTCCCGATGCGTGGTGGTCCGATCCCGAGATGTGCTCCATGTATTTCTTCGAGGGACCGGTCGGAGGCGAGCGAGGGAACAATGTCAACACCACGATGAACATGGTGCTGCGTCCCGGCGAGGCGCTCGTCTGGCGATGGGGACAGATCCGCCCGGTCAAGCACCACGGGATGCTGAGGACGACCCCCACATACGAAGGCCCGATCTACAACGGCCTGTGGGAGTATCGGCCGGATTTCTCTAAATCCCAGTGGCGCAAAGGCACTGCGGCCGTGGAAAACGTCACAGTAGGGCCGGATGGCCTGGCGGCCGACGAGGGCAAGACCGCCACGATCATTTGGACAATGCGCAGTCCCTACATTTTTGTGGGAGGCCGGCTCGACGTGGAGGGGGCGGGGGCTAAGTTCTTCATCTGTCAGGACGGCAAGACCTGGAACTCCACACGGGACAACCTCGACAAGTTCTTTTCGATTGTCAGTCCGGCCTGCTATGAGTATCAGCTCAAGTGCCAGTTGGAAGGGACGGCGAGGATTCGTCGCCTGGCAATCATCAACGATGTGCAGATGGCTCCCCTGGCGCTGCCGGAAATGGTCGTGGGCGAAAACGTTTTTACATACAGCGACCAGTCCGTTGGGGACCGCAAGGTGCAGATCACGCACAATTGGGTCGAGCGGTCGGCCTCAAGACCGCCGTCGGCGCCGGCCGGCGCAGTCCAGCCTTCCAACGGCGGCCAGACGAACGGCACGGATGTCGTCTTTCAATGGACGGCTCCCGGCGACCCCGATGGCGACGCCATCGCCGACTACCAGTTTGAGCTATCGACCCGCGCCGACATGAAGTGGCCGCTTTCGATGAGCTTCTACAAGCTCATCTCACGGACCGCTGACGCCTCCAAGGAAAAGGACAAGACCACCGGCAAGGAGAAAATCACGGTCAAGGCCCAGTATAGCCTGCCCCTGCCGGGCCTGCTGACGCCGGACAGCACGTACTACTGGCACGTGCGGGCGCAGGACGACAAGGGCGTGTGGGGGCCCTGGAGCCAGACCTGGAGCTTCACCGCCCGCGGTCCCTCGCACCCGCTGGAGGTAACCGTGGACTACGACCAGGCGAGGGGCATGGGCACTCTTCGCTGGAAAGCCAATCCGGTGGGCCGTGCGCCGGTCAAGTACCGGGTTTACGGCAGCGACGAGAAAGGCTTCACGATTGCCGACCAGAGGTACCAGTGCGTCGTGGGCGTGACCAAAGAGGAGATGTCTGACTGGAATCCCTGGTTCCCGGCGAACTTCATTGCCGAGACCCCGGCGACGGAGCTGGCGGTGCTTAGCGGCGACGTGGGCTTGCCCGCCGCCAATAAGACCTACTACCGTGTAGTGGCAGTGGACGCACAGGACAAGCGCAGCGGACCATCCGATTACGCCACTGCTCCCCGGCCCGTCATCTACAGCAAGCCGGTGGCGACCGCCCGGTTTGGCGCCGAGTACCGCTACGAGGTGCTTGCGAACCGATCTCTGGGCGACCTCAGCTCACGGATGGTGGATGGCCAGCAGACCAGCGGTTACTTCGATATCGAGAAGCCCCGCTTCGCGCTTGCCCAGGGACCGGCGTGGCTCAGGATTGACGAAGCGACGGGCGTGTTCTCGGGCACGCCGGATGTGGCGGGCAGAACCGATGTGACTGTCACCGTCGCCATTGACCGCCAGGTGCGAAAGCTCGACGAGGCGGTGCTGCGTTGGGGTAACGAGAAGGTCCTTTCCACAGAGGTTGAGCACATCGGCTCGGCGACCCAGAAGTTCGTCATTGATGTTGTGATGGCCACTGATTAGGATTGTTCGTGGCACGATTTTGCAGAAGAAATGAAAAGGAACCAGACTATGAACATAGACGCTAATCGAATCCTCGCAGGCAGGGTGACTTTCGGTGTGCTGCAATCCATTCGGAAAATCAGTCAAATCCACTGCACCATCGCACTGTTACTGCTGGTGCTGGCGACCTATGCTGCCGCCGGAGAGTTTCACGTTTCGGTCAAAGGAAATGATGAGAATGATGGCTCATCTTCAAGCCCGTACAGGACGATTTCCGCGGCCGCACGGGTCGCGCAAAGCGGCGATGTAATCACGGTCCATGAAGGCGTCTATCGCGAGCGGATCAATCCGCCGCGAGGCGGACAATCCGACCAGAAGCGCATCGTTTACCAGGCCGCCGCCGGCGAGAAAGTCGCCATCAAAGGCTCCGAAGTCATCAAAGGCTGGCAGAAGGTGCAGAACGACACATGGAAGACCGTCATCCCCAACAGCTTCTTCGGAAATTTCAATCCGTACAGCGATCTGATTCACGGTGACTGGTTCAATCCCAAGAAGCGGAATCATCACACAGGTGCCGTTTATCTGAACAGCCACTGGCTCACCGAAGCAGCCAAGCTCGACGACGTGCTCAAACCCGCCACCGATACGCCTCTATGGTTCGGGCAAGTAGACGAAACGAACACCACGATCTGGGCGCAGTTCAAGGGCGTCAATCCCAACGAAACCGAGGTCGAGATCAACGTCCGCCGGACGGTGTTCTACCCCGATAAGCCGGGCGTCAATTTCATCACCGTGCGCGGCTTTACGATGATGCACGCCGCTACGCCCTGGGCGCCGCCCACCGCCGAGCAGATCGGCCTGATCGGCACACACTGGAGCAAGGGATGGATCATCGAGAACAACGATATCCGCTATTCGACGTGCGTGGGAATCACGCTCGGCAAATACGGCGATCAATGGGACAACACGTCGCAGAATACCGCCGAAGGCTATGTCAAGACCATCGAGCGCGCCCTGGAAAACGGCTGGTCGAAGGAAAACATCGGCCACCATGTCGTGCGGAACAACACGATCTCGCATTGCGAGCAGGCGGGCGTCGTCGGAAGCATGGGCGCGGTCTTCAGCACGATCACCGGCAACGTCATCCACGACATCCATATTCGGCGGCTGTTCTCGGGCGCCGAGATGGCCGGCATCAAGATTCACGGCGCGATCGACACTGAAATCAGCCATAATCACATCTACCGCACGTGCCTGGCGGTGTGGCTGGACTGGATGGCGCAAGGCACGCGCGTGACCGGGAACCTCCTGCACGACAACGACACCGGGCTTTTTGTGGAGGTGGACCACGGGCCGCTCCTGATCGACAACAACCTCTTCCTTTCGGGCCGGGCGATATTGGATATGTCGGAAGGCGGCGCGTATGTGCACAATCTGTTCGCGGGCGCCATCGAGCCTCGGCCTGAGCTGGGGCGCGAGACCCCGTTCCACAAGGCGCATAGCACGGAGGTGGCGGGCCTGCGAAAAATCCCGGGCGGCGACGACCGGTTCTACAACAATCTCTTCATCGAGCCGGCCGGTTTAGCAGCGTACGACAAGGCGGCGCAGCCCGTGCAGATGGCCGGCAACGTGTTTCTCAAGGGCGCCAAGTCCTGCAAGCATGAGCAGGACCCGCTTGTGCTGGCGGATTTCGATCCAGGGATCAAGCTGGTCGAGAAGGCCGATGGCCTCTACGTCGAGGTCACACTTGACAAGGCGTGGGCGCAAAAACAACCGCGTCAGCTCGTTACAACGGAACGGCTTGGAAAAGCGAAGATTCCGGATCTGCCATACGAGCAGCCCGACGGCTCGCCATACCGCCTCGATTCCGACTATCTCGGCGGGAAACGAAATACCGCCAATCCTTTTCCGGGCCCATTTGAGGTTTCCGGGGACGGGAAACAGGTACTGAAAGTCTGGCCTATAGCCGCCTCACAATAGGCCGGGCGGCTATGCACAAACCGTCGGCCGAGATCAGAACGACACAATCGGCGTCAGAACGATGCTTCGATAGCTGATGCCCGTGTGATCGCCCTGTAGATAGATGGGGCCGGGCTTCGATTCATCGGACCACATCGCGCCGCCTGTACAGCCGAGAAGCGGCTCATTGTCAATAATAACCTTATCGTTCAGCACCACGGTCACGTGACGGTTCACGAGCGTGATATTCATGGTCTGCCACTGGCCCGTCGGCTTTTCGGCATTCACCCGAGGGGTGATCCGGCTGTAAATGCCTCCCATGTTGTGCGAGTCGAGGTTTCTGCCGTAACTGTCGCTGACCTGAACCTCGTAGATACCGCGCAGATAGACGCCGCTGTTTTCGCCTTTGGCGACATTAACTTCGAGTTTCAGGTTGAAATCCTCGAACTCGGCTTCGGTACGGAGGTTGCCGTATGAAATGTGACGCTCGCCTTCGCGCTGGACGGGATTATTGACAAGGATTCCGTCTTTCACGGACCAGCCGCTCGTTTGATTCGGGCTGGTCAGTTTCCAGCCGTCGAGATTCGTCCCGTTGAACAATTGAATCGGCTTGCCATACTTGACTTTGGACAAATCGGGTTTGGCCGGAAGCGCAGGAATCCGCTTGCCAGTGAATTCACTGCGTTTGACGCCCTTTCCATCGGAACGCGGCTGGATTTGCGTCAAGTTCAGCGTCTCGCCTGAGACCTTCGCAATGATCGTCTCGGTGAATACCTGCGTTCGCACGACTTTGCCCGATGCGTCTTTTCGCTCGACTTTATTGTTGCGAGTGACAACCAAGCCGTCCTGGTCCACATAGACACTATCTACGGGGAGCACGCTACCCCCGCCCCAGAGGATGCTGGCGTCCAGATAGCCTTTTTCCTGTGTAACACCCAGCCAGCCCGCCCCGCCGCCCGGAATCGTCAATGCCCAGCGTCCGATGTAGGGATCAACGTCCTGGGCCGTGCAAACGGAAACGCAGGGGATGTACAAGGCCAAACAAGCCAACAGGTAACATACACTTCTTTTCATAAGAGGCTCCTTTCAAAGCATTAGACCGGCAGAATACCAGAACCGCCTCGAAAAATCAATGCCGAAATATCACCGATCTTTCGATGATGGAATGGGCCCGACGTATCGCCTCGCTACCACGATGTTGTCGATAAACAGGTGGTCGTCACTATCCGCGGCCCACGTTCCACCGTGGTAGAGGTTGATCCAGATACATTCGATCTTCAGATCGGGCACGTCGCGCATGCGGACGTCCGTCTTCTCGAAGGCGAGCTTGCCGTCCACCCAGCCCCGCAGGATGCCGTCATTCTTCTGCGGCGTATTCATCCTGGCGTACTGCTCGATGCAGTACCACCGATTGTTTTCGAGATAGCCCAGATTGTCACGCTGCCAGATCCAGGAGCTGCCGTACTGGCCCCGCATGTCGGCGTGATAGCAGTAAAAGCCTGTCGGGGTCTTTCCGGCCTTCTGCCCCTCGAATTGCCCTCGCGCCGACCATCCGTTTCGGCCATCGGCCGGCCTGCCGCCCCAGCCGCCGCGACCATACGTGCCCCCAATCCCTGGAAGTTTGCCCCCTCTTTTGGGATCCCAGTCATTTCCGAAACGCAGATAATAACGAAAATAGATTTCCTCCGGCTCGCTGCCGTTTTTGTCCTTAAACTTGTACTCAATGCTTGCGCCGTAGTGTTCGCCCTCCGGAACTTCGATGCGCAGCGCCTTGTTCTGCAACGGCTCGAAGCCCAGCTCATTATCTTTCGCTACGACACTGACGGTCCGGCCCTGCCCGCCCGACCAGACTTCACGCCAGCCGTCAGATTCGAAATTTGTGAAAACGATCACGTTCGGGTCTTTCTCCAGCCCCTCGTCGAGAACGTATTTGGTTGCTAATCCTTTTTCGCCGCCTGTCTCTTCGGCATCACAGATAACCAGCGGTGCAGCGCACACCCAAGCAAACACCAACGTCAGAATCTGATAAGGTCGTCCCATTCTTCTTGTCTCCTTTCGATTACGCATATATCGCCGGGCGGAACCGTTCAGACTGTTGTCACCATCTCAATAGACCTCGATGACCGCCACATCTTCACCGTCGAGAGTCAGGTCAGCCTGTCGATCCCGCCATTGGACGGGCCGGCCGTGAATCAATTCCCGGCCGCCGTTTGGAATGTCCCGCTCCAGCGTGATGGTCACAGTGCGCTGTTCGGCACTGTCGTTGAATATGGTGAAGAACCTCTCACCGAACCGTTCCACATAGACGTGGCTGTCGCTCGAATGGGCCAGTGTAACCGGCTCCCAGACGGCCTCGGCGACCCGTTTGCACAGCGGAACATATTTCCTGAAAAGAGGCCGGTCCCGTTCATACAGCTCCGGCCGGCTGAAGTAATGGCCCTGTGAAGCATTGTGGCTGAAGAAACCCGGAAACATGCCGTAGGCGAGCGACCGCTTCATGTACTTCTCGACCCGGTCATGGGAGAACTCCTCGAAACGAGTGTTCATCAGAAAACAGTAAGGCTTTCCCTTGCACAGCGACCGATAGTAGAGCAAGTCGCTATCTGGCGCCGGCCGCCAGGCGCCGCCCGGATTCCAATCGGTTTCAGTGCCCATCACATCCAGCAGGCCCGCCAGCCAGCACAAACGATGCGGGGTCGAGTTCGCCATCATAAGCTTGTCCATGGCATGGACATCGCGGGCGATGGCACGGATATACTCGAACGCTATCAGGCCGCGAAAAATGGCCGGCTTGCGGCTGTCAAACGCAAAGGTCAGGGGCGTCTGCGCTGCAGCGAAGTGCTCGCGACGGAAATCAAGCTCGTCCGTCACGTAGCCTTCGCTCGAATCAATATATTCGCCGTCCAGCCTGGCAGCAGCCCCGGGGCCGTACAGTTTCTCGCGAAGCTCAGCGTTCCACTTATTTTTGAAATCGGTGACGTCGCCCACAATCTCCGGCATAGAGTTTATGCTCCAGACAGCCCCGTTGCACCAGGGCGTATCCAGCAGCCGGGCGGCAAACTGTCCCTCCGGATTGTGAAATCCGCTGGCCAGGAAAGCCCGGGCGGCAGGATCGCCCTTTTCGCTCGCAAGACGCCGTGCATCCGCCAAAGCCGCATCAAGCGTGCGAGGCATTCCTTCAGGCATACGCATCCACCATGTCATCGGCTCGGTATAGCGGAAGGTGATGATGTCGTGTTTGTCGTCCCATGCGGTCTCATTATTGCCCTCCTTGAACTTGAAGCCAAAGTCCTGCCAATTGTTGACGTCGCTGATCTTTGCGAAAGGCATCCACAATCCCTGCTCAGCCGTGCGGCAGCGGAAAACCTCCGGGAAAATCTCATAGTATCGGGCCAGAGCAGCGCGAAAATCCCACTTTGCATCAAAAGCAAATTTCACCAGGCGCACGTGAGCTTTGGGCTTTCCCGGCGTCAAACCGATGTCGCAGGCCAGGAACAGCTCGCCCGTTCCAGCGTTGTAGCCGGCCCGGAAGAACGCGGGATTGGTCATGTCAATGCCCAGGCCCACGCCTTGTTCGCCAGCAGCGACGGCAGCGAACGGATATCGCGACAACCGGCCATTCGCTCCGGCGGAGAACCTTCCGGCATTGATATATTCCCGGCCGGGCTCGACCATCTGGCTTCGGCGGGGGTCCTGGAGCCAGCGGCATTTCTCCGGCGACACTGGAACGGCATAAAGCAAGGTAATCGCCCGATCCTTGCCGGTTGTGTCAGAGAGGGTGACGTCGAACAACGTGGCATTGCCGGCTTGTTCCTTGTGACAATCAAGCTCCATTCCAAGAGCCAGCCCCTCAAATCCAACGAAGTCGGAGCCGGCGACCACGTCACGAACCACAAAACCTTCCTTCGCCGCACCGGACGGCGAGATTGCTACGCCGTCGAACAAGCACGCACCCGCCGGCGGTCGCAGGAAGCGCAGTTCCGGATCGTGAAACCAGGCCCTGCCGGAATGACCCCGCAGAAGCATGTAGAAGGACACCGACTTGACGGGCTTTTCCGGAAATACAAGCACTTGCACTCTCTGCCAATCATGAGTGCCGACGTTGAAGGAAACCGTCTGGCCCCAGAGGGAGCTGCCGTCGGCATAGACAAGGTCGAGATAAAGGCTGTAGTTGCTATCCTGCCCGCCGCCTACGTCCTGAGCTTTGCTCCAGGCGACCGCCACAATGGGTTCCGGGCTGGTTTGATTCAGTATCACCGTCTGTGAGACGCCCCGCTGAACGTTGGCATCGGATGCATTATCACAAACGAAGAATCCTTCTTGCCTTTCGAACCCTTTTTGCCAGGGCCTCCAGTCCTTTGGATTGAGCAGATTCTCGCCGGCCTGGTCGGCGGCCAGGACTCTCTTCACGGGAACGCCGGCCAAACCAATGGCGTCGGTCGAACGTTCCCGGCCGGGTGCCCCAAATACAACCTCCCCTGGCAACAAGAACAGACTCATCGAGAGTGCGAGCAAGCCAATCATCAGCGAATTCGTGTTCATCATATTTTGACCCTTCCCGGCGGCATCTTCACAATAAACCTGTCCTTCACGTCTCCATCTTACCCCATTCGGCGAGCCGTTGCATAGTATTGTTTCCATTCGATGAGGTTCCCCGAGGTGGTATTTTGTTCTTTGGAAGATCTTCTTTGTGCGGTAATATCTCCTCAAAGACGGTCGCAGGATGACTTTGGACCTATGTTGATCATGGTTGTGGATTCTTCAGGCCGGCAAGTCAGGATAGAGAATTAGGAGATACGTCATGCGAGTCTCGATCACGTTCCTTCTGGCCTTTCAGGGCTGTCTTTTTCTACCCGCCGTTTGCGTGGACGACGTCAAGAAGACCGACGTATATGGCCGCATCAAGGCAAGCATCGACGCCGTGCCCGCGATCAATACCCACGACCATCTGCGGCCGTTCGAACAGATAGGCCCGCGCGATCGGACCGAACGAGGCGAGGGGATCACGCTTCGCAGTATCTGGGCGGGAAGCTATTACCCGTGGATCCACTCACTGGAGGCATGGCCCGAAAACGGCTCGTTCGATACGTGGTGGTCCAAGGCTCAGCACAACTTCGCTAACGCTAAGGCAACGAGCTTCTACCGCTATCTGCTGCCGGCGTTTGGCGACCTGTACGGCGTGGACTTCGATACGATCACGCCGGAGCAGGCCCGCGAGCTGAATGACAAAATCTTCGAGAACTACAAGACCGACAAATGGCTCAGGCAGGTCATCACGGAGCGGGCGAATATCGAGCTGATGGTCATCGACGCCTATTGGCGCCGTCTCGATTTTACTACGGATTACCCATTCACAGTGGCGTTGTGCAACGTCACGAGCGTCGTGCGCGGTTTTCATTCGTCGGAATTCAACGACCCGCTGGACGACCCGTACGCCTTCGCCGCGCGCCAGCAGATGCAGATCAACTCTCTTGACGATTATCTTGCCGTTCTCGACCGTGTGGTGGCAACAGCCCGAAAGGATGGAGCCGTCTGCCTCAAGAGCACACTGGCGTACCTGCGAACCCTGCGATTCGAGAACATATCGAAGGAACGTGCAGCAGGAATCTTTGGAAAGCCCCGCAAAGAGCTGACGGCCCAGGATGTCCAGGACTTCGAGGACTTCATCATGTGGCGGCTGGTTGAGCTCAGCGCCAAGCACGACCTGCCCTTCCAGATTCACACGGGCCAAGCAAAAATTCAGGGTTCCAATCCGATGCTGCTGGTCGAGCTTATCGAGGCGAATCCCAAAACGAAGTTCGTTTTGTTCCACGGAGGATTTCCCTGGGTGGGGGAAACAGGTGTGATCGCCATGCGCTTTCGCAACGTGTGGATCGACTCGGTATGGCTGCCCACGCTGAGCTACACGATGGCTAAGCGGGCGTACCAGGAGTGGCTGGAAGCCGTGCCCTCGAACCGCATCATGTGGGGCTCGGACACCGGGACCGCCGAAGGCATCTACGGGGCGACCGAGTTTACGCGACGGTGTCTGGCCGAAGCGCTCGCCGAGAAAGTCATCCGCGGCGAGCTCCGGCAGGACGACGCGATGCGAATCGGTCGGCAGATCATGCGCGAAAACGCTCTGGAATTGTTTCCGCAGCTCAAGGAGCGGCTGTGGCGAAAGTAACGTCTGACTGGCAGCGAGGAATTGGGCTATACTAATATTGACTATGTCCGCGCAACGGGACATAATCTTGTCGTGCCGCCGTCAGGTTCGGCGGCAAAACGAATCGGGACAATCAATATGAGATTAAAGGAGGCAAGAATGAAATCGACGAGATATCTGGCATGGATCGTTGTTGTGGGAATTGCTCTCCAGATGGCTCCTCTGGGCAAGACCGCAACGCCGGCGAAGGAAAAAGACAACGTCGCGCCCGAAGGGTTTACCGCGCTATTCAACGGGCGGGACTTGGCCGGCTGGAAAGTGCCCGAAGGGGACAACGGACACTGGAAAATCATCGACGGGGTCATCGATTACGACGCCGAAAGCGAGGCCAAGGGCGACAAGAGCCTGTGGCACACAAAGGATTTCAAGAACTTCACGCTCCGCGTGGACTGGCGGATCAAGGAAACGCCTTACATCAACCCGCGCGTGCCCTACATTCTGCCTGACGGTACGCACGCCAAAGACATCACAGGCAAGGAGATGACGCTGTCCCTTCCCGACTCCGACTCCGGGATTCTGCTTCGCGGCTCCGGCAGGAATCAGGTCAACATCTGGTGCTGGCCCATCGGCTCGGGCGAGTTCTACGGCTACCGCATGGACAAATCAATGCCGCCGGAAGTCCGGGCGGGCGTGACTCCCCGCCACCAGGCTGACAAGCCCGTGGGCCAGTGGAACCGCTTCGAGATAACGGTGCGAGGCGACCGCGTTACGGTGGTGCTTAATGGAATAACCGTTATCGACAACGCCCAACTGCCCGGCATCGCCAAGAACGGCCCCGTCGGCCTGCAGCACCACGGCGGCAAAAGCAATGGCCAATGGAACAGCCCGCCCGCTTTGCTGCAATTCAAGAACATCTTCATCAAAGAGCTTTGAGAAATCAGCGACGCCATCCGAGAGCGTCCGAAGCCGAAGGAAGGAGCACACGTATGAAAACTCGATTTGATTTGAATCGCCGTCAGTTCATCCAGACCGCCGCGGTCACCGCCTCCGGATTGTCATCCTCCGCGATGGCGGCAGAATCGCAGTCGCGAGCGCAAGGCAAGCCAGCCGGCGGCGCGGCGGGCAAGCTCAAGGTCGGCTGCCTGAGCTGGTGTTTTCACAGTTTGAGCGCCGGGGCGGACCCCGAGCCGGGCCTCGATGTCATCGGCGAGCTGGGCTTCGACGGCGTCGAATTGATCGTGAACGCACCGAAAGACCTCAAGGAATTTTGGACCGACGCCCGGATCGACCGGCTCAACCAAAAGCTCCAGCGAAACAAATTACGCGTCTCGCAGTTCGTCCTATTCCAGCCGGTGGTCGAGGACCTATCGAGCACGGATCGTGCCGCTCGCGAGCAGGCGCTCGCCAACTTCGAGGCCGGCTGCTGGATTGGCAAGAAGTTAGGTGCGCCGATGATCAATATCGTCGCGCCCTGGGCGCGCGAGCTGAAAGGGCCGTCGGAGTATCTGCCCCGCTATTACGAAATAACCAAGCCCGCACCGGGCCAGAAGTATCACATCGACATTGCGGAAGGTTTCGATTGGGACCGGGTGTGGAACGCCTATGTGGAGACCACCAAAGCCTGCCTGTCGCGTGCGAAAGCCCACGGCCTGAAATTCTCCATCGAGCAGCACACGCATTGCCTGATCCCGGATGCGGCGTCGTTCCTGCGGCTGTGGGACCAGATTCGCGACGACGACCTGGGTTACAATATCGACGCGGGCTGGACGCTGCTCCAGCGGGAATACCCGCCGGTCGCAATCCATAAAGTGGGCAGGCACCTGATGAACGTGCACATGCGCGACATCGACGGGCTGATGCGGCAGTTTCCGGCATTCGGCCGGGGCGTGATGGACATCCAGGCGATTGTCACGGCCCTCAAACGGGTCGGCTTCGATGGCTTTGCCTCCATTGAGCAGGACCGACACGCCGGCGACCCCGACATGCGGGAAATCTGCCGCGATTACGTGCGGATCATGCGAGAGTGTATATGAAAGGTGAAGGGCGCGAAAAATTGATTTTGCACACGTATAGCTCGAAGAGTCCCGCGTGTGCAATAAATTGCACACCCTACCTTTTGCTGGCGGCGTTCCTGGTGCTGGCCAATTGCGGATGGTCTCAATCTCAAATCCGAAATCTGAAATCCGAAATCCGAGATTGGGAGCCAATGGGCCTGTCCGGCGGAGGCGGTATGTTCAGTCCTGCGATCTCGCCGGCGGATCCCAACCTGATGATGATAAACTGCGATATGAGCGCCGCCTACATCTCGCAGGACGGCGGCCGGAACTGGCGGATGATTCACCAGGCCCAGTTACGGACCGACACTCAATGCCGGCCGGGCTTTCACCCATCCGATGCCAACGTAATCTACGCATCTTCCGGGGGCCGGCTGAAGGTCAGCCGCGACCGCGGCCGGACCTTTACGCCCATCGGTGACTTCAAGGACTCTCTCTCTGGCGAGATCGCTATCAATCCCTCTGACCCAGCCATCATGCTCGTGGGCACGCGCAGCGGCCAGTGCCGGCTGTCACGCGATGCGGGCGTCACCTGGACCGCCTGTCCGGGTCCGCAGGGCCGGGTAATTGGATTTCACTTCGACCGGACAAACAACGGCCGCACGATGTTCGCCGCCACGAACAAGAACATTTGGCGATCTGATGACGGCGGGCAAACATGGGCGGAGAGTACCGATGGGCTGCCCTGGAAGGAGATCAACGGCTTTGGCGGAGGCTCCGATTCGGCGGGCGTCATGCTCTACTGCACCGTGACCAGCAAAATGGAAAACGGCGCCCTGCGAGGGGGCGTTTACCGTTCACGGGATCGCGGGCGGACCTGGCAGCCGGCGATGGGGCGCGGCATCAACGTGGATACGACGAAGGCCGACCAGTACTCTTACGGTCCTGTCGCACAGTACAAACAGGTTCTGGCCACGGACGCCAGGCCGTTGACGGTGTACGTCACCAATACGAGCACGGGCTTTCATCCGCCGCATCACGAAACCGTCTATCGCAGCGACGACGGCGGCGACACCTGGCGAGCAACGTTCTTCCAGGACCCGCGATTCAAAGAGTACAATGTGGCTCCCAACTACGTCACCGCCTCGGCGGGCCAGTCGTACAAGGGAGGCGATACGCCGTTCGGCGCGGCGATCTGCGACAGCGATCCGAACCGGTTGATCCTGGTGTGGAGCCAGTCCTACATCACGCATAACGGCGGCGAGACGTGGTTCAACGGCGACACCTATCCCGTCCCCGGCCAGAAGCCCGCGCCGGGCAGCGCGTGGGTGTGCACCGGCCTTGTCGTTACCACGACGTGGAACTACTACATCGACCCCTCCGAGGCCAGCCGTCATTACATCGCTTACACGGACATCGGCTTTGCCCGGTCTGTCGATAGCGGCAAGACCTGGATATGGTGGGACAAGAACACGTGGGCCCCATGGCGAAATACCTGCTATGAGATCGCGTTCGACCCGAACATCCCCGGCAAGATGTGGGGCGCATTCTCCAACGTGCACGACATCCCCAACGACAACATCATTTCCGAGCGTCACGGCCACAACGGCCCCGGCGGCGTGTGCGTCTCCCGCGACTTCGGCGCTTCGTGGAAGGCAGAGGCCCAGGGCCTGCCGCTGCGGCCGGTGACGGGGATTGTGCTCGACCCGGCAAGCCCTGAGAACGCACGGGTACTGTACGCCGGCGTCTTCATGGAAGGCGTGTACAAATCGACCGATGACGGCCAGACCTGGACGTTAAAGAAGAACGGGCTGGGCGATCCGCTGAACATGCGAGTCTCGCGCGTCATTCTGCACAAGGATGGAACGCTCTTTGCGATGATCTGCGCCATGCGTCCCGCCCAGGGAAAGCCGCTCGCCGGCGAAGGCGTCGGCCTATACCGGTCCAGGGACGGCGCCGAGACATGGGAGAAGGTCAACGCATCGCAGCTTTTCCTGTATCCCAAGGACTTCGCGGTCCACCCGCAGAACAGCAACGTCATTTTGGTGGGCGTGTGCGACGCGGGCGGGGGCGATCAGTCCGGCGGCCTCTACCGCACAAAGGACGGCGGCCGGACGTGGCAGCGCATCGCCCGCCAGGCCCGGCAGACCTTTGGCGGCTACTTTCATCCAAAGCACGATGGATGGATTTACATGACGCTCACCGAGGGCGCCCCCGGCGCCGGTCTGTGGCTCTCGCAGGATAGCAGCCAAACGTGGCAGGCGTTCGACGAACTGCCCTTCTCGAACATTCAGCGAGTGACGTTCGATCCCTCCGACGACGGCCTGATCTACGTCACGACGTTCGGCGGCAGCGTCTGGCGAGGCCCAGCCGTGCCGCGCCAGGAATGAGGGACGAGAGACGAGGCACGAGAGACGAATCGTCGCTCGATATACGAGATACAACATATTAACGGGAGGCAGTAACAAATGAGCATCCTTCGGACAATATCGAGCTCATCCGAGCCTGAACCGCGCGTCTCGCGACGAACGCTCCTGAAGGACTCTGCGGCCCTGGCGATGGGAGCGGCGGCACTGCCGCTGGCTCGCGGCGCGGCCGTCGAGCAACCTGTAACCGCCGCGTCGGGCAGCCTGCTCGGAAAAGGCAAGGTTATCGACTGTCACGCGCACCTGAATCATCACAGCCGCAAGACCTGGGAGGCGGACGACCGCAAGCTCATCGAGGCGGCGGACAAGCTGGGAATCGACCAATTGTGCTGCTCGACCCTCACGCCGCACTGGCCGGCGAGCCTCGACGGCTTCCGAGAGTGCAATAAGTGGACGGCTGAAGGGATGAAGCGGTTCCCCGGCCGGGTGCTCGGCTACTGCTACGTCAATCCAGGCTACGGCCGCGAGACGCTCGAGGAAATCCGCCGCTATGTGGGGGACGGCGGATTCATGGGCATCAAGCTCTACAATGAATATCTTTGCACAGACCCAGTGGTCTATCCCATCGTGGAGCTGGCCATCGAGTTAGGCGTGCCGATTCTGCACCATGCGTCGCATTCGCACTACTTCGTTGAGGACCAGCCGCGTCTCACCGACGGCGGCCACCTCGCCGAGCTGGCCCGCCGCTACCCGGAGGCTATGCTCATCTGCGCGCATATCTCCGGCGGCGGCGACTGGGAGTGGACCATCAAAGCCGCACGTCACGCGCCAAACCTCATGCTCGACACCAGTGGCAGTGTAACGGACGCCGGCACGGTGGACATGGCGGCGGCCGTGGTCGGCGTGGATCGGCTCGTCTTCGGCTGCGACTCGTCCATGACGGCGGGGATCGGCAAGATTCGTGGGGCGGACCTCGCCGCACAGGATAAGCAGAAGATTCTGGGCGGAAACATGATGAGGCTTTTGGGGAGGCGCAAAGCATGATTGTTGACGTGAATGCTTATTTGGGCCATTTTGCGTTCCGCCGGCTGCGGCACAACACGGCTGCGTCACTGCTGGCGCTGATGGACTCCAAAGGAATCGATAAGGCGGTCGTCTCCAGCGCCGATGCCATCACCTACCGCAACGCGCAGGCCGGCAATGAGGAACTGGCGGAGGAGGTTCGCGGTCATAGTGACCGGCTGATTCCTTATGCCGTCGTCAATCCATTCTACGCCGGCTGGCAGGACGATCTGAAAATCTGCCGCGAAGAGTTCGGCATGGCGGGCCTGCGACTCTATCCCAAGTGGCACAACTATCAGCTCTCCAGCCCATGCTGCAAGGAGCTCGTGGATGCCGCGACCGAGCAAGGTATGGTCATCTCCATTCCCATCCGCGTGGAAGACAACCGCGAGCGGAGCTGGCTGCTGAACGTCCCCGACGTGCCGTTAGAGGAGATTATCGAGATCGTGAAGGCTCACCCCAAAGCGCGGTTTATCCTGCTGAACGGCCTCGGCTACACAGGCAGCCCGCTCGGGCGCAAGGATAATGGCCTGCCGGCCAATTATGCGATTGAGCTATCCCGCTTGAGCGCCGTGCTGGCGAACGAAATCGGCCAGTACATCGCAAACCTGGGCGCCGAGCGGCTGATGTTCGGGACCGGCATGCCCTTCAATTATCCCGACCCCGCATTGGTGAAGCTGGAAGTATTGGATGCCGGCGAGGCCGACAAAGAAAAAATCCGCTCCCAGAACGCGATGGGCTGGCTGCGGCTGTAGTAAAGACAAGATTGTAGGGTGTGCCGTGCACACCTTCTTCATCCGTTGAAAGGAGGATCATTCGTTATGCGATTCATATTGACGGTTTGTCTGGTTGTGTCGATATGTGTAGCCTGCCCAGGGCAACCACATGGGGTTGCCCCTACAGGAATGGATGGGGCTGATCCATCCACATCCGTCGTTGAGATTTGGCCGGGGGTGGCTCCGGAGGAGAGCGGCGGCATCGGCGAAGAGAAGGTCCGCATGTCGCCGAAGCTGGACCGCACGCAGGTCGAGGTCAACGAGCCGACGAGGCTGATCACGAACGTCACCAAACCGACTCTCACGATCTATCGGCCGGCGAAGGACAAAGACACCGGGACCGCGATCCTGATCTGCCCGGGCGGCGGCTATTGGGACCTCTACTGGCAGTTAGAAGGCGAGGAAGTGGCCGCATGGCTGAACTCCATTGGCGCCACCGGCATCATCCTCAAGTACCGTGTGCCGCGACGGCCCGATGAGATCAAGGGCGAGCCGGCCCGGCGCCCGCTCCAGGATGCGCAGCGGGCCGTCAGCTTAGTGCGCAGCAAGGCCAAGGACTGGGGCATCCATCCGCAGCAGATCGGCATGGTGGGCTTCTCGGCCGGCGGCCACCTGGCCATTGCGACGGCGACGAGCTTCGAGCAGCGAACGTACGAGCCGGTCGATGACGTGGACAAAATCAGTTGCCGGCCCGACTTCGCCATCGGAGTCTATTCGGGCTACCTGAAGGCGAAGGACAAGGACGAAGTCGCTGCCGGCCTGCGCATCCCGGCCGGAACGCCCCCGATCTTTCTGGCGCACGGAGGCGCCGACATCATCAGCCCGCCGGAGCACAGTGTGCTGATGTACCTTGCGCTGAGGAAAGCCGGCGTCCCGGCGGAGCTGCACGTCTATGCGACGGCCGCCCACGACTTCGGCGTCCGTCCGAGCGACCATCCATGCTCGACGTGGACGCAGGCGTGCGCCGCGTGGCTGCAGCATCAGGGATTCCTCAAGCCGCCCGCGCAAACGCAGTGAGCCGGCGGATTTCTCTCGCAAGCCCTGCGTGCGTCAGACCTCCTGTATTATTTTCGGCTTTCCTGGCGGCTGGCTTCCCCACCCGACTTTCCGAGCTTATAATATCAGGCGAGAACCAACTGGACTGGCGGCGATTCCAACGGAGATATATGATTGACTTCGGAGTTACGGAACGAAAACTCGCAGAGCTTGAACAGCGGATGGGCAATTGCGGATTGTCTGAGAAAGATCTTGAGGAGACGTTCGTCCGAAGTCGCGGCGCCGGCGGTCAAAAGGTAAACAAGAGTGCCACTTGTGTTCATCTCAGACATGTGCCAAGTGGATTGATCGTGAAAATGCAGAAGAGCCGCAGCCAGGGACTAAACCGTTATTACGCCAGAAAACGACTGTGTGAGCTGCTGGAGAACAAGCTCCTCGGGAAGCAAAGCTCGGAAGCGAAGAGGCTCAGTAAGATTCGCAAGCAGAAAGACAGGAGAAGGCGGAAGACTATAGCAAGAAATGCAGAAAAGGCAGGATCCGAGACAGCCGAGACCCAACCTGAAGAAGGACGGCACTAATCCGCTCTTGCTTTATGGTTATGGCTCCTGCGGGACAAGTATGGATGCTGAGTTTGATCCCTATAGCATCAGCCTCATGGATCGTGGTTTCGTGTTTGCCATCGCCCATATACGAGGCGGCCAGGAACTGGGCCGACCATGGTACGAAGATGGGAAGCTCTTAAAAAAGAAGAACACGTTCACAGACTTCATCGCCTGTGCCGAGCATCTTGTAGCAGAGAAATATACGTGTCCGGACAGGCTCTTTATTTGGGGAGCCAGTTGCCGGCCCGACTTCGCCATTGGAGTCTATTCGGGCTACCTGAAGGCGAAGGACAAGGACGAAGTCGCTGTCGGCCTGCGCATCCCGGCCGGAGCTGCACGTCTATGCGACGGCCGCCCACGACTTCGGCGTCCGCCCGAGCGACTATCCATGCTCGACGTGGACGCAGGCGTGTGCCGCGTGGCTGCGGCATCAGGGATTCCTCAAACCGCCCGCGCAAATGCAATGAGCCAATCGATTCCCCCCTCTCAAGCCAAGTTCGCCGAGGGGGGCTACTAAGGTGAGACGCCGGCGCTCCACTCGAATACAAGCAGCGACACGGCCTGGCGAGGCATATTAAGGTGCGAGATGACTCTATTGTTCTTCACATGGCAGGATTGCCTCCGGCCCATTTCCGTCAGCCGCCCGGCCTTTTCAAGCCGGGTATACTGTTGTGCCGTCGGTTGCTGGGGAGAGTCCATTTTCTTCCACAAGGCATACGCATTGCTATGTTCCTGGTCAATGCGATAATGCCGAAGCTGCAATACGCCGGACCGAATAGGCAGGCCGCTCAATATCAACTCAACATCCGCCCGAGGGCCGGGAATATCTTCGTCATGGTAATGCCACAACATCACACACACTCTATTCTTATCCAGGGTAGCGAGCGAAGAAACATCCGGCCTTTCGCGAACTCCCTCTTTGAGCATCGTATCGAGCGCCGCTGCGCTGCTGCTATTGACCGACAGACGCCGCCCGCTCATCCGGCTGTACATGCGGAAAACATTCAGTACCGGTTTATCAATGCCGTTAGTAGCCAGCGAGCGAAACCCCGCGAAGTATGGCTGGTCTTCAAACTCAAAAGCCCAGGTTAATGCTCCTTCCAGGTTGACCTGGTGCTTGTCCGCCAGATCCATTATCCTGGCAAAGCTCGCCGCCGTGTAACTCGAATACATTGTTCCGTTGCGATAACCTAAATGTTCCCCCTGGCACGCAGCGCAGCCCTCTGGATCGCACTCACCAATGACAACAGGGATTCCGTTCAGCTCCGGATAGGACGCAATAATCTCAAATCCTCTGTCGATATCACGAAGCTGATTGTTCATACCCATTCGCACATGACCATCCACATATTCCGGCCGGCCTTTGGCATGGAACGAAACAAAGTCAAGCGGAGTCCCCTTTCTGCTGTTCGCGTAGTTTGTCCCCTGCAAACAGTGTTCGAGGAAATTCCGCATGAACTGTCCCCCCGGACCGGCTGTATCCGGGCCGCCGACACGCGCATCCGGAAGCGCACGGCGCACTGCATCAACCGCATAATCATGCAGTTTGAAAAACTCTTCCGGTGTTCCTTGCCAGTAGGCGATATTCGCTTCATTCCACGTTTGCCAATACCAGGACTTGACCTCGGAAGCGCCGTACCTCTCCACACAATGCTGAACCCACCGATACACCAGCTCCGCCCATTTGTCATAATCACGGGGAGGATATGCCCAGCCCGTGTATATCTCCTGGTACTTTAACTGTGGATTCCATCTGTGCTGATAAGGTTCGGGCTTGATAGAAAGCGCTTCAGGCATAAAACCAATCTCTGCGTATGGTCTTACTCCGTGCATCAAATAGGTATCGAAGATGCGATCCAAAATGGTCCAGTCATAAATCGGGGTGCCGTTTGCGTCCTCATGATATACGTCTGTTGAGCCCCATTTGAGTGCCGGCGTGCCGTCGCCGGATGTCAGCAGGTTGTGAGACCGAAAATATACTTCCTGTGGGGCAAGCTCACCCAATTCTCTAATGAGCTTCCTGCCGTTTTCCATGTAGGCATAGTTCGACTCATCCGCCCCGAAGAAACGCCAGACGCGGCGGAATTCTCCAATGGATTTGGACACATCGACATCAATAGTGACAGGGAAGGCTGAAGATGAAGGATGATGCGCAATATCTCCCTCGTCATGCGGCCGAGCCGGAGAGTTTGACTCATAGTGCGAACAGGAAGCCAGAGACAGAATGATCCATACACAATTGAAAACCGTTAGCTTGACAAAAAGATTACTCAACCACTTGCCTCCTTTTATTCAGGTGCCTGCGTGCATGTTCCATTGAAATCATATTAGTTGTAGTGCTCATTTCATGTCAAACGATTCTTTGAGGTTTTCCCGATTGCCGTTTGGATACTTAGCGCCGTCCTTAGCCGGCAACCAACATTACGAGCCTTTGGGAATAGGAAAAGAACACTTACCAACTGTCCAGCGGGAAATTGGGCAAGGAAAAACCAGCGGCGCACCTGCCTGACGCCATGAACGGAGAGGGCGGGATTCGATTTGCCCTCTCTTTGTAATATCCTTATAAAGCTCATTTTACAGCTTAATTCCAATAAAGGCAAAGATTTAAATTCTCTTGTTGATTTACTATTCTCGCACGATTTCTTACTATCTCGTGATGTATTTTGAGGGCAATTTGAGGGCAACTTTAAGGGCAATAATCTGTAGCAACGACAATCAGATGCTCAATCCGATGAGCACCTTTTCTGCCAATCGGTTCTAACATTGTTAAGTTTGACAAGCTTAGGTCTTAGGGCAGCAC
>Ga0315295_10000755_pt1 | contig 27600 bp, 77 predicted proteins | sample YL17G14_0_MG_FD_204453 | JGI IMG/M metagenome (GOLD analysis project Ga0315295, IMG submission 204453) | Sediment microbial communities from Yellowstone Lake, YNP, Wyoming, USA - YL17G14_0 | ecosystem: Environmental > Aquatic > Freshwater > Lake > Sediment | place: USA: Wyoming | collected... | reverse complement strand
AACCGATGCCATGCTTCTTGAGGTATTTCTCGATCTGTTTCTTCGTAAGCTTTTTGTTTGCCATTTAATACTCCTATGGTCGAACGGTTTTACTTACCCGTTTGCTATTGAAGATCATGTTAGTGAAGAATACTTTCTTACCTTCACCATCACGATAACCGGACCAGTAACTTGATAAAGATTCATTAGAGTTTCAATCCTTTCATATAGTCGAGAGTGTCAGCTCACCATCCGTATACAGGCACACCGTATATTCCTTTGCATGAACCTTGGGCTTCCCTGTACGCTTGTTGATATCGATGAGGGTAACAAGACCACCTTCTCCTGTACCCTCAAGCCTGACGTAATCGTATGGCCGCACCGCGGGCTCATGTAGGCCGTCCTGATCCTGATATTCGAAATGACAGAATCTATACCCATCCAGGATTGATCTGAGTTCTTCCCACCCGGACTCCTTAAAATGTAGTGTAGCCCTGCCCTTAGTGATCATAGTACCGCCTTGATAGCATCGAGGGAGATCTCTTCGGTCTCAAGATGGATCTGGGTATTCTTGAGCATACCAGTCCAGAGGAAACCGTGGCTATAGATTCTCAGGCACATCACATCTGAATCACCTTGCCAGTTTTCCAGCATGGGCTTGCCTTTTGAATTCTCTCCGATTTCTGTTTTGAAGTCGGGGGTGTAATCGAACTCTTCGGTACAGAGAATCCTTTTACGTTCCACGAACTTGGCCATTGACCTGATATGCTTGGCAGCTTTCGCATCGATAACAATCATGGCATAGTCAGGTCCATTGGCCACATCATACTCATCATTCGTATTAACCTTGACGGTGAACTTTTTAGTTTTCACGTTTCCATCCTTCCTTTTTACATTTGTCGAGACGTTCAAGAGTCCCTGTTAGATTTAATCCACACTCTTCGCAGTAAGGATCTTTGGTGATGTTATTACCCTTGAGGAGGATACACCCGGCACAGGTCTCATCCCTGTACTTGGAGCTGCACATTTTTGTTCTCCTTGATAGGTTCGTATTTGGATGTGCCATCACACTTGATGCAGGTATCTGGGGAATAATACTTCCCGGCGTTGCTGCCATTCTTACAGGTATCACATTGGTAGAGATCATCAATCGCTTCTGACATCCACTTACCCTTTCTTTAGTAGGCGTACTTCTTGGAAGTCTTACGAACCTTTAGCATCCATGATACCGAGCCGTCATTCGGAAGAGGGGTCGTGGAGAAACGTAAGAGGCCCGTAGGATCTTTCAAGACAATCCCTTCAATGATCTTGCCATCAGCTTTCTGAAACAGATCCCAGAACCCTGTCTTCCATATAGGTGAGAGCTTCACATGCTCTCCATATTTCCAACCTTCAAGAATCTCTCTGGCCTGGCCCCAAGTATAACCAAGGAGGGGTTTACCTTTATGGGCCATGAGACAGTGAACGATGAGGAGGTTCTTCACAGTGATGGTATGGTTATGCATGAGCTCTGCATTGAGGATGCAGCCTTTAGGAAAGGCTTTGAGTTCCTCGATCATGGTGGCCGGTGGTTTATATTTGAGCCGGCCACCGGTTCTATTCCAGAAGGAGAGGTCGTCGGTATAGATTTGGACGTTATCCCCATTCCATTTCTGTTCCCCGACATACTTACCTGATCGTTCCAGGCTGTTGAGGTAATCAGGTTTAGGCTGAAGGGGGTTGTTGGGGTCAGGGGGAATCAGTGTAGGTCTATTAGGGTAGAAGTAAAGCAAGCTCATTTGGGTTCTCTGGGGAAGTCTTTGGGGTTAAGGCCTATCTCCTTGATGCTCTTCAGGAGCAGGACATAATTTCCCTCGATACGGGCTCCGAATACTCGTATCCATTTACCCAGATCTTTTGCTTCTCCTATGGGTTGAGAGGCAAGAATCTCACGAGCCGTATGGGTGTCTGTTACCTTGTCATCTAACGTGTGTATGGTATGGACGGCATCGCTGTCACTCAGGATAACTTGGTCGCCGTTCACTATGGCTATGTTTGGTTCGGAGAAACCAGCGCCACTCAGTTTGCCTAAGTCATATACCTTCAGCATTGGAAACTCCTTCACAATAAATCGATAAGGGCTGCTTTGGACTTGACAAGCTTTTCTATTTCTTCCTCATGCCTTGCTATCATAACATGAATCAGAAGAGTCTTGGCTTCAAGGTCGGGCATCGTTTCTGGGTAGTGATAGAAGCCCAACGGAAGAGGCTGGCGCAGATCCTTTTCATCCCTGTCTACTGTATCACTTTTGTCGAACCTGACCTTCCAGGTATCCTTATCGGGTTCAATACGAACCGTATGAAAAATCATACTATCCTCCACCAACCTGAGTATTCATTCTCCAGTTGGTCCATGAAATAGAGTTCACCTGATCGATGACCTTCCTTAATCTTTTCAGATGCTACCTGTTCGGCATGTTCATCCAGAAGATCAGCAATCTCTTCGCTAATCTTCTCCTCACCTTTGAAGTAGTAGCTAACTCTGTGACAGCATATGTTATCAAGAGTGCCTTCGACGGTGCAATTTTTATCTAAGAAAGCTTTGAACTGTTCCTCGACAAACTTTTCATCATAGTCAAGTTCTTTTGTGCAATGATAGAGGTCGTTCCCATTCTTGACCAAGATTTCGAGGGCATCTTTTCCGGTATGAATGATATCAGTGATAGTATTATCTTGTATGACAATAACGATTCTCATACTTAGCTGAGCCTTTCTATAAGCGCATCAAGCGGGGGAGAGGTCATTGATCATGTAAACTATTTCTCGGACTACATATCCAAAGGGCAGCTTGGCTAATACTGCATCATCCTCATTGAGCTTGTCAGCATATTTATTTGCCGCGGATAGAATATCATACTCTCGAATGATTTCAGAGAATCTATATCTGGCTTCCACGTTCCAAGGGACAATCCCATATTTTTTATGAGCCATGTTTTACTCCTCGTAGAAACAATCGGACCAGACGCCTGCCTCTTCAGTTGAAGGATCATTGCAATGATCTTTAGCTTGCTGACGGGTGAGACCCTCAGCGATTACTTTGTCGTGGTCGGGATGCGATGAATCTTTGTATTTTCGAATGACCATGTAGGTTGAGTCGTTAGTTACCTCAGTAGTTTCAAGAATCTTGTATTCCTTAATGGCCATTGATATATCCTTTGAAGTCCAGGAGGAGTCGTCCAGGCGTTTCGAGACAAACTCTGCCAGGATTTTTTTCCAATCTGCTATGGTGATGTCATCCGGTTTGTTCTCCGTGATTACAGCCACATCAAATATGAGCCTTACTTTGACTTTGCTTAAATATTTTTTAGAAGATTTCGCCATCGAGAACCTCCTGAAGATTACCTTCGAAATGCAGGTCACGTTCAATGAAACTTATATCTTGGAGTTCATTGAGCGAGACATAACCATACTCATTATCCAAACCTTTGACATAGCCGTAGAGTCTCCAGTCATCACCTTCCCGCTCTCCCTCAAGCACATAACACCTCCAATTAGATCTGATAGAGAAAAATTTGCAGATGATCTTACGCTGTGAAGGGGGCAACCCATCCGTCGCCCCTATCTTCGGCAGCTTCTTCTTGAGGCCCTCTGTGAGGAGCTTCATGATAGCTGTGTCTCCTCTTCAAGATGGTTTATGGCTCGCTCTACAATAGACCGAGGAGCCGTATTTATTTTCCTGCCGAGATAAAGCTGATGGGAGAGATGAAGAAGGTCTGTGATCAGGTCGGTGATCACAGCTTCCACATCATACTTCGATTCATTCTCATGCTTGGCAGCCTCATAAGCCTTAAGAGCTTTGCGGGCGAAGGTCCGACGCTTTTCATTCTTTGTCACAGTTTACCTCCGGATGATCGTAGGCTGAGAAGGTGCTCGTTGATTCAAGCAGACCTGAATGCAGGCCTGCGAATACTTCAACGACGCAGATGCCCTGGGCATAGTCCAAGAAATTTTCCTTGGGGATACCATTACGGTCGGCTATCTGGTGGACTGCTACTGCAACAGCCTTCTCAGCGTTCAAGGCTATAACATGCTCGACCCAGACCTGACTATCATTTTCATAAAATCCTACGACCGTGAAACCTTTCATGTCTCCTCCACTTTTAAATTGTACCGGATACATCAGCTTTCTTTAAAACAACACACTTACCAGCGACGGCACCTAAGAAACTTTCCTCGCCGCAATTGTAGAACATAAGCGTGGTATCTTCTTTACCATTCACTGTCCCGCATTCCAGGGGATGTTGGTTTCCACAGTTGGAACAGAAAACCATGTCACCCTTTTTGACGGGTGGAAGTTTCGAAAGGGTCTCATTACTGAAACCTATGTAGGGTGTTTCCATCTCAGATCCTTTTCTTTTCTCTGACAATTACTTTTTGTCCCCCGGCCAACCGACGCATCCTATAGCCAGCGTCATCGGTACAGGCTAGTAATTCTTTGGCAAGTTTCTCTACAAGCTCCACAGCTTTAAGATCCTTTTCCGATTGCCTTTCTTGGTTTGCACACCGGGCGACGGCTATGAATTGATCCTGAGTTCCTTCTCGATAGAGCTTTGTATCCCGTATGGATAATCTTCCCCGAAGAAAATTAGTGTCAATGATCATTCAGCGCCTTACTTTTTGAAGTGTTCCTTGTAGTACACCTGGATTTTATAAAGAGTATCCCGAAGCTTATGAAGTCGTTTGGTCTCTATGTCTATATCAAAAGCCCGAGAGGAAGATGGGGTTATCATCTGGCATCGTTTCATGGTTTCAATAGTGTGCCGAAGCTCAGCACACATTGCCTTGAAACTTGCTATGGCGGACTCAAAAGTTTCTTTCTCAGGGGCCAGTTTATTGCGGTGTTGAGTACAGACCTTTATATACTTCCCTTTATCAGTAGGTCCGTAGACCCATTGGGCAGGGTGGGTACAGCGCCCACCCTTGCAAACATACTGACATAGATCCTTTTTCATGCTGTAACTTTGGCTTTCTTGGGAACGATAAGCTCACCCTCTGTCTTCTCATACTCAAGTCCATACCCGAGTTCGGATTGGCACAGGAGCTTGCCATCGAACCATTGGTTGTCCGTGCCATCACTGGCAACCACGATTCGATTCTTGATGTAGTGCTTGGCAATGATAAGGAAAGTAATGACCGCCCAATCATAAGGACGGAAGGCTGTCTTACAGAAATCGAAATACTTCCCCACCCGATTCTTCTCGTTGTAGACTGGCTTGCCTTCTTGATCATAGTAACCGATCTCCCCAATCTGTCTGGCAAAGCCATCATCATCCAAGATCCGTGGGAAGACGAAGCTCTCATAGGAGCAATCACCACCGCAGGTTCTCTTCTGAAGCATCGTTCCAAAATTCCAACGACCTGCCTTAGCTTCCTCAAAGGCTTCAGCTATACCACCAGCGTCATCAGAGGGCCAGGGGATAGTGACATCCTCATCGACAGGGTGGCCGCAATGTTTTGAGCCGTTGAAGCTAACTTTGTCGTAGGTGATGATAGGTTTACCTTCGCCGTCTGAACCTGCGAGAGAAACGTGCTCTGTTATTTTGGGGAGCACCTTACGGAAGTCGTTGACGATCTTCTGAAAGGTGGGGAAGGAAATATCCTTCGTCCTGTACCAATAATGTGTGTAGCCGATGATAAGCCTCCAGGTTAGTTTTGTTTAGCTTTGGTTGCCATGAGATCACGGATGATTCCGACATAGATCTCTTTGGTCACAGCATGTAAGTGATGTTGAATCTCAGCGTCGGTTAAACCGCTGTTGATATATCTGGCTATATCTTCCCGAGTTTTAGCACGTTGATCGGCAGTGTTTTTCAAGATTATCATGATAGTTCCTCTTGAATATGAGATCCCATCTCAAACTTATAATGCTTCTTGGTGAGCCTGGTCTTCACCATTGTCACCGAGAACTTCGACCACTTCTTATTCTTTCCTGTATTGATGGGCATACTGAAGATGCAGCCACCTTTACCTTCATGGTAGTGGGCACCTAGCATTCCTATACAGAAGAATTCTACGGCTGATTGTACATTCGTGGTGAATCTGTATATGGTCTTACGCAGAGGATCAATGAGGTCGATCATAAAATTCATGCTCCAGTCTGGTGTTTTGTTGTACTGATATATGCAAAATTATTTATGATACCACCAAATTTCTATCTTAGTTATAACAACCCACAGCAAACTTAGGGTAGTTAAAACTATGAAAAGGGGACTTGGAGAAGCTATAGTAATTATAAAGAAAATGATACAAGTAAGGACAGACAAGATCATCTGTGCTTTTAAGTCCTTACTAGTCATCTGAACAGTGGTCACTTTCTTTGAGCTACTTTGATTGATAGGGCAGGCACATTTAGGGCAGCTCAAAGCTTTATCGGATACTTGATTTCCACATTCTGTGCAATTGATCAGTGACATAATAAAATCTTTCTATTTGTAGATTTTAGGACAAACATATTTCTCACGTACTGGTGCCCGTCGGGATGCAGCCTCTACCTTATCCCAGAAAGGATCATAGGCAAAGGGAATGTCATACCAGATTGTTTTATCTATCTGACTGATGAAGGTAGTCACAATACTCCTGGACTCATAGGTTGCAATGATAGCCTCACTCTCAGGAGTCTTTTTAGCATACAGATCAGACTGATGGGAGTCAGTTGGAACTCCCGCGGCCTTGAGCTGTTCATAGATGGTCATAGAGATCCAATCCTTTTTAGATATGACAGTCATAGATTGTGAGTAGGGTATCGTCGGGGAGACCTGAGATAAGCGTTTGAAATTTATTATTCCATTCACCGAGATCTTTCTCATCGGAAACTATTCCCCACCAGCCCATCGATCCACTGCAAAACCATTCACCATCTTTAACCAAAGCAAACGTGACGGCTGAATGATTCCGGGCTATTTGGACATATTCTTCTTTGCTGACCTGAAATTCATCCAGCTCCATCCAGATCAAAAGATCACAGTCTTCTTTGGACAGTGAGGGATCTTTATCAATGGCACGCTTCTTAGCTGCCGCATGGATCACGGCGGCATCTTGGTCGTGATAGAATTTTCTCTTGGCCTCGATATCAAGATCCTTGAACTCTTCTCCGTCGATGATATCCTTCCAAAGGTATTTAAGCGTAGGAATAAACCCACCGAGAAGACGTTCGACATTCTCATATCGTTGACGAGCTATCTCGTCGGCCTCATCCTCCATGCCCTTAAAATCTATCAAACCTTTCGTCGCCTGATCACACCTGCCGGATAGATCTTTCTTAGGGCTGTCCCAAGCCTTCTCACTCAGGATTGCATCAGCGTTGGGATGCTTGAGCTTGAAGAACCCTCTCCAGCGACCACCCATTCTAAAGTAATCCCATTTGGCATTAGGGTTTTCCCAGTAACCATACTCGCCAATTTTCAGGTCTCTTTCCTTCTCCCCACACCATTCAGACATGTAGTCTTCGAACGTGGGGAAGAGTTCTCTATAAGGGACTTCTTTTCGCTTGAGGTGCTCAGGGATAACATACTTCCTATCAAAGATATGTTCGCCTTTTACTTCGAATTCTTTGTTCCAGGTATTGAGGAGTTGGCCATCAGGCAGGACAACTTTTTCAACGGACTCTTTCTCGTATTTGTTTCTATACTCTTCCTCAGTTGAATGGAAGGTTAGATATTCTTCGGGGCAGTCCCCCATGTTGTTCTCTTGATAGGGGATCATCTGAGATTCAGGGTCAGGTCCGATGACAAGCACATTGAAATGGGACATTAATTAATCCTTTAAAGGGCTTCAGGATGCACAATACATACAGACCAGTTTGATCCAATGAAATACCCATCATCGAGATGGGTTTCCATATCATCTTTCGTGGCTCCGTGATCAAGGCACTGGAGCGTGAAATACTCTTCTGCTTTCAGGTTATCTGTAAACAGTTTGGCGTCATTAACCACATCCGCACTGATGGTAACTACAAGGATAGATTCTTTATTTGGCATTGTTAATCCCTCGTTTCGTTGATCTCTTCGATAGATGTATCATTGAAAGTAGCACCAGGAGTATTGGACTGGAATTTATACCAGCACTCATTGATCACAGCTTCCGGTGTTATATTGTCCGGATGTTCTATCTCAAGTCGGACAAGGGCGTATCGAATTGACTTAGCCATTCAAGTCCCCCTTCTTGATCTTTTTGTGTTCAAACTCAAGGAAGTCCAGAAATGCCAGATTGATTGCATCCTCTTCCTTCAAATCACGAGGATCGAAGTCCGCCGCGGTGAAGATGGCATGGGAGGTTCCGTATTTGTGATGGTGGATCATCAGATAGTCGTTCATTTCTTCTCCATATCGATGTACTCATCTTGTTGATTCAGTTGAGGATCATAGTTTGCATTATTAATAGTGACCACAATGCTGACCCCACAGATAGAGCAGACATATCTATACCCTGCATAGACGTGTCCGTTGCCATAATGGATGCCCACGCCATTCTTCTCACAGGACATTTCCTTCTTGCATTTCTCACAGACGATTAGCATTTTTTCCCCATACTCGATCATGAATCTCTTGGTCAATAGCAAAGCCATAGGCATTGAGTGTAGCAAGGGCTATCAAGGCACAGGCCACGGCCATCCCACCAAGGATATAGAAAGGAAGAGTTCTTCCCCAGATGAAGTAGGATAGCAAAGAAAAACCCGCACAGAGAATGGTGCCAGCGTAGGCACCCCTGTTAAGTTTAACCACATTCATGGGGACTCCTTTCTTTAGGCAACAGCAAGCTCTTGCTGGACTCCTTCATCCCGAAGAACATGTTTCATATCGCACTCGATATCATCTACCGCGGCTTCCAGAAGGCCATTCTCATCGAAGTCATCCCCATAATAGCCCCCACAAGAATCGATCTCTTTACCATCCTTATTGAAAACTTCATATACATAGACTTCACCAGTCAGATACTGGTCATAGGTCTTGACTTCGGCGGTGAGATGCTCCCGGATTTTATCTGCACGTTCCTTGGTAATGACCTTCCAACCATATTCCTCTCTGATCTTGGCCTTGGTGATATAGATAAGTCCAACCCATCCACTATCCCAAGGACAACTGAAAGGAGTAGTCTTCATCGTGATGCCACTGTGGTCAAACAGATACAGAGGCAGGCAGATGATATCCTTCAAGCCGTAGAAAGCATCCATGAGTTCTTGATTATTTTTGAAGAGATAGCCGGCTGAATCTTGGTTGGCGTTTTTCAGATCCAGGTAAAGGTTCTCGGGATGTTTGTAGGAGTGTTTATCTCCGAGGGTATAACGTCTGTGCCAGCAGGCCATCGTACCGAGGTTGTCCCATTCGGTACGGGGGTTCTGGGGGATTTCATCCACGATAGCTTTGATGGTGTAGCCTTCATGCTTCATGGTGAAGCAGTTCTCATCATATTCTCTGGACTTGTTAAGGGCTTTGAGCATTGAGTTTCCCTTTAATAGGTGACTTTAACAGCGGAGGTATTCAAAAGTTTCCATCCGAATGTTTCCAGGATGGTAATGGCATCATCAAGGCACCAAATCTCAGGCCCATCTTTCTTGGCTCTCTCCAAAGCATCTAACCAATCTTTCTCGAAATCTTTATTGCCTTTGGTCTCGTGATCCGCGAGATAGACTTCGACGATTTCGTTGTCATCAAAAGGTCGAACGATTGCTGTAACCATTACTGCAACTCCTCTTTAAAGATCTTGTAGATTTTAATTCGCTGACCTACTGACATTATTTCCCAACACCTTCGGAGTATGTCCTGAAGGTCACCGACTTCCATGTCAGGTTCTGAGTCTTCACCATGCTCCTGGGCTTTAGTTATGAGAGTTTCAACTGCTGTCTCCAGGCAATGAGGGCAGTGGGTAGGGACTTCATTGTCTGTAAGCACGGCTGACCAATGAGCACCACAGTTAGTACACAACCAGACGCCATCAATTTGAGTGATCATTGAGCAGCTCCATACAGTTGATCTACAAACCCACACTGAGTCTCCTTCATAGGATCCAACTCAGGGTGTCTTCGATAGAAAGCCTTCAGGTCTTTCTCAGCTTGGGACTTCACATTAAGAGCAGCAAAGAAAGTCTTCTGAGCCCGCTTGAGTTCGGTGGTAAGCTGTTCATGTTCCAGTGCCACTCCTGTCAGGGTGACTTTCTTTTTCTTCTTGAGCCGGCGGGTGCAGGTTCGATAAAGGATGCAGTCAGTCCCAAAAAGATTTACCTTAGTTCCTTTGGGAAGGATGACCACCCAGGCTGTGCCTACTGTGAGTTTAGAGAAATCTATCTCGCAGCTATCTTCATAGGGGCACTTTTCTACACTCATGCTGAGAGGGCCTTTATTAACTGGAAAACATCTGCCATAGGTATTTCTATGGAGCATCTTCCAACGAGACCTTTAGATGTTATAGGTTGGATGGTTAGGGTTGCCCCGTCATTCCAAAGATTTTTATGGACATCAATTGCTGTTGTAATTATCATGCCATTATGGCCTAACGATTGAGTATTCTGTGATAGCTTGACAATGTTAGACATGGGTAACAGGCTCCGGTTTGAGGTAGGTGTGATAGCTGGCCCAATCAAGGACCATTTTAATTGTCCTGGCATCTATCTTCCATGATTCTATATCACCCATCAGATCCAAGCCTCTCATATTGCAGGTTGCAATCAGGTCATGATCTTGCATGAGGGTGGACAGATAATACCTGGAGATGAATTGGCCGTCAGGGGTATGTGGATAACGACTATCATAGAACTCAAGCAGGTCTTCTTTCACACAGTCGTCTTTATGATTGGGACAATGCTCACCGGCAGGAATGAGCACTGCACGGAAGGGTGTCCCATTGATACCAAGGATATCGATACGTCGGATCATAGATCGTCCTTTCATTAACACTCATAGTCAATATGATGAAGCTCTTGTCCATCTTTGAACATGGTTAAACTATAAGTATACCCGAACAGCCCCCATCGATGCTCACAAAATGCTTGCATCTTCCCCCAAACTTCGTAGGCCACTGTCTTATAAACCGTGCTTGTAGTAAGCGGGCTTATAACCTCTTTACCGTTCTTTATTAATTTGAATGTATACATAGGCCTCTCGTTAGATGAATGCGAACATCCATTACTCTTTCACAGGATGATTAAACACCGTCCAGTCACCGTATTGTTTCCGACCGAAAGGCAGGTTGTCATTTTTATCTAACGTAAGCATGTCCTGTTCTTTCAGGCCATACTTAGCAGCGTCACCAGCATTCTCAAACTGAATCTTGATGTGACATCCGTAAGTGGTATGGACAAACTTAAGAGGCCCTATCATGGGACCATTGGAACCCCAATCCTCAGTCTCTATTCTTTTCTTTTCACTGGTGAACCCGTGGAACAGTCCAAAATATAAACCGGGTTTTGCTTTCCCGGGTTTGCCATAGATAGGATAGCGGCTCATGCCAATTCCTTTCTCTTGTCCTTGACCCAATTCTTAAGGAAGGCTTTGCACTGACGGGCAGTATCACCCCGCCATGTACTGAGGTTCGCTTGGATATAAATTACCTGAGTAAGGAGGGCGTCATCCGCGGTGGCATACAGAGAGTTACCCCCGAATTCTACTGCTTCAGGAAGGGCCTTGATGTAGGCCAGGGCGTATTGATTCTTGACTTCCTGTTTCATAATTGAGACGACTTTACCGAGGGTCAGTTCCATTCAGTTTAATCCTTTTCTATTGCCCAATTGGATACCCATGTGGTACTGGAACCTATATGCTCAAAAATCTTTTCATCCTGTGCTGCTATTGAAGGGGCCTGAGCCAGTGCAAGTTTCTTGGACGCTGCATCAACTTCTATCTCAGCACATTTCTTGGTGATCTGAGTTACCAGAACTTTATACTTAGGCATTTGAATTCACTTTGCTGTGAGCGAGATTACAGATATCGATACCACCACGGACATGATTCCCATGAACATGATCTATGATAACATTAAACTCTGCATAGGCAAAATAAGGCAGCCCATCGAACACAGGCCCTTTGACTATCCTGACCTTTGGAGGGAAGGCTTTTATAGTTCCAACCATTCCGGGAGTGATGGCCCCGCCATCATCATAGGCTTTATCATTCATCTTAACCGTCACACGATCTCCAACCTTGAATCCTTTATAGGCATTCATTATTCGAATCTCCTTTAGTATAGACCCATGAAGCACTGCCGATATGGTTCTTCCCAAGATAGATGTCGCCGTTACGACAGGTGGCATCGTAAGATCCAACCTGAGCAGCCATCTTCAGGAGAAACCTATTGACGTTGCAATGGTGTTGTTGATACCAGCCTATTGGTCTGGACCCAAACTTGGGAGCAATACCTACACGGGCCTGCCATGAGAACAGGCGACGGATCTCATCTTCATTTCGCCAGTCGATATTAATATTCATGCGTGACATCCTACGTAGATAATTCCAGCTTCATGTTCAATTCTTTTTGGTTCGTTGCAGGCGTCAGTAGCATCAATCCAATGAGGGGTATAATCATCGGACATTCCTTTTGGAACGAAGACAATCCAGTCCTCATCGCCTCCCTGAGAAGCTATCTTTTGAATCTCTTCAGGGGCTTTATCGAAAGGCCAGACAGTGATATGATCTTTAGCTAGAGCCATTTTAACCTTTCCTCGACATTTATGACACTTAAAGATTACACGCTCCGGGTCAACCTTGGTAGGAGACCTCATGGATAGGAGCGTATAATCTTCTTGCACGGCACCACACTCAAGACACTGATAAAGCATTATTGGCCTTCGTAGTTAAGATACAAGAGCCATGTTGGTTTATAGATGGCTTTCACATTCAGAATTGGCACAGACTGCAACCTCACTGAGCTGCTTGCCTACGCCTTCAGCCATGATCTTTCGCATTACATACTCATGGCAGGTCGAGCATACTTCCAGCTCGGTGCCATCAGGAAGGGTGATGTATTCCCGGACCAAACATCCTGAAGGATTAACATCGACGGTATCAGGAACAACCTCACCAGTCTCCGGGTTATAGACTAGGGAAGAGGTGATAGACATATCTTCCCAGACGCTTGTGAACGTACACTGGATCATTCGATCTCCTCTATGGTTACACGATATTTTCGGCCGGGTCCAATCAGCTCATCAAACTCAGGGTGGCTAGGTGGAATTGCACCGCGGCTTTCGTCAGCAATCTCATCAGAGTCCCGTATCACGATCAATGCCGTAGTGTATTCGTCTCATTAGCACTCCCATCGATTAGGAACTGCATTGCGGCCGGCATTGGTGATGGCACCAGCCCTATTCAATAGACCCTTCTGAATACAGGAAGCCTTAGCAATCTCCCATTGCTCTTCTGTGATCTTCGTATAATGCTGGGCCTCATAGAGTCGATTGTTTGACCGACCAGCATAACAAGCCTTGAAGCCCTTGGTATACTTGAGGACGATCTGTTCGTCATCCGTCAGGGTCACCGGCTCAGGGAGAAGCCGCGGGGCATTCTCTGGGTGAACCATGATCTCGATTCCCATATCCTTGCCACAGAAATAGGAGTGGGATACACAGGCAAGGCCAGGGACCAGCTCAACACTGTCGGCCCCTTCTATGGGTGCATCGAAAGCGGATTGAGCGGGGACTTCAAAGGACTTGGAGACATCTGAGAGCTTAATGAATCTGAAAAAGGTACGGGAGCCCCCATCCCAATAGGAGCGGACACTAATGGGGTGGGTGGCTACCTTCACGCGAAATTTACGGCCGAAGTAATCGGGGAAGGCGGCTCGGCCGATCGTCATTACATCTTGGTCATTGGTATGGATTGTGTTCATGCTTCAACCTCTTCCTTGACGAACCGGCTAACGATCTCTACTAAAGGTTCCTTGAGGACATTACCCACGCACTCTGAATCGATTCTCTCATAACTGAAGTCACACCCACTTATTACATTCCCATTAGCAGCAATGTAGAGGGAGTTACCAACAGTGAGACTTGTTTCCCCGCTTACATGCTCATATACTTTAATCTCCCACGGATCTTGTTGCTTCACCCTGCGACCAAAGCCTGAAGCACGTCCGTCTTTAATGAGAGCATCCCAATTGATCTCTACATTTCTGGCATCAGCACTGAAGAACTTCAGGGCCTTATAGAGGTGGGGGACTTCAACAGTATCATGGTACTGGTCCCTACTCATGGTCAGGGTACACATACCCTCATCATAGTCGCTGCACAAAGCATACAGATCAATGAGTGCAAAGACCAACTCTTTGGATACTATCTTGCCGTTGGTGACAATATAGAAACCATCAAGATAGATCTTACGTTCTCTGATTTGATCCACACAGTATTGGATGACACCAGGGACCAGGGATGGTTCGCCACCAGTGAAAGTTATTTGACCAAGGCTGGTCACGTTATCAAACACTGTATTGATGATCTCTTTAGAGAGGTCAAGTTTTTGAGGTTCACCGCGGAGGCAATGTTCGCAGGTCATGTTGCATCGGCGGGTCACCTCAAAGACCAGTTCACTTACATGGAATTTCATTGATTAACTCCTCAGAGTTCCGTGACGAATCTTTTCAGCCTACCGCATTTGGTGCAGGTAAGAAGCTGGATCAGCTTTCTTCCCAGCAAAGGCTTTAAATCTAAACGATTTCTTGGGGTAGGGGCTTCACCGCAATCTCCATCAGGCGAGTTTCTTTTTGTTTTTGAAAGTAGCAATGTCAAAAAAGTTACTACCATCCCGATGCTTCTTGCAGCCGTCATGGTAGTTGACCACGTACTTCACGCGGCCAATATTCGTTTGAACATAAAACATTTTCATATTTTATCTCCGGAAGGTTTTCAGAATCCTTTCAAACAACTCAAAAGGATTATTTGGGATTGGGTTAGCCTTGAAACTTTCAATGTCCTCATGGTGGACATCCACCAGACCACTTCCTAAAGGATTCAAACACAGACAGCTTCCATCCCGTGCTTGTTCCATTACCTTCAAGGTCTGGCCCTCAAGATCTGAGGGAGGGCCATAGAAGTAATTGGTCTTGGTGAGTTGAGGTTTGACTTTGCAGTATCCTGCCACATCACCTAACATGGCAGCAACTCCTTGGAGAGATCATGAAGTCTATCAAAGAAAAGGGGCCTTGTAGTCTTGATTCCGTATTCGTTGAGCACCTGAATATCATAGAGCTGCTTGAAAGTTAGACATAAGACTTTACCTTCGTATACCCCACATGCTCTGATGACATTTTCTCCAACAATCGTTTCAGTGACCACCACAAGAGGGAAACCCGCTGTCTTTAGTTCTGTGGCATAGTCTTCAAAGATAGATTTGTAGCATCCTATTGGAATAAAGTCTCTGAAAAGAATAACAGCAGGAATAAAATTCCCGAAAGGCTTGATGATTATAGCATCTGAGTCAAGAGTAATAGGCTGCCGGATTACTTCTTCGACAGTTCGAAAAGTTTTTCTATCGACAACATGACAGTTATGTTTCACCAGCCACCTAACAAACTTATTACGTTCTCTGGTGACATTCATACCGGCACACCTGCCCGACGAGCCCAAAGATACAAACCCTCGTCATTGAGTATCCAGCCCCTACGTTCTTCATCGTTTCGTTTCGGCGGGGGGTTTGGGATTGTCCCACGTCCTCCAAAGGCGGATTCAAAAAGGCGGGCATTGCCATCATGCCGATAGAGGGCTCCATTGATACACGCATCAATCTTGGTACGATTTTGCTGGATGAATTTTTGCATTGTCATGATTGCACCTTCACCTTCTCATCACAGGTTCTCATTGCCTGTTCCCATGATTCATGCTGCGGCTGACCACCACAGGACAGGAACATGATCTGCTCAGCATAGAGCCGGCAGATCGGATGGGTATTAACATAGTTGGTTCCTTTATTCAATGCCCGGGCTTCTTCCCAGATCTTATCAAGGTCTCGGGCGAGGCTTTTAACTATGCCTGAAAGGTTGCAGGCACTTTGAGAATCAATAGCTCGTTGGTAATCCGCGGCCGTAGGCACCGAGGCTTTCTCATTGCCGATCACATCTTGAATAGGCATTTGCTTATCCTTCCTATGAATGATATAGAAAACTGAGGGAAAGTCTTTAAGAAATTTATTGGATGATAGAATGATCTGAGAAACCAAAAGAGTTTTTCAATTGATCATCAATCCAATCAAGCCGATTTGAGGTAGCACAGCTTGAGGCGTCCGATGGAAGACATCCATCATTGAAAAGTACCCAGGCATAGAGGAGACGTTTCTCACGATTCTTTAGTTCACCATAGGTTTTGTAGCGGATACAATTGAATTCTTCCTGAAGGGATTTGAATTTGATCTTGTTCCAAGGCCACATCTCCCGCCTTCTTCCTACAGGGATTCGCTTACGGCTTCCTTGCCATGCAGCTTGATTGCAAGATCAGCCGTACTCCATCCTGAATGCCATTCAATATAATCTACATATTCGCAGCCTTTTGAGTAAGGGTTTTCTTTCTTTTTATCATAAATTCTCGCCGTAACTCCTTCATTGTATTGGCTGCTGGTGCTATGGAGCTTGAGCATGACAGCATTGATCTCTTCTCGAAACACATTGCCATCAGGAAGCTGAATAGCCTTACGGATCTCATCTTCTTTACGGCCTTCGTAATAGAGGTGGGTGGCGGTTTGTAGTTTGTTCAAATCAGTTTTCATTTGATCCTCCGGCATTTAATTGCTATGAACAAAGCAGGGATGCGCTCCATCTTATCTCCGGGGAAATCAGGGGAAAGTTTCTCCATGACTGCCTGCACAATACTTTCAGCTTCCATCTTACCTTCAATACCCGCATCGATCATAGCAGCTATGATTTCGTCGTCACAGTTAGCGTGGTAAGAGAAAGCGTGCATGTGAAGATAAGATACCCTGTCTATCAGGTTAGGAAACCGTACCTTCACATGCTCCAGGCTACCGGAAGCCCCTACGGATATTACTTCCTTACCATAGTCGTTTTGGATATATCAGGATGATAGGTAGCTCTTGTTATGTGCCAGTAGTACATTTCAATCCTCCGAGTGTGTATAGCATGATGCCAGGATAGGACTGTCAGGATGAACTATCCTAGCCTGACACCCGCCACAAATGTTATCAAAACAAGAGCCATGACAGACCGCTACCTTAAGCTGGACATCAACCTTCAGCTTCTCAGAAGCCCGTACCGCATCATCCCAGTTCCAAGCGTTGACGATGCCACACTCAGGACAGATCCAGAGATGGCCGCCTCTTAAACGCTTGCCGTAATCCCAAGGCATGTGATCTTTAGTGATTCTCATGACAGTACCTTTTCAATAATAGCAAGACCTTTTTCCTCACCATACTGTTCGATGATGTAATCTATTTGAGCTGAAGTACCTTCGTTATTAATAGATGACGCTTCAGCCGACTTCAGATCATGCACGATGTCGTCGAGTGATATGGAGCCTTCGATCTCCTGAGCCCGCTTAATCAATTCCTGCTTTCGTTCATGCCATTTAGCTGCTGACATCTTAGCCCTTTTTTGTTGAGCTTCCTGATATATTTTCAGTTTGGCTTTAGCATTCTTGCTCATGCTATCCTCCCTTATGAGTGTCTCAAATCAGGATACCGCGGATCATTATTCTTCTTCCACATCAAATCATCCCGTCTCTCAAGCTCTTTCTCAATCTGCTCAGTGCTAAAGGGCGACATGGAACTGGTAAGATAATGTTCCAGCTCTTCACGTTTATATACTCGAATCAATTCATCGTGTGCCATTAACCCTCCCGAATAATTCCTTGGTCATGGCTTGATAGACATGCTCATGCAACTCAGGGTGTTCATCCTTGTGAGCGTCAAGAAGATTAAACAATTCACTGACCTGGGTATCGGTAAAAACGATTGTCACATTCATTTAATCCCTCCAGATTTCCAGAAAGTCTATGGCATAAATCAGCACCTCTTCTCTGCCCGCACCATGACCCAGATCATAGGCAATACCATAGGCCCGACTTGCCTGCTTAGGAGTAGCACCCACATCAATGAAGAGCTGAACCACATCGGACTCAAACTTACAATTCAAGATGGCCTGGTCTCTATCCTGGGCATCATTGATCTTTTTGCATCTTGCATACTCTACCGTGTAGGCATCCATCTTGTTTGCATACTCACGGGCTTCATCAGCCGTGAGAGACACTAAGGAAGTATTCAGCCAAGGCTTTAGAGGATACTTAGCAAAAGGAAGTTTGGAGTGATACTCCCCATTTTTTAGGCCCTCTCGAATGTCATCAATTGTTTTTGTCATCATGAACCTTCCTACTTACTGTCGGTGACATCGTAGTCAAGAATCTCGCTGTCTTCCACATTGGCTTTACCCGTGGTATCAAAGATTGTATACTCCAACTCATCCATAACGTGAGAGATTTCCTCTCCCTCGTCCACACGCAGGATGAGTTTCACTTTCACTTCAACGTACACTTTTCGGTCTGACATTATGAACCTTTCTTTGCATAGTTGATCCACTCTTCTATATCATGTGAAGAGTGACAGTAAGCCTTGAGCAAAGCCCTTAGCTCAGTCTCTGACTCAGGCTTATAAAGAAACTTCACAGCTTCCTTATGGTCCATGCCACCCATAACCATCGCTCCTGTCTTGGAGAGCTTCAGGGTATCGAAAGCAATTTTGGTCTGGTGTTTCGTGAATACATCAAGCATCAGCTTATCCCTTCGGAGAACATTGAGGACACAATTTATCTTCTACTGCATGTGCATACGGGTACACACCACAGGAGGGACAAAGAGGAGCCCCGCATTTAATGCAGGGGTCATACTCTGGTGGGTCAGAATCTTTCCTCCGCTCAAAGCATACGGGCTTGCCGCACTGCACACATCTTTTATTAGCCAGGCGGCTCACGACCTGCTCTCCCAATCAGTCATAGCATCCTTGATGTGGTTGAAGTAATGACCACACGTACAGTCGCCTTCACCATCCATGAAGTAAGTCACATACTCCATATCACCTGTGCTATCCGATCGACGTAGAGTAAGGATGATAACATTATCCCGCTCTTCTTTGATAGCAATAATGAATGCCCCATTGCTCAGGTAATCCCCCACAACTTTTGCAGGGCCGGGATTCACACCCAAAGCCAGCAACGCATCCAGGTGACGATGCTGTCCAGACTTCAGGACAAGCTCGGTAAGAATATGAGAGGCATGGGTAACAGAAATTCTACGCATTTTGAACCTCCTCTATTTCAAACTTATACTTATCAACCTCAGCCTCAGATACGCCAGTGAATAAGCCTTCACCATAAGCCTGCTGGGATATATAAGCCAACCGATCCTTCATGGCTTTGATACCCTCGCCATTCAGATCGTATGTCACATCAAGGATCAAACGAAGATGAGCTTTATCACTCATTGTATGTACTCCCCATGCTGAGTGTGTACCCAGCTTTTAATCCTGAAGAGCTTCGAATCTGGATTGTCCATGATGACGTCTGGGGTAGAGATACTTACCCCCTCAACATCTTCCAGAGTATAGCTGTATTTAATCCTGTCCCATTGCTCATCACTGATTGGAAGGTCAGCAGGTTTCTTTCGATTGTTTATAACACTTGCCCAACTACACCAGTGAGCAAACAGTGTAAGAAATACTTTCTGATTGCGACAGTATATGTATTCTCGATGGCCGTTACAATAGTAGGTGAATCGTTTCCAGTCCCCAAAGATGTCTTTCCGAGCAACCTCTTTATGACCCACCCAACAATGGCAGTGGGTAGTGTTGGCACTTAACCAGATCATTTTTTATCCTTACAGTGTTCAGCCCAAGCCTCTCCCCACATCCGCTTGTTATAATGATACTGACATAAGCCGATGGATTTTACGAGACCTGGAATGGATTTCTTATCACAGTGCTGACAGCGTTTCATTGGCCCCCCATGTCTGGATCTATCAGCCTATCAGCATGAGCACATTTCAGATGCTTCTTGCCCTTGCAATGCTCCTCATACACCCGCTTGTTTAGAAGAGTTCTATCACAGGAGGGGCAATGAACCGGCTGATTGTTTAGGTGATACTCAGTCAGACAATGATCCTGATTGGCTTTATAACTCTTGAACTCTTTTCCACAACAATGACTCCAGACAAGACCCGCAGGACCTAAACCCAAGGCTTTTCGGCAACGATCTATCAGATCACTGTCAGTTCCCATCTCACAATAAGCATTGTATGTATGATTCTCATATTCCTTCAGCAGCTCTTTGAACAGTTCATCCATTGGTTTTCACTCGATATGTTACGCTTGTTACCATTTCCATCTCGAAATATTTGCCACAATTAATGCATTCGACTTTTTCAGTTACATCGCTTTGATCTTCGGACCATCTTTCATCTATTACTTCCATACCAAAGGAACAGAATGGACAGGTTATATCTGGTGCTTTAGATGTGATCAGGGTAAAACTACCCATGCAAACCACACACGCTGCAAGTTGACCCAACATGATGCCAGAACCGGCTGGGACATCCTGCATAATTGGTAGTGACCGTGTTCTCCTTGGGATCATAGATGGCATAAGTCGTATACTCATAGCCGTTCTCTTCAAAATGTTCTTCCACCCGAACACCTGGTTGAAGAACAGCTTTCCTGAAGATGCCACCTATACATCTATCTTCGATTCCCTGGATCAGATCCCGTGACCCGAATCGATAAACATTCATAGTCTCATTGTAGCCCGTAGCCTTTGGAAAAAGACCGCGGGGTTTATCGATACGATTGGTCACGTAAGCCGATCCTTCTGGGGGTCTGAAGCCCGCCGCCGCCAGCACCTGCTCGAATGAAAAAGGAAACTCAGACACAGACACCCCCTATCTTATCTCGTTTCCAGATACCATCGCAGTCCAAATAGGACTGGTCTTTAACCTCAGACTTCAACTTGAGAACTCCGGTGGCAAGGGGAGGACAAGCATTCAATTCATATCCTACCCCTATACCAACGATTGCATGATCCACATTGAGGATTGGTGCCGGCACTTCATAACCTTCGTACCACGTGCCCTCTATACCAATGCCACCATTATAGGTGTATGAAACAGGGTAGGTAACCTCTATCCTGTCACCAGGTTGAAGATTATACCCACGAAAATCTGCCGGCTTACTTTTGAACTTCATAATATTCCCCGTGGTTGAGATGTATCCCTAACTGTTTCAACGTCCCCATCAGGTATCCTATGGAACCTATCACCATGCTTGACTGTATACTCAGCGGCAATCATATCATACATGAGGACTTCAAACTCTTGCCCGACCAGATCTTTATACCAGTCACTCCACAGTCGGGCTTTCTAGTGCTGACGATCTTGATGATACGAACGCCATCGTAAATCATTAGTCTACTCTCCTACTGGCCCACAAAAGATATACCGAGTCTGAAAGTCTACCTCCACCGGAACTTTAAGACAAACCTGGGGAAACTGTGAGGTACAGACCTTCACGTATTCTGGCTTTTCCCCGTGAACAGGGATGACCATTCTGCAAGGGCAGGGGTTCTGAACATCCCCCTGCTGGCAGAAGTTAATCGTTCGTTTCAATTGTGTCCTTTCGCCTTGAGAACATCATAGAAGCGGTCTGACCACCTGCATCAGATGTCACCTCGGGCATCCCATCAACGTCATGGAATTCATACCAGACATTCCCGAGCATGTGTCCACCTGGCGTTTTCCTGTCAATCTCTTTCTCATTATGAAGCATACTGTTCGCTGGATAAAGGGGACAAGAACCTACCTTCATCTGTTCCTTCCAATCCTTTGGCAGCTTATGAACAGATACCTGCACATCATCCACGCCAAAGTCATGGGCCACAAATTCCATCATGACCTTATAGACTTCACCATGCTTGTCGGTGACAGCCAGATTAACAACTCGACCACCATGTTCATTCAGATTAAGTTCGATCATCCCTGTACCCCCATCACCTCAATGCTAAAACCATACACCGAAACTTCCTCATTACCCTTCCTCACATCCCACACATCCCAACCACCCGTGAACCCATCCTCCAATGCCACCGCTTCAAAGGATGAATACCGCAGACCACAACCCCATTCGGAATGATGAGCACGTATCTTCAGCTTACTTCCCTTGTTGAACATGCTGCTCCTCCTCCAATAGTTGAACAGGATGTAGCCTACCCACTTTCTGAAACTTTCTCATATCCCGGATAAGATGTTCTAAATAAGTCCTCTCAAAGAAAGGCCTATCCGATTCGTGCCGATAAGCTATCCTAACCCTAACCCTATCCCCTATCTTGTACCTGGGAAGAGGAAGAGCACGGACAGGACCTAATAAACAAGCAGGCGTGTTAGCTCGCATCCCTTTCCTCCTCCAATAACTTCTTCACCCGCTCAATCTCCAAAGGATCATGAGGCGTACCACCCGCATTGAAATCTATGTACCACTGCAATACCTCAGCCTTCGTAGGCAATGAAGCTATGTTGATATTGAAATGATGATCCACAGGGATATGTGCATACCCCGTGTAGTCCTTCCGCCAACATCCATAAGCCGGGATTTCATTACCAAGAAACTTCAGAACCGCGGTAAGCCTCTGAAGCCCGTCCACCAAAACGAACTCATTGTACTTAGTCTTCCGACTGAAGTGCATCCAGTTAGGATGGTTCAGATAGATCTCCAACCCACTATCAGGACCCTTCAATGCAAACTCCACAAACCTTATCTGCTGCTCCTCAGTCCATACATGACCACGTTGAAAGTCCGGGCATAAAATCAAACCCTGGTCATCCTGATAGTCCTTGATCATCCGTTCCAGATGACTCCAAGGAGCAGTGACCCGGTAGTTAGCATGTGGAAACTTCTTGATGGTGTCCCAATGGTACATCTCGATTCTCCTTTTAAAAATACAATAGGGTGGCAGGCTATAAACACCTGCCACCCCTGTACTTACCAACCATCATATATCAAGACAAGAAGGTATCAAGACAGCGGTATCAATGACTAAGACGTTTCATAAGCCTCCTTACTGAGGTTGCACCATCTCAAACGGCAGATAGGCAGAGATGGAATCGACTGCCTTACCGTACTCATCCTCGAAATCTACCTGATCGCCAGCCACGAACTCCTGACTGGTGTACTTGTTGGTTTCGGTGTCATACACCTGGACCACAAATCCCACAGTGATTTTCTTAACGATCATAAAGCCTCCCTAAATGATAGGTTCAACAGCGGAAATCTTCTTGGCCCACTCATAAGCCCAATCATTCCGCGGGTCCACATAACCCGCATCACCAGCCTTGGCAGCAACCTTCTTCAAGACCTTCCGCATGAAATAAATCATGTCGGCCTGAAGACTCCGATGCTGATGGGTGAACAATCTGAAAAACGCATCCGAATCAATCCCATCCCAATCAAACAACGTGTTGTTCACCGACTGAAACAGACTATCAAAGATAGGCTTGTAAGTCTTTATGCGATGCTCAAGAATATGTTCCCGCCCACATTCACTACATACATGAACATCATCAAGAAGATCCTTCTTAACATAAGCCATCTCACGAACATATTCGTCCGTCCGATCCTTCAATACCTTCCCATCAATCTCTTTGCCACAGATGTTACAGACCATAACTTCTTCAGACATAAGATGTCACATCCTTTCAATGAAATCTTCAGCGGAATCGAGACCTTCGAGCATGATATGCAGGTCGGCAATATCATCCTCAGAGATAACAGTTTTGCGTTTAACTGCATCCAAACCGTCAGGAGGCCGGACAAAACTGGCAGGAGCATTAGACTGTACAGTATAATCTTTCTGCTCATTGGCCAGATGCAACGTCCAGGTGACAGCATAGCCATCATCAAGCAGACCCTTACAAATCTGATCCCAATCAGGTTCAGAGACACTCTCTTCAGCATGAATTGCCACATGCCTATTATGAGGATTGATCTGAATCCGACCATTCACCACACCAGCCTGAGACATAAGAGCCTTCAGAAGCCTCTTAGTATTCTTCTTCACATCAACTACATATTCAATCACAGTATGATCCGGAAGAAATGCCTTCAACTCTGACTTGGATCTCTCATCCGGAACATTAGGACAGTAAATTACATAATCCCCTTCCGAAACTTTCTCAGCCTCATAATTATGGGAGGCTAGGAACTGTACGAACTTGTTGTTCATAAGCTCTCCTCTCTTCTTTAAGTAATTCGTATTCCTGAAGGTTAATACTCGTTATCACCGTGCTCCAATCTTTAAACTGAACTGCATCAGCACGGATGGTTATAGCACCACAGGTATTACATTGATAGACGGCCCGTTTGAAATGAATGCCTTCAACTGTAATCGGTTTTACAGGAAATTTGAACTCTGCTGTCAACCCACTGCAACAATATCGATTCATTATACCGAGACACTCCCCCCATTAAACAAATGCAGATAGTGATACATCCCGAATATAATCAGTTCCCTCACGGGTTATGATACCCGTGAAGTGCTCAAGGTCTTGCGCAGGACATACGAACCTTCCATTACCACACCGCACCAGCAAAGGCTGGAGAGGCTTATGGGCAATGATCTCAGGTAGATCAATGTCCTGAACGAAGCCGAATTGCTCGGTACGGATACGATCAATGATACTCATAGGAGTCCCCCTAAGATAAAACAGTTATCATCTTGGTAGCTATGAAGTTAGACCCATACGGAAAGTATGATCTGGCTTTAGCCAAGGCTTCAACTTCACAGAGGGCTTGGACGAAGGAAAAATCCTTTCCACAGAAAGGAGATTCCATAACCACAAGCCAGACTAAAGGGGGCAGTTCTGTTGAAATAGACTTATACATTTATTTCTTCGACCCTTTCGCCAACTTAATGAACACCCCATACTGCCAGATTTTCAGACCACCCAGAGCAATCAGAATTGCTGTCACCATTGTTCACCCCTTGCTTTGGTTGCACTCCAAAACTCCTCCTCCACCTGCCGCATATCATCCACAAGCTCAAACCTAACAGGATATAATTTCCTATCTCCCTTCTTTGGGGGCCAATACAACTCCAAATCCTCAATCTCGTCAAACCTCTGGCCAGCTCCATCCCGATCACTCACACACCGACCATCAGCCTCAAGCCTCAAATAACCACCACGTTTCATCCGAACCTTAATGGTTATCATATCTCCCTCACCCAAGTAGTACGACCTCCCGGCCGAAGTTGTTCTATAATCATATCAAGATTAGCTAACCCCGACCTGATATTTCCACCACCAACCTGACACCTGACCTGACAAAGCTCCTCAAGTAACTGAGAACCTAATACCAGATTCTCCTGGAGCTTCTGCTTAATCCAATGAACATTACGTCCCGGGTCATCCGTCTGAACGCCAGTAAGATTCTTGTAGCGTTCAAATAGTATCCTCAAGATACTCCGAATGCCATACTGGATTTCTATATCCTCACTGGCATCAACGTAATCCGCCTTCCGCTCAGGCCAATTACCTTCCAACTTAGTTGGCCAGATCATAGCACCCTCCGGTAAATAATCCAAAGAAGAAGTCTGTTAATGCCCGCTGTAAAAACCAAGATCCCCAAAGCATCCATGAAAGGCATAGAGCCCCCCTTCAATACCCCACCATCAGCCACCGCAGTCCTTATTATATTACTAGCCCCTATCACAAGCTCCTCATCAGGAGTCGAAGGACTACATGAGATATGAAGTGGTATCCTAACCCTTTCACCCGCAAGACTACTCTCTGAAACATGAGGCCACCTCCCACCTCTTTGCCGCAGATTCGTAACAAGAATCCACCATCAACCGCCGCTCAATAGTGATGGTACTATCCAACATGGTCTGCAAGAACTTCCGCTCAAAAAATCCATAGAGACCACTATCTAACGGATAGGAACACTCAAAGACATCATCCTTATGACGATTGCCATTCAACCCCACCACCATGAACCGTTCTGCAAGCGTTGCCACCCGCTTCGCACCACCTGACCACCAAAACAATCAACCATGCCGACGAAAATACTTCGCCCGACGATTCCGTGCCCGTGCATAACAGATCGAACCAAAATCCAACCCCGACGTAGCCGCCGTCACCGAACCACCCAAAAGCGACGTCCCCTGACATACCGCACCAGGAGCCTCATACGTAGCAACCGAATGCCGATGAATCCCAAACATCATCGCCGCCATCGCAAATACCTTACCAAAAAAACCACCTGAACGCATACCACACCCCCATAAGATAAAAGGTTACAAAGAAAACCAGGTATAAAATTACCAGTCTACCCTCATGCCCACCCGAAAGCCTCATGGTGACAGGATAAATTTATACCCGGTACAATATGGCCCCCAATTATTCCAGAGAGCCCGGGGCTAAATCGACCTAACCTACTTCAGGCCAAGGCCATCCAAGGTAAAAGGCCAGCTATATGAAGCCCCTTGAAACCCGCATCGAAGAAACCACCCGTACAGTCGGTACATGAACCGTCTATGCCACCGAATCCAATTCCGACACACCATCAAAAATAGCATCCACCGCCATATCATACGAATCCCGATCATACACAGCCTTCTTCACACCATTACGATACTTGCACCCCACCGGAGACCACATGAACTTCGTAGCACTTAAAGCCCGCTCATACGCCGGCCCACCAACCACCCCCAACTGCCGAATAGGCTCCTTCGCATCTTGGAAAAGCTGCCAACACCTCTGCTGCAACACATACCGACTACCATGATACGCATCCGCCGGCACAAACTGCGTACAGTTCATGTGAAAGGCTTCCTTCAAAGCCCTGATCCGACCAGCTATCTCCTCTCGCCTCTCAGCAGCCGCCCGCCGATCATCCTCAACCGCATTGGCCTGGGCAACAAACTGCCGTCCAGCATCCGTAACAAGCAAAGCATCCCGAATCGAATCCATACCACCACCTCCACAAAATTAAAGGTAAAAGAAGAAAAAACCATCCAGATAAAGGGGAACCCACACCCCCCTCTTGAATGGCCCAGACGACCCACGGAACGCCTCTACACCCCCACCATGAAATGGGCTACTTCGGAAAGCCCACCCCACCGACAATACGACCCACAAAATTCACCACAACCACGATGCCACCGACCACACGTATGACACCGACGATATCCCCTGACCATCATCCACAAAGATTTCATACCCACCCCACCTGGCTAAAGATAAACTACACAACCACCAAGAAACCCATCACAGGTCTCCCAACAACCACCGTGAATCGCCCCCCTGTTCACCAACATCCGTGCAGTCTCAAGCGTACACCGAACAGAATACAATCCGTACCTGGTGTGAAATGTGTATCGACCCCTCATGCCACCACCCCCTCTTCTTGTACCAATCCAATCTCATCCAACATCTCAATCATACCATCCCCAAAAGGAATGGCCTCAAATTCATCCAACATCTCATACGAGAAATAATACCCACCATGAACAGGTATCCCATCCCGTGAGTTCTTCACCCAAGACCACTCAATCCCCTGTCCATCATTAAACCAGGATTGATGAAGAACATCCCACTGACCATCATTCGCATGAAAAATCCGATGACT
>Ga0315295_10000752_pt1 | contig 27666 bp, 27 predicted proteins | sample YL17G14_0_MG_FD_204453 | JGI IMG/M metagenome (GOLD analysis project Ga0315295, IMG submission 204453) | Sediment microbial communities from Yellowstone Lake, YNP, Wyoming, USA - YL17G14_0 | ecosystem: Environmental > Aquatic > Freshwater > Lake > Sediment | place: USA: Wyoming | collected... | reverse complement strand
TTTTTCCTGTTCGAGGACTGTTTTCATCTCGACCATTTTATTTTTCTGGTCGAAATACATCACAACCAAAAAGATTAAAGCTGCAGCCAGGATAACAGTTGTAAAAATCATAGCAATCGGTGCGCCCTTTTTCTTTGGTTGTTCAACCGGAGTAAATGTGTTTGTGTCTGTCATTTATTTACCTGTATTTAAAATAATTAATACTGCAAAAGTAATAATATCATTTAATATATTAATAAATCCAATTCAATGATTAATTTTACCATTGAGCCCGGTATTTGCAAATAATTAATATTCAATTATATGAGTGGATTTTTTGGTGTAATTTCAAAGACCAATTGTGTTGAAGATGTATTTTATGGAACAGATTACCATTCTCATTTGGGGACTAAACGCGCGGGTATGGTTTTTATTGTGCCTCAAAAAGGATTTCGACGGTCAATTCACAACCTTGAAAACTCATATTTCAGAAATAAGTTTGAGGATGAATTAAGCAGTTTCACAGGTAATTCTGGACTGGGAGTAATAAGCGACACTGATCCACAACCAATTCTGTTTAACTCGCATCTCGGAAGATTTGCCATAGTAACTGTCAGCAGGCTGCTTAATCTGGAAGAGCTTGAAAAGAGATTTCTTAATAAAAAAAACCATTTCACTGAAAATTTTGAAGGAAATATCAATCCGACCGAAGTAGTTGCAAATCTTATTTGCGAAAAAGAAGACTATGTTTCGGGGATTGAAAATGTATTTGAAAATATCAAAGGTTCCTGTTCGATACTTATTCTTACTGAAAACGGGATAATAGCTGCCAGGGATAAGCTTGGACGGACACCTGTTGTAATTGGTAAAAAGGAAGGAGCTTATGCAGTTGCTGTTGAAACCTGTTCTTTCCCAAATACAGGATTTGAGATCGAATACTACCTGGGACCCGGCGAGATAACGCTAATTACATCTGATGTTTATACTCAGCTCAGAAAACCAGGGGACAAAATGCAGATATGTGCGTTTCTCTGGGTCTATTATGGATATCCGCCTTCATATTATGAAGGCATAAATGTAGAGGAATGCCGCAACAGATGCGGTGCCGAGCTGGCCAGGAGAGATACAGTTAGTGCAGACTTTGTTTGCGGGATCCCAGATTCGGGCGTTGGACATGCGATAGGTTATGGCAATGAAAAAGGAATCCCGTATAAAAGAGCTTATGCAAAATACACTCCGACCTGGCCACGGAGCTTTATGCCTCAAAACCAGGAACTGAGAGATCTGGTTGCCAAAATGAAGCTTATTCCAAACAAGGCAATAATTAACGGAAAAAAAATGGTTTTTCTCGACGACAGCATTGTAAGAGGCACCCAGCTTAAAGACAATACCATCGACCTTCGTAAATCGGGCGCTGCTGAGGTGCATATGAGAATTGCATGTCCACCGCTCCTTTATCCCTGCGAATTTCTGAATTTCTCACAGTCAAGAACTCCGCTTGAGCTGGCCGGCCGGAAAGCAGTTTTTCAGCTTGTAGGAGAAACAGCAGATTTAGGTGAATATTCAGATCCGGATTCAGAGAAATATAAAATGATGGTTGATAAAATAGCTGAAACACTCAATCTCGACAGCCTCATGTACCAGAGGCTTGATGATCTTGTTGAAGCTATCAGTCTGCCGAAGGAAAAACTATGCACTCACTGCTGGGACGGATCAAGTTACTATAAGTAAGGCAACAGGCCACAGGCGTCAGGCGTCAGGCATTTTAATTGTATTCTTCCTGACGCCAGATGCCTGATGCCTGATACCTGATACCTGCTTCTTTTATGATTAAAATTCAATAATTGATAAAATGAAATATATCGGAGCACATGTAAGTGCGGAGGGTGGAGTCCAGAATGCACCATTGAATGCTGAAGCGATCGGTGCAAAAGCATTTGCACTTTTTACAAAGAACCAGAGACAATGGTTTTCAAATCCGCTGACAAAAACCAGCATAACTGCGTTCAGAGAAAATTGTGAAAAGCTTAATTACAAGCCTTTTCAGATCCTGCCTCACGACAGTTACCTTATAAACCTAGGACACCCCGAAAAAGAACCTCTTGCAAAATCGAGAGCTTCATTTCTTGACGAGATGAAAAGATGTGAACTTCTCGGACTCGACCGGCTTAATTTCCATCCGGGGAGCCACCTCAATCAGATTGGAATTGAAGAATGCCTTTCCAGAATTGCAGAATCAATCAACATTTCACTTGACAAAACCAAAGGAGTTATTGCTGTTATTGAAAATACAGCCGGACAGGGAACCAATCTTGGACATACTTTCGAACAGATAAGGTTCATCATTGATAAGGTGGAGGATAAGTCAAGAGTCGGTGTATGCATAGATACATGCCATGCCTATACATCGGGGTATGATGTAAAAACAGCAGAAGGATTCAGGGATACATTTGAAAAATTCAATAAAACCATAGGGTTTCAGTATCTTAAAGGGACGCATCTTAATGATACAAAAAAGGATTTCGGGACAAGGGTTGACAGACATGAAAACATCGGAACCGGATTCCTGGGGGAAGATACATTTTCCTTTGTGGTGAACGATAGCAGGTTCAATGATATGCCGCTGATTCTTGAAACTCCCGAGGAATCGCTCTGGGAAACAGAAATTAAAAAGCTTTATTCTCTAATTCGGCCACCTGCCTAGTTTCACCTCCCAGCCCCCCTGAAGGGTGGTTGAAATATGTTATATTTTCAGCCCCTTTCAGGGGGTTGGGGATGAAGAATTGTGGAAATAAGCTTCCTGATCTCCGGATCTTCAAGTTTGTCTTTTGTTGCTTTATAGCCGATATCAAAAACCTCAACTGCCTTCTCCGGATCAAGTATTTTATAATTTTTCAATTCAGGAGGAGAAATGAAAATGTCGAATTTCTTTTCTTTGAAATCGAGCTCTTTTGACATGTTCAGCATAAAAGTGCGTTCAGCAATCTGAACAAGACTTGTAACTGTTTTTTCATAACCCGTGGGATTGACAAAAGAGCCGATCATAAGATCGCATCTGCCTTCAATTGGTTTTATCGGCATATTGTCGAGCACTCCGCCGTCGACATAATGTATTTTGTCAATAATCACAGGATTAAAAAGGACAGGAATACTTGCTGATGCAATTACCACTTTCAGTAATTCTCCGGAATTAAAATATACAGCTTTGCCATTATTCAGATCTGTTGCTGTAATATAAATAGGTATTTTAAGATCTTCAAATTTTTTCGCCCGGAGATTTTCTTTAAGGATGCGTTCTATTCCCGATATCTGAAGGAGGCCTTCGCGCGGCACAGTCGGCCTGATATAATGAAGCTTGCTTGTTGTGTTCATTATTTTGAGGATCTCGTCCGGAGAATATCCGTCGGCATACAAGACCCCGACAAGAGCACCTGCACTTGTTCCAGCTATCACATCAGGATAAATACCTGCATCATTAAGGGATTTTAAAACACCCAGATGCGCAAATCCTCTTGCGCCTCCGCCGCTGAGGACCAGACCGATACTATATTCTTTTTTTGGCATATAAATAAAATAAGTGATAATTATCCGAAAAGGATGTCATAAAGCAATTTTAAATTGAGAAAGATTACCGTTCCTGCAATAATCAATAAAATAATGACAAGAAAACGGCTGTTTACATATTTGCCCATTACTTTCTTTGATGAGGTAAGGAATATCTGAATCGCAACAGTAAATGGTAATTGAATACTCAGGAATACCTGGGACAGGATAAGTCCCATAAAAGGATTGCCAATAAAGAATATTGCAATTAATCCACCTATAAGAGAGATCAGAATTCCGATACGGGTATGATTATCTTTAATATTAAATGGTTCCATGAATATTCCCGATACGATAGATCCTCCGGCCATTGCAGAGGTAATTGATGAAGCGGCACCGGAGAATAATAATGCAACGGCAAAAACCACAGAAGCATTGGTTCCAAGAAGAGGTTCTAGCAAACTTTTAGCTTGCTGCAGCTCATCTACCTTAATATTATTATTGAAAAATGTTGCGGCGGCCAGAATAATTATTGCACTATTTATCGCCCAGCCGATAACCATCGACAACAAAGTATCGGCAAACTCATATTTCAATTGCTTCTTGATTATCTTTTCATCCTGAAGGTTCCATTGCCTGCTCTGAATTATTTCAGAATGAAGAAAAAGATTATGAGGCATTACAACAGCTCCGAGTACACTCATGAGTAAGAGCATTGAGCCTTGTGGTATAGAAGGTTTAATCCACGATACGCCAGCTTTGAACCAGTCAACATCAACAAGAAACAACTCATAAAGAAAAGAGAGTCCGATTATTGAAACAAATCCGATTATCCATTTCTCTATTTTTCTATAGGAATTTGTAAAAAGCATGATTATAACGAAGCTTGTAACAAGCACTGCACCAGCTTTAATGGGAATCTTAAAAAGCATCTGCAGTGCGATGGCTCCGCCAAGAATCTCGGCAAGAGAAGTTGCAACAGAAGCCAATGTTGCAAAAGCAAGCATTATTCGTGCAATCTTATAATTTGTATAGACAGCCGCTGCTTCTGCAAGGCAATAACCAGTTGCAATGCCCAGATGAGCCACATTATGCTGGAGGATTACCAGCATTATCGTCGAAAGAGTGACGATCCATAAAAGAGTATATCCGTAGGAAGATCCTGTTGCTATATTTGCTGCCCAGTTTCCTGGATCTGTAAAACCTACAGTTACCAGCAATCCGGGACCAATATATTTGAAAATATCAAGTGCTCCGAAAACGGGTTTATGATCTCTTCTTTTAAGATCTTTGAAAAAACGAAGAGGGTCAAATATTGATTTGAAATTCAACATTGTAATTAATTATCTCATTATGCTGATTGCTTCCTTTTCATCCAGTTATCCTGGTAACAAATATAAGCAATGATTGATGTCTGCTGAAAATGCGAACCTTTTTATTTGCGATGAATTATTGTTGGCTTCAGCCCAAAAATGAAGGACTAAAGTCCTGATGCAATAGATTTATAAAATACGTTGGTTAAAACAGACGGCAATTGATTATTAATTAAATTTGGCAAACATAGTCTTATTAAAACAGAACCATATGCAGTTTTTACTTGTTGCTTTTGACGGAACCGATCCCGGAGCATTGGAAAGAAGGATGAAAGTCCGTCCCGAACATCTCGAAAAAATAGCTGTGCTGAAAAATAGAGGCGAATTTCTTCTTGGAGGAGCAATCCTTGATGACGATGAGAAAATGATCGGATCAATGATAGTATATGAATTTCCTGACAGGGCAGCTCTTGACGAAAGTCTGAAAAAAGAGCCCTATATAGTTTCCGGAGTCTGGAAAAAGATTGAAATCAAACCTTACCGTCTGGCCAAAATAGAATAATAAACCTGAATTAATAAACAAAATAAAATCATGAAAAAAACAACAATTATTCTTATGTCGCTGCTGCCGGCATCAGTTTTGCTTTCGCAGCAGACAGTTCCATCCGGCATCCCTTTTAAAATGGAAGAGCTGACCTCTCCGCAGTTTGCAAAAGCAGTTGAACAGTCGGGCGGTGTTTGTATTATTCCTCTGGGTATAATTGAAAAACACGGTCCTCATCTTCCTCTTGGAACAGATCTTTTAGAAGCAAGGGAGGCCGCAACTGCGGCCGCAAAAAAAGAGTACGCAGTTGTCTTCCCACCATATTTTGTCGGGCAGATTTTTGAAGCCAGACATCAGCCGGGTACAGTTGCGTACAGCAATGAACTGATGTGGGAAATGCTTGATGAGACCTGCGGTGAGCTGTCAAGGAACGGATTGAAGAAAATAGTACTGGTTAATGGCCACGGAGGAAGTACAAACTTCCTGCAGTATTTCTGCCAGTCTCAGCTTGCATCTCAGAAGGATTATATAGTTGTCTTGTTCCAGGAGAAAACAAATCCTGATTACAGCAAAGAAATAGAGTCATTGAAAAAAGCAAAGCTGGATGGCCACGCTGGAGAAGAAGAAACATCAATGATATCTTATATCAGGCCTGATCTTGTTGATATCCAGGCAATAACCAGCCAGTCAGGAGCAAACCAGAAAAGGCTCGATATGCTTCCTTTCGGATATACAGGTATCTGGTGGTATGCAAATTATCCCAATCATTATGCAAGTGATGTTGCTCAACCCAATAAAAGGCTTGGAGAATTATTATTTCTGAGCTGGTCCGATCAGATAGCCGAATTAGTAAAATACCTGAAAAATAATAATACAGTTAAAGAATTGCAGGATGAATTCAACAGACAAGCTGAAAATCCGTTAAAGAAATAAAATGATAAAAAATATGAAAAAGAGCTTATTTATTTCAATACTGTTCATTGTAATAATAATGATTATTCCAATGTCGTGTAAAACCGAAACACCATCCGATCTTTCAAAGGAAAGTATTATCCCCAGACCGGTTTCAATGACGGCAACAGGCGATTATTTCACACTCAAGACAAAAAGCAGGATTTTTATTGCAGGAGGATCAGATGAACTGATGCAGATCGGACAGTACCTTGCCGGTAAACTTCAGCCTGTAACAGGCTTTTTAACAGAAGTGAAATCAACAGAAAGTGAGCCAAACCCCGGGAATATATTTCTTACTATATCAGACCTTGATGAAAAACTGGGAGATGAAGGATATGAACTTACCATAACAAAACAGATGGTAAAACTTGCAGCCCGAAAACCAGCCGGATTATTCAGAGGAATTCAGACCATCAGGCAGTTAGTGCCTGCAAAAAAAGATTCTGCCTCAACGAAAACAGGATCGTTGAAGATCGCCGCCGGAACAATAGTTGACTATCCCGATTATTCATACCGCGGTGCAATGCTGGATGTAGCACGCCATTTCTTCAGCGTCAGTGATGTCAAACAGTTTATTGATTATCTGACGTTCTATAAAATGAATGTGCTGCATCTGCATCTTTCTGATGATCAGGGCTGGAGGATTGAGATCAAATCATGGCCAAATCTTGCGAATCATGGAGGAGAAACACAGGTAGGTGGAGGAAAAGGTGGTTATTATACGCAGGAACAATATATTGATATTGTAAAATATGCCAGTGACCATTATATGACAATTGTCCCCGAAATTGATATGCCGGGCCACACGAATGCGGCACTGGCTTCGTACGCAGAGCTTAACTGCAATGGAAAGGCAACAGAACTATATACAGGAACCGAGGTGGGATTCAGCTCTTTATGCACTAAAAAAGATATTACGTACAAATTCATTGATGATGTTGTAAGGGAGATTTCTGAGATGACACCTGGACCATATTTTCATATTGGGGGAGATGAATCTCATGCCACAAAAGTGGAAGATTATATTCCTTTCGTTAACAAGGTACAGGAGATTGTTGCTTCACACGGCAAGCAGGTTTTGGGCTGGGACGAAATTGCCCTGTCAACTCTTAAACCCAACAGTGTTGCACAGCACTGGGCAAATGTATCAAATGCACAAAAAGCTGTGAGCCAGGGTGCAAAAGTACTGATGTCGCCGGCAATAAAAGCCTACGTTGACATGAAGTATGATTCAACCACACGTCTGGGACTGCAATGGGCTGCTTATATTGAAGTTGACGATGCTTATAACTGGGATCCTGCCACCCTGGTAACAGGCCTGACAAAGGATAATATTATTGGCATTGAAGCGGCTTTATGGAGCGAGACTGTAACAAACCTGGATGAAATAGAATACATGGTATTTCCGAGACTTCCTGGCTATGCTGAGATAGGATGGACCCCGGCCTCAATGAGAAACTGGGATGAATACAAACTGCGACTGGCAAAACATGAGGAATATTTCAAAGCTATGGGGATAAATTATTACCAGTCGAAAAGAGTTCCATGGGTAGGAGTTGAGTAATATACTATTTCGGATTTCGCATTGTCAATTGCGGATTTTACAGATCCGAAATCACAAATCCGAAATACGCAATTAGAAGATACGATTATGAAAACAAAGATTTTATTCGCTCTCCTTTTTTTATTGAACGTGCTGATTGTCAGAAGCCAGACCCAGACATTAAAACTTTGGCCTGAGGGCATTCCCGGATCAAAAACCGATCCTTCTTACGTTGAAAATATAACAACTGCCGATGGAAGAATAACACGATGCGAGAAAGTGGTCACCCCTGATCTTACAGTTTTTCTGCCGGCAGCTGAAAAAGCAAATGGTGCGGCAGTGCTTATCTGTCCGGGAGGAGGGTATGGAGTACTGGCATTTGACCACGAAGGGAATGCCATTGCAAAATGGCTGAATGATAACGGAATAGCCGGAATAATCCTGAAATACCGCCTTCCTTCGGACCAGATAATGACAGATAAATCAATAGGTCCATTGCAGGATGCCCAGGAAGCAATGCGGGTCATCCGCCGGAATGCAGCAGTATGGAAGATAAATCCCGGAAAGATCGGAGTGATCGGGTTTTCTGCAGGAGGTCACCTGGCATCCACACTCTCAACCCACTATGCCGGGAAAGTATATGAAGTAAAAGACAATACAAGTGCACGTCCCGATTTTTCACTGCTGATCTACCCGGTAGTATCATTCGATACTGCGATTACACATGTGGGATCGAGGAATAACCTTATCGGTACGAATCCGGACGAAGCAAAAGTGAGCCATTTTTCAAATGAATTACAGATCACTGCTGACACACCTCCGGCCTTTCTGGTTCACTCTGCCGATGACCCTGCTGTCCCGGTGATGAATAGTATCGCGTACTTCAAAGGGTTACAGAAAAACAGAATTCCTGTCGAAATGCATATATTTCAGAAAGGCGGTCATGGCTATGGCCTCTCTCCCAATGGCGGGACCGAATCATCATGGCCAGACTTGTGCATAAAGTGGCTTAAGGCTATGGGACTGATATAAAAAATTGCCGGCAACCGGCAACCGGGAACTAACAACTTCTTACTATGCTTTCAGAAAATCTTTTGGGACATCCTTAAGCCGTGAAATGTCCATGATTTTATTCTTAACATCAAATCCGGAGCTGCAACTTACACTGCATGATCCGCATTTTTCACAAGGTTTGCCTGAAAGGTCTACGCTTGCCAGGTTATGGTATGCCTGTGAAGTATTCTTGTACCCGTAGGCATACATGTAACTCCTCATAATAGTAGGGATATCAAGGTTATACGGACATTGAGGTATGCACTGCCTGCACTGCTGACAATAAAGACCTGTTTCAGAATCAAGCATCGCCAGATTAAGATCCTTCAGTTCCTGTTCTGTCATTTTCAGGTTTTTGATCATAGAAAGATTTTTCTGCAATTGTTCCAGCGATGTCATTCCTGATACAATTGATGAAATATTTTCATTCTGCAGCGCCCATTTCAATATTGCATCAGAATTAAGCTGAGGACCCGATTTATCACGGTAAACGCCAGCGATTGTCTTCATTGCAACAATTCCGATGCCTGCTTTGGCAGCCTCGGTAACAGCTGAATGTAAAGAGTCGATATTTTTGATCTTATAATTATATGAAATCATTGCGACATCATACACACCAGCACTGACAGCTGCTTTTAATGCCTCTTCCGTATCGCTGTGAGATGCAATACCGACAAAACGTGTTTTGCCCTGTTTCTTCAGCTGGTCAAGTGCTTTGAGAACACCCTGATCAAGGACTGTCTCCTTTTTGCCTGCGTAGGGGAAAAGAAAAAAGTCGACGTGATCCAGCCCGAAGCGGCTCAGGCTTCCTTCAGCTTTTTTGATATATGCATCTGCATCAAAAGCCTGTCTAAAGGTTCCTGTACGGTTATCAAATCCATCAGGAGGAACAGCTGTGCCAACAACAAAAGAATCGCGCGGGAGCCCCTTTAGACCTTCCCCGACGATCTTTTCATTATTTCCTTCACCATAGTACGTTGCTGAAAAGAACATTTTTATTCCGGCCTCATAGGCTGATCTGATAAAACCGGTATCCAGTGCACCGGAAGTTCCGAAACTGATGAGCGGAGTTTTGATACCTGTTTTGCCAAGCATGCGGACCGGTAATTCCGGCGGTACAGAATCCAATGAAGCATTGATAGTGTTACCCTTAATTACACCCGGAATCAGGGCAGCACCTGAAATTCCAAGTAAGCTTTTTTTGAGGAATTCGCGGCGGTTGTTGTTTTTCATAACTGAAAATGTTTAGATGGTGGGAAAGATTAAAATAAGTTGCTGGTTGCCAGGTGCTAGTTGCAGCCGGCAATCTAATTTTTTTGTGATGAACAAATTTAAAATGCAATTGTAAATTTCTAAAAAATTATTGAGATACCTTAAAAGTTTTACATGTTAAATTAAAAGATTCTTCAGGGTTCCACAAAAGCTTGTATTAACAAAGATTCAGTTTTAAATATCATCAACGTATTAAAAGACAGCTTTAAATACGTTGATTAATACGTTGATCTTAAGGGGACTTTTTTTCAGTTTGCTTATGTCTTCATAATGTCTTATGAGTGATGGGAATATTCTTAAGCCCCTTCAGGGCTTGGGATCGTGAGGTGATAGCTATCCCCGGTGCAACCGGGGGTGAGTGGCCTCACTACTTACACCAGCTCTGCAGGAGCTGAATATTGTAGTAAACCGACTGCAACCAAATATACCTTTCATAGTTTATAAATGCAGATTCCTTAAAATAGAATCATAATTATTATTTCATATCTTTCAAGTCAGAATGATCATCTTAATCATAATCTAAAACCAAATAATACCATGAAAACACGCCGGATTTTTATAAAGCAATCTTTGCTGGGAGCAGGAGCTTTAATGATGGTTCCATCCTTCAGATTTCCCGGGTCATCTGATCCTGATATCAGGATCTCATTGGCTGAATGGTCTTTTCACCGGGCTCTGGAGAGTGGTAAAATGGACCATCTTGATTTCCCATCAAGGGCAAAAAATGAGTTCAGCATATCGGCTGTGGAATATGTAAACGGCTTTTTTGGCGGAACCAAAATGAACTTCAAGGAAGCTGCAAAGAATAAGGCTTATTTGAATGAGATGTTGAAAAGGAGCCAGGATGCAGGTGTCTATAACCATTTGCTTATGTGTGATGATGAGGGACCTCTTTCTTCGACAAATGAAAAAGAAAGACTTGAATCAGTGGATAATCACAAAAAATGGATCGAAGCTGCGAAAATCCTGGGATGTGTAACCGTAAGAGTTAATCTTCATGGCGAAGGTAGTGCCGAAGACAGGAAAGAATCTTCCGTTGATGCACTGAGCCTGCTCGGGGAATTTGCAAAACCCATGCAGGTAAATGTTGTAGTGGAAAATCACGGCAGTGTGACTTCCAACGCAGAGTGGCTGGCCGATGTAATGAAACAGGTCGGAAGAGATAATGTCGGTACGCTTCCCGATTTCGGGAATTTCTGCATATCCCATCCATGGGGAACCATTCAGGAAGGTTGCACGGAAATGTATGACATATATAAGGGTGTCCAGCAATTGCTGCCATATGCAAAAGGAATAAGTGCTAAAACCTATGATTTTGACAGCAATGGAGAGCAGCCATTACTGGATTATAAGAAACTAATAGACATAGTCAAAGCATCAGGATTTAAAGGATATATTGGTATTGAATATGAAGGGATAAATCAGCCTGAAGATGAAGGTGTACGCAACACTCAAAAACTGCTGAAAAAGTATCTGTAACAAATTAAAGTTACAGCTAAACTTTTAGTTCTTTATGTTGTTTAATAAGATGTAAGATCATTTAAGACCTTCAGTATTTGATTTTAAATCACTGACATAATTAACGATCTTATATTTTAAATTAATTAGGAAGTTTCAATTATAAAAAAAATGAAATGAAAAAGTTTTTCAAAATCGCAGGACTTCTTCTATTGGTCATTATAATAATATTATTGGTTGCAGCAGCTTTTGTAAAAAAAGAGTATTCTGTTGAAAGACAGATAACCTTTAATAAACCCAAGCAGGATGTTTTTGAGTATGCTAAATTCCTGAAAAACCAGAACAAATACAGTGTCTGGGCAAAAATAGATCCAAATATGAAAACTGAATTCCGTGGCACCGACGGAACTATTGGCTTTATATCCGGATGGGACAGTGAGAACAAGGATGCAGGAAAGGGCGAACAGGAGATAACCGGTATTGACGAAGGTAAACGGATTGATTATGAGATCCGTTTTTATGAGCCGATGAAATCAACTGATAATGCTTTCATGTCCTTTGACAGCGTCAACGACAGTGTTACTTCAATCACATGGGGTTTTTACGGAAAGATGAAATACCCGATGAACCTCTCTCTCCTGTTTATGGACATGGATAAAATGCTGGGTACAGATCTTGAAGGAGGCCTGAACAACCTTAAGTCAATTCTCGAAAAATAAAACTCCTTTTTTCATGATATCCGGTGGCAATCATCTGGGTAAAGAAAAGTGATAGTATTGTAAAACCTGTTCCTACAAGGAACGGCAACCGCCAGTTCAGCATCCACAAAACACCTCCGAATACAGGAATTATTACTGCAGAAATATGATTTATTGCAAACCCCACTGCTGTTGAGGAACCCAGATCTTCCGGATTTGCTGTCTTCTGGAGGTACGTGTTCAATCCTATGGAGAAATTAAAGAAGATGCTGTCGAGGATAAATAAGCCGACAACTATCCAGACATTATCGAAGAAAGCATAACCAAGAAAGAGAACAATAAGACTTGCACTTTCAAGCGACAGCACAACGCGCTCTCCGTATTTATTAAGTGCTTTGGAAATTTGAGGATTCAGCAGATAAGTGAGAGCATAATTTATTACATAGATTCCTGTTACAATCCTTAGACCCAGGTTATACCTGTCGACAAGCAGGAAAACAGCAAAGACACTAAAGATCTGGCGGCGTGTACCAGCCAGGAAATTCAGTACATAGAAAAGCCAGTATTTTTTCCTGAAAACCAGTTTTTTGTGTTGGTAAGGGATCTCCTTATTCAGTGGGTTTTGAAAAAGCATGCTTACTCCCGATAAACCAATGATTATACCAAGGATCAGAAATGTGTACATGTATGGTAACACAAATGATAATGCCCATATACCAAAGCCCACAATTATATTTGCCAATGCACCGTAGCCTCTCATCCGCGCAAAAACTACAGGTGCTTCCGAAGTGTTGAAATATTGAACGGTAAGCGATTTATTTGTAGTCTCAAAAAAATGAAATCCAACCGACATAATAAAGGTTGTCATAAGCAACCCGCCAAATGATGTGAAAATACCTGTGATTGCTGTTCCGATTCCAAGCAATAATACGGACCATGCCGATAATCGATGCTCTTTGAATACAAACAAAAGGTAAACAGCAGCGAAAGAAAGGAATCCGGGTATTTCCCTCACAGCCTGTGACAAGCCGATCTGGAAACCGTTTACTCCCACCACCTCCTTGGCATAATTCGTAAACAGGGCGGTCCATCCCTGGAGGCCTGCACTGGCACAAATTCCAAGGATCATCAGATAGCGATACATAGGATTCCCTTTGAAATGATCCATACCTGTTTCTTTAAGTGGGCAAAAGTAGTATTAAAAGTTTTACAACCTCTCACTGCACTACTCTAAAAATCAGGTTTAAGATCTGCGTTTATACCCGAAACCGGAAAAATAAAATTTGAGGTACTGGTTGACCTGAACATTAACTCGATATATTGATTTCAGCAGTTCTGAAATATTCTCGGCAGAAGATAATAATATGTAATATTAATCAGATTTTCCCGGGAGCCTGATTCAAAGAATATGCATTGCTCTTGTGGCCAGCTTTACAAAGTTAAGATCTCCTTCCTCAGGTTAAGAAAATTTTATAACTTGTAGATGATTGTTAAAACAGAAAGTCAGATTACAGCATTATATCTTTATTTATATAATTTTCAAGAGAAAATGTCTGTGTAACTGATGTGGCTGTGCTATAAGGCGCAGGGCTCATGGCACTGGGTTCAGGGGCAAAGAGTAAAGGGAAGGGAGCGCATAGAGCTCAGGGAGTGGAAGTTTGAAGGGGAGAAGGGGAGAATGGGGGAGTGGGAGAAGTGGAGAAAACGAAGGACATATAGTATTACTTGAAATATAACTTACAATGAATAGAAAAAATATATCCTCTGGATCAGAGTTTGAAAAACCAATCGGATTTTCCAGAGCAGTATGAATTGGCAATATAATTTCTGTCGCCGGGTCGTCAGCCGTAATTTCTATACCATATTAAAGATTATTCTGATAACTCAGTTATTTGTTCTTGCAAGCTTCAATTCAGTAAAAAATTATTCACATTTTGAAAGTGCTGATCTTCGATTGTTATATCAAGAATGTGGTTTAGAAACTATATTATCATTTGATATATTCAAAATGGCAATGACCGGGATGGGGAAAATTAATGAATTACAGAACAAAAGCATAATTACCATTATTGATTTCTCAAAACCATCTACTCAAGAAAGATTCTTTGTTATTGACCTAAAAAACAAACTAGTACTTAGTAAATCGCTGGTGGCTCATGGAAAGAATTCAGGTGAAAATATGGCAGATAGTTTTTCCAATGACTCTAAATCATTAAAAAGCTGCCTGGGCTTTTTCCTGACAGCTGAGACATATACTGGAAAAAATGGTTACTCATTAAAGCTTGATGGACTGGAACCAGGAATAAATGATAATGCCAGACAAAGAACAATTGTCATACATGGAGCCGATTATGTAAGTGCAAGCTTTGCACAACAACATGGGCGATTGGGAAGAAGTTGGGGTTGTCCTGTATTACCCACTGATAATTTAAAGGAAATTATTGATAAAATTTCACAAGGCAGTTGTCTTTTTATTTATGGGAATGATCCTGAGTATCCGAAAGCCTCAAAAATATTAAATGAGTAAGAGAACCCTGGCTGACACAGACATGACGCTTTCAGACTTGGGCTTTACTGACGAGATAAATACCTGCCTGAAGGAAAACGATCTTTCAGATTTTACTATTGGCAGAGTAACTCAGGAAAACCGTGAGAGATATATTGTTTCAACAGGTGATAATGAGTTCGATGCAGAAATAACAGGGAATCTAAGATTCTCAGCTTCCTCGAGAACTGATTTCCCTGCAGTTGGTGACTGGGTCGCTATAACAATCTATGATTCAGATCAGGCAATCATTCATAAAATACTACCCCGCAAATCAATACTTGAACGACAGGCAGTGGGTAAATATGGTGAGAAACAAATAATCTCAACAAATATTGATGTCGCCTTTATCGTTCAATCAATTGACAATAATTTCAGTATCAACAGACTGGAAAGGTATCTATCAATATGCTATTCCGCCGGCATTGAACCTGTTCTGGTCATCAGCAAAATTGATTTAACCACAGATAATGATATTAAAACTGCTATTAAACATCTCGAATCAAGAGATAAAAAAATAAGATACATGTTGATCAGTAATGTGACTAAACAAGGGCTTGAAAAAATCCTTGACTTTCTGCAAAAAGGCAAAACATATTGTGTCGTAGGATCATCCGGAGTCGGCAAATCAACCCTGATCAACAACCTGCTAAAAAAGAACATTCTGAAAACCGGACAGATCAGTAAGAGTACAAGCAAGGGAAGGTATATCACAGATCATCGGGAGCTTTTTGTATTGGGGAATGGCGGAATAATAATTGATACTCCAGGAATGAGGGAACTTGGAATGACTGATAATATCGAAGGAATTAAGACAACATTTCAAGAGATCTTTAACCTTTCACTTCAATGCAAACTCCGGGACTGCAGGCACATAAATGAAACCGGCTGCGCTGTAATTGATGCTCTTAATAAGGGAATAATAGACATAGCCTCACTTGAAAATTTTAATAAGCTCCAGAAAGAACAACATAGATTCCAAACAACAATCGCAGAAAGACATAACAAAGACAAAAAGTTTGGGAAAATGGTTAAGAATTACAAAAAAGACCTGAAAAAAAATAAGTACCAGGCATAAGCCGAACGTTAGCTGATAAGCCCTATTGCCGGACCACTATAATGCAATTAACTCAATTTTTTTATTCTACTTATCATGAAAGAAGCTACTGAAATAACATCTGAAATTGTCTCTTTAATTGAAGTCTGGGAGCCAAAATTATTATCCCTTTCCCAGGAGATTTTAATCCTGCGCCGGAACAAACAGAACCGGACCATAAAACAAATACTCGGACACCTTATTGATTCAAACACTAACAATATTCATAGAGTTGTACATCTTCAGTATCAGCCAAGTCCACTGACTTTTCCAAATTATGCAACATTCGGAAACAATGATCGCTGGATAGCAATTCAGGATTATCAAAACGAAGACTGGACAGTAATGATTCGATTATGGAAATATTCACTCCTGCATTTTTGCCATGTGATTAAAAATGTAAACGATGACAAGCTGAATAATGAATGGATTTCAGAGCCTGATCGGAAAATAACACTGCAGACGATGATTGTCGATTTTCCCAGACATCTTAAATTGCATCTTTCAGAGATTGATGAACTAATAAATAAACAGAAGTAAATAAAGAAATCCTGTATATTCATAGAACTCTCATCAATTAGATATGAACATCGAACTTAGACCTCTCAGGAAAGAAGACTGGCCTTCAGTTGCTGAAATATATAAACAGGGCATTGAAACAGGCAACGCTACTTTTCAGAAGGACATTCCGGTCTGGGGTACCTGGGATTCGGGACATATTAGAACCTGCAGAATTGTAGCATCTATTGGTGATGAAATAATAGGTTGGGCTGCGTTAACTCCGGTTTCCGGCCGATGTGTTTATGCTGGAGTTGCCGAAGTAAGTGTGTATGTTGCATCCCGATACAAGGGACAAAAAGTCGGAACCAAACTTCTTAAATCTCTTATTTCTGAAAGTGAATCAGAAGGCTTTTGGACTTTACAGGCCGGTATTTTCCCGGAGAATATAGCAAGCTTAAAATTACATGAGAACCTTGGTTTTAGAAAAGTAGGATTCAGGGAAAAGATTGGGAAAATGAACAATATCTGGAGAGATACAATACTGCTTGAACGAAGGAGCAAAATTGTTGGTAATGAAAAATATTGGAAAGATCTTTAAAATGAAGATCGCCATAAACATTAAGTTCGGGATTTTTGGTTTGTTGAAAAACCTGATATTTTCAGATAAAAAATGTAGCGCGTAGCAGAATCGAACTGCTATGTTCGGATTGAGAAACCGATCTCCTAGCCATTAGAGGAACGCGCCATAATATGCCCTTAAAGAAATAAAAACGCAAATTTATATCTTTTCTTTCAATAAAAAAATAACCAATTTTATCATATCAAAACATATCGTTTCATGCTTTGGATGCATTAACATATAATTTGATTTCTTATTTTGGAGAAAATTCCCAAAAATAGAACTGCACTGAAGTATATAGTCTCGATAAAAACAAATTGAAAATAATTCAAAAACATTGGTCATTTACCAAACAGCTATCAAAGAATAGGTATTAAAAATAAATCCTGATCCATTATGATTACCTCCATAAAATTTGACAAATCCCTTATTGCGCCTTGTGGCATGAATTGCGGAACTTGTATTGCCTACCTCAGAGACAAAAATAAATGTTATGGCTGTCGAATTGATTCAACGGATAAGCTAAAAACCAGGCAACTGTGTGTAATTAAGAACTGCAATTACCTTGCGGCCACATCTTCAAAATTCTGCTACGATTGTGATAAATTCCCATGCCCAAGGATCAAACATATTGATAAACGATACAGGACAAAATACAGAACCAGTTTTATTCAAAACCTCCTGATGATTAAAGAAAACGGAATTACAAATTTTCTTGCATTTGAATCTGAGAAAAGGACTTGTCCAAATTGCGGATCAGTATTAAGTGTTCACCGGAACAACTGTCTGATTTGTAAATTTGAAATAATTCCTGCCCAAACAGACAGATGATCAATAGTGTAGTACCTCCTGATTTGAAATGATGGCTTATAACCTTAATGAATTAAGCACCGGTGAGCTGGGACAGCTTTTCCCCATTATCATTTCTGATTACAATCCTGAGTGGGCAAAAATATTTCTTCTTGAAAAACAAAATATTTTAAGGACTACAGAACCCGGTATCATTGTTAGGATCGAACACATCGGAAGTACCGCGGTACCCGGACTTTGTGCAAAACCAACAATTGACATTCTGATTGAAATCTCAGATAATACTAATTGTAACTTGTTAGTAAACAATCTGCAAAAAATCCAATATCAATACATACCAAAACCCGAAAATCCTCCTCCTCATATAATGCTTGCTAAAGGATATTCGATTAAAGGTTTTACCGGGCAGTCATTTCATATTCATGTAAGATATCCTGGTGACTGGAACGAAATAGTATTTCGTAATTATCTTATAAATAATCCTGACATTGCCCGTGGATATGGTGAACTGAAACGAAGACTCTCTGTTGAATACGTGAATGACCGGGAGAAATACACAGACAGTAAATCAGATTTTATTTCCGGAATATTAAAAACTGCCAGAAAAGAATTAGAAAGATAAGATTTACTCTTAAAAATGTCAGAAACAGGCGCTACAATATTTGTTCATAAGCTTAGTGAAAAATGGATTAAAGCATCAATTACCGGTACTATCTGGGCTGCATCAGAAATTGTTCTAGGAAGCTTTCTGCATAACCTGAGGATACCATTCAGCGGTAATATTCTTACTGCCATTGGACTGATAATCCTGATCTCAATAAGTTATATCTGGACTGAAAAAGGTCTTTTCTGGCGTGCAGGATTAATCTGTGCAGTTATGAAAACAATGTCACCGAGTGCCGTAATTTTTGGACCTATGATTGCTATCTTCTCCGAAGCCCTCCTGCTTGAATTATTTGTACGGTTATTAGGCAGAACTTTTGCAGGTTACGCAATTGGAGCCATGTCAGCCATGTCGTGGAACTTGTTTCAGAAGATTGCAAATTATATTATTTTTTATGGATCAAATATTATAGAGGTCTACAGTAATCTTTTAAAACTTGCACAGAAACAGCTCAGCATTCAGACTGACATTGTCTGGCTTCCTGTAATAATATTGCTAATAATCTATGCTCTGTTTGGTCTTTTAGCAGCAGTGATCGGAATAAAAGTCGGCAGGAAAATGTTAAAGCAGCCGGTATCTGATTTCACAGCCAGAATTAATGAACCAAACAGGGAAATCTCAAATAAATCCGCAAACACATTTAATTATTCAATTGCCTGGCTTTTTATAAATATTGCTTTGATTATCTGTTCTTTCATTTTGTTGAACTATGCATCCTGGAATATCTGGAGTCTGGCGATAATCATAATTATTATTATCTGGTCAATTAGATATAAACGGGCTTTACGTCAACTGTCAAAACCAAAATTCTGGATATTTTTTATTCTCATTACATTAATTACAGCTTTCGTCTTTACCAAAGCTCAAACCGGAGAAAATTTGTGGCAACAAGGACTTTTAACCGGATTTCAGATGAACTTCAGGGCTGCAATTATGGTCGTCGGATTTTCTGTTTTGGGAACCGAATTATACAATCCGGTAATAAGGGATTTTTTTTACAAAACTTCATTTAAAAATCTTCCTTTGGCACTTGAACTATCTGTTGAAAGCCTGCCATCATTTATTGCCAGCATACCTGATTTCAAAAGTCTCGTAAGAAACCCTGTATCAATCTTTTATCAGGTCATTTCACATGCAGATAAGAGACTCTCGCAAATTAAAAATAAGGATAAGAATATATCCACTAAGAAAATATTCATAATATCCGGATCTGTGGGTGAGGGGAAAACAACCTATGCAAAAAGATTGATTGACTATTTCAGAAAGAATAACATTAAAGCAGGAGGGATACTCTCAGAACGGGTAATGGCTGATTCTCAGACAACTGGTTATGATGTGGTAAATATCGAAACCGGAGAAAAAGAGGTTCTTCTAAGGCAAAATGAAGAATGCGGATATGAAAAAATCGGGAGGTTCACAATCTGTCCGAAGGGCCTGACAATGGGAAAGACTATTCTAAGCTCTTTGGTTTTATCTGGAAACATGATTGTTATTATTGACGAAGTAGGTTTGCTGGAACTACGGAATGATGGCTGGTCCGACTCTATTGCTGAATTACTTGATAAATCTGAAAATCATATTTTGATTACTGTCCGGACTTCCTTTGTTGATGAGGTGGTAAAAAAATGGGATCTTAAAGATGCTGTTATCTTTAGTATTGGAGCAACCGATTACCTGAAAGCCGGTACATTTATTTCAGGACAAATAAATATGATCTCATGACTGAGTATATTTAGCCGGACTGGCACTTGCTTTTTTTTTTCCAGGTTCTTATTGACAATACCCGAAGAATTAATAAACAAATCATCACAAAATTTGGAAATCGAAAGAGAATACAACCGCTGCATCACTGCTTTAAGTCGTTCCGGGATCATCACTCATCTTACTGAAGGGGGTACAGGGATAATCGGAGGAGATGGAAAAGAATATCCAATACCAACAAAAGAAAAGGTTACAGAACTTTTTGCCAGGAATCGGGAGTTAACGGACAAAAAAAAACTTCAGGGATTTGATAGTTTACTGCTAACGCCAGTGGCAACACCAATGCTACATCTTATTGACTTAATGAGAGAAGCGATTATCAAACATGGGAAAGAAAAAAATATTTATCAAACCAGACAATCAACTTATGACCCTTTAATACCTGTTCGTGTCAATAAGGAGAAACAAGTATGGGTATGGGAGATCCTGAGACAGGCGATGGAAACAGGCGTGCTTATTTACTTTCCTCAGGAGTATTCAATCAGCAGCCATTGCGGGCAGACAAAATCAGAAGTAATTAATAATGAACATATTTGTGCTGTTCCAGGCTGGTCCGCAGGATTAGTTGAAAATTTGCTTATAATGCCCCAGCAAGGACAGGGAAAGATATTGGGTGGCAGAAAACAATTAGAAATAGGATATTCTCCTTTTGAATACTTACAAATATTGCAAAAGGAAGCTTATCAGGGAGAAACAGGAAAAATAATTGAAGATTTTATTACAGAGTTTCTGACCCGGCTTGAGACCGCCAATGAAGTGAGCAATGATGTGGATGATAAAAATGCCTTATGGTGCCTGGGTCAATATATGAAAATACCATATGCTGATTTAGTACCTACCGGGCGTTGGCATCGGAGTATCGGACGTGTACGACTGGATATGCATCGCACAAAAAATAAACAATGCACTAAAAATTGGGGTGCATCTACCATCGTAAGATTAATTTGATTTAAATTTGATCTGGCAACAATAATAAACTCATAATTAATAAGATGAAAACCAAACTTGAAAAAGCCATTCTTGATGCAATGAGTAAAAACCCCAACAATTGGAAAGGAATTTTTTATTTCAATCGTAAAGATCCAAGGTTATTAGTCCGTAAGATTACTCCGGCAATGGGATGGTCCTTCAATTTTGCCAGTCCTTATTCCTACATAACATTAGGTTGCATTATCCTGATAACAATTGCTGCTATTGTTTTTCTATAAAATTTAACTTAATCAAAAATGAAAAACATTAAAAGAGTAGATAATGAACCCCCGTTTGTGATTGCAAAATTGAACTGGAGATTTCATCATCTGGGAATCCCGACAAGAGAGAAAATGCCAGATGAAGAGTATTTACCTAAGTTTAAGTTTTATGTTTCCGGATTTAGTACTAGTCCGTATGGCATAGAATGGATGAGATTTGAAGACGACTGTCCAATATCTGAAATAATTAAAACAATCCCTCATATTGCTTTTGAAGTAGATGACCTGGATAAGGAACTGGATGAGAACGATTTTGAAATAATCGGTAAACCCGGATCACCTTCCAAAGGAGTAAGAACTGTTATGATCAGGCATAATGGGGCTCCAATTGAACTGATTGAATTTGGGGAAAAATAATCAGGTCATTTCTGGTCAGGATCACAGGGTATTTTATCCGGTATCTATTCCTTTTTTATTTCAAGCTCAGGATATTGAGGGCAGAACTGCGAAACCATGGTGTTTTCAAAACTCAGGTTTTCAAGCTTCGGGCTCCAGATCATCCTGACCATGTTCCACACGTCTTTATCGTTATACAACGAAAAGGAATTTTTGATTATCATTTTACCATCGACTTCCGCCCAGTCATAATTATCGCCATACCGTATACCGATTCCATTATACAGGAACACACAATTCTCAGCTATTACGGTATGGTTCGGAGAGCTGAAGCCAAGTTCAAGACCCTGTCCACAGTTAGTAAAAACACAGGCTCTGAAGGTGTGGTTTTTGACAAATGTGTTTCCGCTCGATAATGCAGCCCCTTCGTGAAAGCAAGCCTCAAACCTGCAGTTTGCAAGATTTATATCACCTCCCTCCTCGTTCCCTGAATCAAGTCCGTCATCTTTGGCAAACATAAATGTGGTATTATCAATTTCCGCATCGGATGCGCTGAGGTATAAAGCATCATTGTCTTTGTCCTGGAAATCATAGGAATCATCAGGGAAATCTGTAAACACAGAATTCCGTAAAATAAGATCAGTATAATTAATCTGCCCTCCGGTCTGTGCCCGCTGTACCAGGATGTCATCGAGGGTAAGTGTGGCATACTGGGGGTAAAATATCTGGCCGATATGATCAAGCATAAAGCAATGATCCAGTTTAAGAGTGCTGTTTTCGGTATAAAACAATGCCTGTCTTCCGGCATGGCCCCAAAAATAACCTCCTGAATCATGATATCCGCTCCGGCAGAAAACTGTATATTGTGCTTCAACAGTACCACCAGCTACGCGGGTAATAAATCCTCCCCAGTATTTTTCCTTCTCGCTGCATGTCACAAATACCGGGTTTCCTGCAATTCCTGAAAAAACCACAGGGCCGCTTACATTAATATCGACAGCTTCGTCGATGAGAAATACTGTACCTTCGTTTACTGTGAGAGATCCGGTTGATGCAATATCCAGGTCAGCTGTGATTTTCACAAAACTGTTGGCCGGAATTGTAATAGCTGTGCTTAATGTACCTTTCAGTTCTGTGTAGGTTCCAGATATTTTAGCAATTTCTGCACTTACCCGTTTACCGCCAACCATAAAGTCGACCCTGCCTGAGATTGCAGAAGCGTCCACATTCAAAGAACCAACACCCTGTTTAATGTTAAAAGATTCTCCCGAAGAAGTGCAGATGCCCTCGCTGTAAACAGCCTTAACAATTCCCGATTCTTTAATATAAAAGATGAAAGGCACTTTTATCAGGTCAGTGTACCTGTGCGGGTAGAAAACTTCAACATCTTCCAAACCCAGCGACACTGTTTCATAGGGTGCCGGCACCCATGTCCTGATCCCCCATTCGGAATCCTCCCTCTCTTCTGTTTTGGTAGTAAATAAGATTGTATCATTTTCCTGTTGTGCATCCTTATATATCAGGACCAGTTCATAAAATCCGTTATCCTTAAATTCAATGAAATTTCCGGATGAAAAATCGATTGTCTTGTTGTTTAATATAACTGACTGAATATTACTATTATCATTTGCCAGGGCAAAAGGCAGGTAATAGTCCGTCTTTGTCGTCAGTTCCGACAAATTAATACAACCCTCCGGTGGTTCTGTATTAGTGTTATCTTCCTTTTTTTTACAACCAGGAACAAGAAGTAATAATATTATACAGAACAGCAGACTTTTAAGTTTCATATTTATCGGTTTTGCTGTTTGTCAACTTCCTGGAGTATCCAGTTTCTTCTATCTTTTAAAATTTGCCTTTTCTCCGCAAGATTAGTTACAAAAATGTCATAACTGGTCTCGTCAATATCATACCGTGACTGTTCCACGATGGAGTCATTAGCATAAAACGGACCAATGTGATTAAAAGTGTAATCAAATATTTTATCAATTGCTGCTAAATCAATTTTTTCAATAACATTCCGAAGGGTTTTCAGATATTCCTGGTAGAGAAAACTATCCTTTGCAATTTTATAATCCAGATCATCTTCGATGGAATATAATAATTTCGAGCCCGCATCAGCAATTATATCGTCCATGCTATAGTATTCTCTTGAGCCAAAAACTGTGCCCGGTGCCCACGGATTTCCTATTTCATGAGGTTGATCCGCAAAAATATCGTCGTAATCCCAGGGAAAGACACCAAGAACTTCCCTGTCATTCTTGATTTTTGAATAGAAGAAGATCTCATCGGTATAATCACCGTTCTTTATAAGCATGTCGATACTCAGCTTTGTAAAATATTGTTCCAGATCGATATAAGCCGAAAGAGTATCATATATCTGCCGGTCTGAATATTTGGGAAGAATTGAGTAGATCTTATCCAGACGATTAATATATTCTGCTGTATTTTGCTGATTGGCGGGGTTTATGGAATAAGACTTGACCACATGATCGTACCCGCGGCGCACTACGAAAGATGCATTTTTTTGTTCGATAAGATATTCAACCGGATCTTCAATAAAATGATACAAACCCTGAGTATGATCATTTAATCTTACCTCTGTGAAAAAGCTGTACACAGGCCATAAGTCAACTTCTTTGAACAAGCCCACCGCTGTACTGTTTTCGATGTATGTATAATCGTAAACCATTGCCAGTAACTTGAATTCCTTATACTTTCTCTCAATGTGTTCCTGAGGATTAAGGAGGGTAATTTTGCGATTCATGTTCACACCAAATCCCTTGCGGGTGAAATTGAGGGTATTATCGCCCCGGATTTCGAACCGGTCGATAGTATATGTGCTGCCTGCAAAATGTAATTCCGGAATTGGATCAGTAACCTCGTACTCTTCTCCGCGGCTCGCATTTATATATTCACGTTGTGAATCAGTAACAACAAAATTAAAAACTTCCTTTTCAGGATCTGTCACATCATAATTCTGCTTGGTACATCCGGTCAGAAACAGTGCCGTTATAAGCAGGAGAATCAGATGAGGCAGCAATTTGATTTTCATTAGATAGTCATATATGATTAAATGATTGTAATTAACGGACAAAGATAATCCATACAACCAGTAACCCGCAACCAACAACCTGCAACTTAAAACTGTCAAATGAACTGAATTATTATGATTTGTTTAACTTTATAGGAATATTTCAGCTTTTAAGGATTTCATTTACTTCACCATTTATTTTAAAAACCCGGATATGAAAGTTAAATCATCACGCAGAAAATTTATCAGGCAGCTGGGAGGTTCTTCCCTACTGCTGGCATCAGGCTCATTACAATCGCTGGCCTCAAATGAAATAGAAAAACGTACAATCCCATTTAAACCTGCTATTAGTTCGAATGACAAGATAAGGGTTGCTACCATCGGAATGGGGATCATGGGTAATGCTGACACTGATTCAGCCCTTAAAGTCCCGGGTGTTGAACTGGCGGCTGTATGCGATTTGTACACCGGCAGGCTGACCAGGGCCAGGGAAAAGTATGGGAATAATATCTTCACAACCCGTGATTACCGTGAACTGCTCAGCAGAAAGGATATTGATGGTGTAATAATAGCCACCAGCGATCACTGGCATGCCAGGATTGCCACGGATGCAATGAACAGCGGAAAAGCAGTCTATTGTGAAAAACCGGTGGTTCAGAAGATCAGCGACGGCTTGCCTGTAATTGCAGCACAGAAAAAGACCGGAAAACCCATGCAGGTTGGCAGCCAGCGTGTCAGCAGCATTGTTTACCGCAAAGCTAAAGAACTTTATAAATCGGGAGCAATTGGTCAGCTGAATTGCGTGGAAGCTTCATTTGACAGGCAGGATGCGCTTGGCGCCTGGGAATACACTATGCCGACTGACGGATCGCAGATAACCGTTGACTGGGACAGGTATATCGAAGGTATGACCAAAATGCCCTGGGATCCGAAGAAATTCTTCTGGTGGAGAAACTATCGTGATTTCGGTACCGGAGTAGCCGGCGACCTTTTTGTGCATTTATTATCAGGAATACATTTGCTGACTGATTCATTCGGGCCGAAGACAATTTTTGCATCCGGCCAATTGTGTTACTGGAAAGATGGCCGCGATGTACCGGATGTAATGACTGCAATTATGGAGTATCCTGAATCGAAAGAGCACCCGGCTTTCCAGTTAATGCTGAGGGTTAATTTCGTAAGCGGTCAGGGCGAAAAAGGCATCACGCGATTTATCGGAAGTGAAGGGGTAATGGAAATGCTCGATAATGGATTTAACCTCTCACATAGCATAATGTCGAAGGCTCCGGGCATTGGCGGATGGGATTCTATTTATTCCTATCCCCAGGTTATGCAGGATGAGCTTATGAAACAGTATAACCTGAAATACAAAGCTGAAGAACAAAAGAGACCTGAAGTTCCGGGTGTCAATTATGTGGCTCCTGAAGAATATGATGAACATGTGGAGCATTTTATTAATTTCTTCGATGGTGTCCGCGACAATAAACCTCTGGTTGAGGGTCCTGAATTTGCTTTCAGAGCTGCAGCACCAACACTGGCATGCAATGACAGTTATTTCCAGAAAAAGATCATCAGCTGGGATCCTGTTAATATGAAGGTTATTTGATGATTATTCCTGGATTGCAAATACTGGTTATCGATTGAATTATTTATTTTAAAACTTAAAATAATGGAAAAACTCATTTCTTGTTGCGGATTAAACTGTGCTACATGTGATGCAAGAATTGCCACAATTAAAAATGATGATGAACTCAGAAAAGCCACTGCTGATAAATGGCGGGTTAGCTTTAATGCTCCTGATCTGTCATATGAAATGATAAACTGTACAGGATGCAGGGAAGAGGGTACAAAGTTCAGTCATTGCGGTATGTGCGAGATAAGAAATTGTGTGAAAGCAAAGGGATTTAACACATGCGGAGATTGTCAGGAGATAGACACCTGCGCTATTATAGCCGGAATTCATAAATATGTTCCGGAAGCACTAACGAATTTGAGGAATTTGAATTAGCCTTCAGGAACATAACATTCTTTTCCTGAATGCCCTGACCATGTTAAATAAACTCCGGCTAAGGATTGCCAGTTTCATCCGGCAATCTGTAGCCGGATTTTTCTGATTAACTATAATGGTTGCCGAAACACTAAAGGATCAAACTAAAAATATTACATTTACAAATAACCTTAAACCACAGATAATAATGAAAACAAAGGTCCTGATCTTAGTAATTTTCCTTTGCGTACTTGGAATTTCATGTAAACCAAAGGCACCCGCACCTGAAACTCAACCTGAAGCAGTTGTACAGGCTCCTGATTATCAGAAAATGATTACTGCGAAAGTCTTTGTTAAGCCGGGAAGTGAAGCTGATTTTATTTCAACAGCACAAATGATGATTGAAAATTCAAATAAGGAAGAGGGCTGTATGGGTTACATGCTTTATCAGGATCCTTATGAAAAAACCAAATTCATCTTTGTTGAAAGATATAAAAATCAGGCTGCAATAGATGTGCATTTTGCGACTCCTTATTTTAAGGAATTTGGCACTAAAACAGCTGATATGACAGCCAAGCCTACGGAGATTAAGATTTTTGACATAGCTGGTGAAAAGTAGGAAGAAAGATTAATCTATATCAGCTAATATTATTCAGATCTTCCGGTTCGTATAAAGAACGATTCTCCGGGAGATAAGGCTTGTGAATAG
>Ga0315295_10000751_pt1 | contig 27672 bp, 19 predicted proteins | sample YL17G14_0_MG_FD_204453 | JGI IMG/M metagenome (GOLD analysis project Ga0315295, IMG submission 204453) | Sediment microbial communities from Yellowstone Lake, YNP, Wyoming, USA - YL17G14_0 | ecosystem: Environmental > Aquatic > Freshwater > Lake > Sediment | place: USA: Wyoming | collected... | reverse complement strand
TATTATGCTCCAATGTACACCTCTCTTTCTGTATTTTCGTCAATAAAGGCGTGTTCACTTCTGAAAAACTTTTGCTGACTCACGAGGAATCCCAGTTAAGAAACCTTCGCCTTCCACGACCCCATTAACATCGTATCTAGCTACAGCACCTATCCGTCCGAATGACTTTGTATCCCGATGGGCCACAACATGCTGCCATCCTTTCATTGGCGTGGTGAAATCGCCATATGCGACCTCTATTAGCGGCACCTCATTCCGGGCATGTTCGTCAAACCAGTGGTGACCCTTTGTATCTGGCCATGTGCTTTGTGACATTTTTATGCCTCCCATGCTTTTTATTCTAATGGTAGATGCGTTTAATAAGCGTGTCAAATGACATATTCTCTTGGGTTTTATCAAACAACAACGCGTGACTGTAACCTAAGATTTTGATGAAGCCTATTGTGGACACATCAGGTGAGGAAATAGGAATGCTCTCAGAATGGTTTTTAAACAAAAAAGAACGCTACCCATCCGTTCAACTATTTCTTGATAACGGATTCGGATTTGTCCCCTATACCCTCGCCAAGCACCTTACTGAAATTCCTGACACAACTCAGGGCGAACCTTTCGAGCATCCTGCCGTACTCCTGGGTTAGCGATAGCTGTGCCGAGCGCAGCCAGGCAATCGGCACCTGGTTCGGCCCGGGCGAGACGTTCGTCAGCCTAATGCCATAACAGATTTCCAGTGAGTCCGGGTCGGCGGCGTGCTCACCGCAGATGCCGAACTCGTAGTCAGGCTTGACAGAGCGTGCCTGAAGCACGGCCAGGCACATTGCCTTGGCGACAGGACCATCTTTGTCAATCGTGACAAAGGGGTCACTACGGATAATGCCGTTTTCGATATATTTTGGCATGAAAGTCGTACTGCCGTCTTCGCGGCTCCAGCCCATAACCGACTGAGATAAATCATTTGTCCCAAAAGAACCAAAGTCAGAAGCTCTCGCCAGGCTAGCTGCTTCAAAAGAAGCACCGGCCAGCTCAAACATGATACCGAAATTGTAGCGGTTATCGCCGCGGGTGGAGTTGCCGCCGCGCTTAAAGCCGAGGTCGTTCGCCTCCTCGATGACGACGTGCCCGATTTTCTCAATTTCCTTCGCCGAAAATATCTGCGAAAGTTCAACGTACGGCGTCACGTACTTTCCGTTCCTGGACTTACTGTTGTACTCCGTGGCGGCACCGAAGATTGCCCGTGCCTGCATACGGAAGACCTCAGGATGAGTAATGGCAAGGCGGATGGAGCGTTGTCCCAGCATGGGGTTGTTCTCGTGATAGCCGTCTATAAGTTCAATAAGGCGCTGCGTATCAATACCGGTCGTATTGCGGAGTTCCTCCAGATGGTCCTTGGCATCCGACAAAAGCTCATGGAGAGGGTAGTCAAGCAGGCGGATGATTACAGGCCTGTCCCCCATTACCTCGTAGAAGGTAAGAAAGTCGCGCTTTTGCATTTTCTCAAGCTTGTCCAGCGTCAGTTTCGCCCGCTCATTCAGTGCCCGCAGCGCCTGGATGTCATACTCCTGCTTCATTTCAAGGTCCTCTCGCCTGTCCAGGTCGCTAGTCGCTGAGATGTCAGGCTTTTGCTCTTTAACCAGCTTTTCCAGTACCGGCTTCTCGCCCTCGGCCAGCACCCAGGTCTGGATTGTCAGTGCCCGGTTCTCACCCCTTTCCACATCGCTGAGGAACATCCGCTCGGTACGCGCCAGGCCGATACCCTCCGCGCCGAACTCAAGCGCCCGCCTTGCTTCAGCCGCATCATTGGCGTTCGCCCAGACCCGCATCTTAGCATGCGGAATAATTAACTTCAAAAAACGCTGGAGGTCAGGGTCATCGGTGCGCGGTTCAATAAGAGTCGCTTTGTAGTTCAGAACCTTACCTATTGAGCCGTCAACGCTGATAAAATCCCCCTCGTTAATGACAATCTCTTCACCGTGGCTGTTCTTATAGATAATGTGCCTTTTTTCTTCGTCAATTTCGATTCCGGTGCCGACGGCCGAGGGGATGCCCTTATTGCGCGCGACCACGGCAGCGTGGGAAGTCTTACCACCGCGCGCCGTGACATAAGCCTGTGAGTTGGACACGCCGTGACAGTCGGCCGGGTCAGTCTCCATACGACAAAGTACTACCTGTTCATGTTGGCCACCAAGCTCGTCAGCCGTGGCAGCATCAAAGACAACTCTACCGACACCGCCGCCGGGTGAAGCGGCAACACCCATCGCCGTATTAACAATTATGTTATCAAGCTGCACTCCAGCACGTCTTAAGGCATCGTAATCTATCGTCTTATGCAGGAGCTGTGCCATATCCTCCGGTATAACGCGTGTCACTGCCTCGATAATGTCAATGAGTCCTTCTTCCAGCATATCGCAGGCGGAGCGGATGCTGGCGCGCCCGGTGAGCATACCGCTCCGCGTCTGGAGCATGTAGAGCTTGCCGCGCCAGATTGTAAACTCATAGTCCTGAACGTGTTTCATTTCCCGCTCGAGCAGCAGGCAGGTTCGCATAAGCTCAGCGTAGGCTTCGGGAACGGACTTTTTCATCTCGCTCAGGGGTGAAACGTTCCGCCGGCCGCTCACAACGTCCTCTCCCTGCCCGCCGAGCAGGAACTCGCCGTAGGGATTTTGTTTATCCTGAATGCCGGTTGATGGGTCGCGGGTAAAGCCGACCCCAGTACCACAGTCATAAGCATTCTCATTGCCGTAAACCATGGTCTGCACGTTAACGCCGGTGTAGGTCTTCTCCGGCAGCCGGTTGTCCCTGATGTAATTCCTCGCCTTCTCCCCGGTCGCTGACTTTTCCACCGCTTTGATGGCAAGCTCAAGCTGCACGAAGGGGTCCTGCGGCAACTCGATGTTGTGCTCCTGATAAACCTTCTTGTATTTTTCGATAAGGCTTTCAATATGAGAGGAATTTAATTGTGTATCCTCCTTAACGCCGGCCTGCTCTTTCAATTCATCGAAAATACCGTGGAAGGTCTCCTTGGAAAGCCCGTAAACATTCTCACCGAACATCTCGTAGAGACGGCGGTAGCAGTCGAGGATGAACCGCTTTGACCTCTCTTCTTTCCCGTGGCGTGAAATATAACTGGCAATGCACTTGTCAGTGAGTCCCAGGTTGAGAATGGTCTCCATCATGCCCGGCATGGAGATGGGGGCGCCACTTCTGGCCGAGACGAGGAGCGGGTCGGCTTCACTGTCGCCGAACTGGCTCCCGACGATGTCCTCGACGCGGTGCATATATGACTTTACCTGGCCCATGAGGCCGGGCGGGAGTTCCCCGCCGTGCTCGGTGCAATATTCACAGACCCGGGTGCAGATGGTAAAGCCGGGCGGTACCGGCAGCCCCAGCTTGGTCATCTCGTGCAGGTGCGCCCCTTTACCCCCCAGCAGTTCATTCATCTCCGGCGAAGCATTGCCCTCAGCCGCGCCGCCACCGAAAAAGTAAATGAGTTTATCCATGCCGTATCTACCTCTCTAGAACGGGGATATCCAGAAAGTGAAACCAATTCTAAACGGTATCCCCGAAAGTTGCCAAAGTCAATACAATAAAACACCTATAACCGAGAGAAATCCAGTACTACTGCTTTTTAACAAAACAGAAAAGACCCTCCGCCTGGGAGGGTCTTTTCTTTATTTTGTCCTAAAGGTTATCTTAAGATGCAGCGAATCCTCCCAGGCGGTTCATCCGCTAGAGTATGTATAGGTGAAGTGAAATAAAAACCGGCTGGAGGTCTGGCTTAACATCTTATCTTTACCTTAATTTTCACTCTAGCATAATGGTTTCCGTCCTGTCAACACCCATTTTGGAAATCCAGAGGCCAATTCGGACATCTTTATCTATCAATTTTCCTAAGAAGCGAAGTCGTACTTTATGGTATATTTGCGTGTTAGCTTAATAATCCCCGGAATATCCGGGGGATTTAATTTCTTGTCGCTTCCGAAATCATCCCGCCACTTTCTTATTCTCAACCAGGCTAACTATCCGCAAGATTATTACGTTTTTTAGATGTATAATATGGTAGTGGCATTTCTATCTGTTCTAATTACTCCGCACATTTAACCGTATTGCAGACCGGCTGTTTAATAACTATCAGTGGGTAAATCGAGAGAAGCGTTGATTAACGAGCTTGGCATCCGTGAGCGCGTCGAGGCAAGAGAAGAAGAAACCCTCTCTCCCTACGCAGCCAAAAGCCGGGAATCCCGCGGCCGGGTAAGAGCAGAAGCGCCATGCCCCGTGCGCACCGCTTTCCAGCGTGACCGTGACCGCATCATCCACACCAAGGCCTTCCGGCGGCTCAGGCAAAAGACGCAGGTCTTCATCGCACCGGTCGGCGACCATTTTGTGACGCGTTTAACCCATACCCTCGAAGTATCGCAGATAGCGCGCACCATCGCCCGCGCCCTGTCGCTCAATGAAGACTTGACCGAGGCCATCGCCATGGGACATGACCTGGGACATACTCCTTTCGGACACCTGGGTGAAGATACCCTTAACGAGTTATACTCTAAGGGGTTCAATCACTCCGAGCAGAGCCTCCGGGTGGTTGATGTTCTTGAGAATGATGGAAGAGGGCTGAATCTAACCTGGGAGGTGAGAGACGGCATATTAAACCACTCCAAGCCGCGGGGGAGCGTTGTCGCCGAAGGAAGGGGCCATGCCGCAACATTCGAGGGGGAGGTCTGCCGCCTCTCGGATTCGGTCGCCTACATCAATCACGACATCGAGGATGGCATAAGGTCTGGCATCATTACATGTAATGATTTGCCCTCAGCAACTTCAAAAATACTCGGTGAAACACACTCCGAGCGCATCAATACGATGGTCTGCGATATCATCGAGCACTCCTGGGCGGTAAGCGGAGCGAAAACAGGCGGCGACCCCGTAATCGGCATGAGTCCGCCCATCCTTGAAGCAACGGATGAGGTGCGTGAATTTCTCTTTGAGCGGGTGTATAATGTCCATTCGGCCAGTACGGACGCCGTAAAAGCAAAGGATACCCTTATACGGCTTTACGGCTATTACCTCGTGCACCCGGCGGAACTGCCGGAGGAGTACCGGCTGCTGGAAGGGGATACGGAAAGAAAGGTGGTTGACTACGTCGCCGGGATGACTGACCAGTTCGCCCTGAGGACGGCGGAGGAACTGGGGTTTGAATAATTAGTAGAAACCATATAAGCACTTAAAAAAGGCCGAAATTATGAAATTAGTAAAAAGTCTGATGAGGGTTGTAAATAGCGAATCGGGAAGAGGGTATATAATCACTCCTGCAATGCAATTTTTTCTAATCTTCTTCGCAATATCAGCGATAACAGGGAACTTTTGGTGGCTAGCAGTCCCGATTGGCGTGTCGATAGTGGTTTTATTGGGCTATCTTATTTCACACTTAATGGAACATTTACAGGGTGTAACATCGGCAATTCCTAAATGTGATAGATGTGGGCAGCCAAGACAAATTGCCGAAAAGTTTTTCTTTTGTCCAAATTGTCTAGAGTTTTTATGTGAAAAATGCGTTCGAAAGTCGTATGATAACCAGCTTTATTGCCCAAAATGTAATCATGTACTTTGAGAACTCTATCGCAGGTAGGGATATGTCTTATGTCTCAAGAAACTAAAAAAATTGATATCAATTTTATAAAAATTTAGCGAGAATACCCCGCAGCTTGCTGCGAGGATGAATCGCCGGGTGGGGCGGCAAGCAGCGTCTTTAGGCGCTGCAAAGCGAATTCGAGTGACGAAGTGATATTCTTGACTGCTGGCTTTATAATACAAATTATTAATTGATATTAGGCAAGATAATGCTGAAAGTTCAGTGAAAAAATATAACCTTAATAACGTAGGGTGGGTGGAGCGAAGCGTAACCCACCATGCCAGCTGATGGTTGATGGATTAACCGGAACACGGATTCTTCGTCCGCCAAAGGCAGACTTAGAATGACATCTCATGGCTGTCATTGCGAGCGTAGCGAAGCAATCTCAGGATATGATAATGATAAGCTTTACTACTTCCGGAGATTGCCACGTCGTCCCCGATTTCATCAGGGACTCCTCGCAATGACAGATTCATTAGATTTTTGTAATTTGAGTTTGTTTGGTATTTGGTGCTTGGTTATTGGAACTTTATTTGACCGATGGGCGATTCTAGTTATAATAGCAATCGGCTTGCATTAAGTGCGTTGTATATTAGTGTAGTGAAAATATGACGGCAGTTGACGAAGTAAAGCAAAAGACTGACATACTGGGTGTTGTCTCCCAGTATGTCAAAATGGTGAGAGCCGGGAAGATGTACCGCGGCCTCTGCCCTTTCCATTCCGAAAAACACGGCTCGTTCTTCGTTTACCCGGAGCAGCAGACCTGGCACTGCTTCGGCGCCTGCGCCACCGGCGGGGATGTCTTCTCCTTCATCATGAAAAAGGAAGGGTTGGACTTCGGTGAGGCGTTAAGGCTGCTCGCCCGACGCGCCGGGGTTATCCTGCCGGAAAGCCCTGAGGCCCAGGCCAAGGGGAAAGAAAAGGATCGGCTTTATGAAATCAACCAGGTAACCGCCGAGTTTTATCACACCGAGTTAGCAAAACCGGGGCCGGCGGAAAAAGCCAGGGAGTACGCAAAGCGCCGCGGGCTTACGGATAAAACAATAAATGATTTCGAACTGGGATTCAGCCCGGTTTCCTGGGAAGCATTGAAAGCGCACCTTACGAGCATCGGGTATAAGGAAGACGAACTCGTGAAAGCGGGCGTACTGGTACAGGGGGATAATGGTCAGAGCCACGACCGCTTCCGCGGTAAATTAATGTTCCCCGTCCAAGACGAGAGAGGGCATGTCACCGGCTTCGGGGCAAGGGTGCTCGATGACTCGCTGCCGAAGTATATAAACTCTCCCCAGACGGATGTATTTGACAAGAGCAGCTGCCTTTACGGCATCCACCTGGCGGCGCCGGCCGTGAGAAAACAGAGTACGGCCATCATCGTCGAGGGGTACATGGACGTGCTCATCGCCCACCAGTACGGCTTTACGAACGTGGTGGCGGCGATGGGGACGGCCGTTACCGAAAAGCAGATGGCCATCATGAAAAGATACACAAAGAACGTTATCTTCGCCCTGGATGCCGACAGCGCCGGGGAAGAGGCGATGGCTAAATCGGCGGCGATGGAGAATGTGCTGGGCGCCGAGATAAAAGTCATGCGCATGCCCGAAGGCAAAGACCCTGATGATGTCATTAAAGAAGATATTGAGGCGTGGTCAAAGCTGGAAGCCGAAGCCCAGCCGGTCATGGACTATGTGATTAATATGTCCGTCGCCGGGCTCGACCTCGCTCGCGCCAGAGACAGGACGCTCGCAGTTGATAAACTCGGGCCTGTTATCGCCGGTATGAACGATGCCATACGACGCGCCCGGTATTTACAGAAGCTGGCCGAATTGGTTAAAGTTCAGGCGAAACAACTTGAGATAGTTATCAGCCGGAATAACCCGAAAACGAAGGCACGTGAGTCTACTCCCGCCGATACGGAAATCTCGACGCTCATCAGGCGCCGGATGCTGACAAGTCCCGTTGAGGAATACTGCCTTGCCCTGCTTATCCAGCACCCGGAACTGAGAGTAAAATGCGAAGCTATACTCACCGATTATTTTGAAGATAGTAGTAACCAGGTGATTCTTGGTGCTCTGCTCGGAGGGGAAGAAGGTGAGATTGAAGATAAACTCGCCCCGGAAATCCGGGAGAAGATAGACCAGCTCAAAGCCAGGACGCTGCCGGAAGATAGTCTTGAGCAGAAGTTCACTGCCTGTGTTCTGAGGCTGCGCGAAAAGTATCTGCGCAACCGTGAAGTAGAAAAGGAAGCGGTGCTGGCGCTCGAGATGGAATCCGGCGGCACTACCGCCGAACTGACAAAGCTCAGGGAACAGGGTATAGAAGGGAGCAGCGAACTTAAAAAGGTATTCTATGAGAAAGCCAGGCGGAGGGGAAAGGGCTATCCACAGAACGGTATTAAGGCGGATTAATTGATAGATAAAACTCGGACAGTTTCCATACAGCGTTTTGAGAAAATTCCAATACGCCAGAGGCGGAAGCACCAAATCACAAACAATACTGAAATACCAATAAATAAAAAGGGGAATACGAAATGTCATTGCGAGGAACGAAGTGACGAAGCAATCTCCGATAACAGAATCGCCCACTCAATCCGGAGATTGCTTCGCTTCGCTCGCAATGACGATTCGCGAAGTATCCTATTTTGATTTTGGTATTCAATAATTTGAATTTGTTTGTTTGAATTTTGGAATTTGGTGCTTATTCGATACGAATATCAATACCGTACCAATTAATTATAGTAGACACAGTAGTGATGATGGATAGCTTATCAGCCAATGGGGGGTAATGATGGATTTAGATAAACTTGATAAAGATGAAAATTTTGATAATTTGAATGCGGGGTCGGCGGATGAGTTTCCCACCGAGGAAGATGCGAAGGCGGAAGAAGAGATGATTCCCGCCGATGAACTGCTGAAGGAAGAGGAAGCTGAACTTGCGGAAGAGCCGGAGCTTGAAATCCCGCTCGAAGAACTGGGAGAGGCGACGACGATAGACGACCCGGTGCGCATGTATCTGCACGAAATCGGGCGCGTGCATCTCTTAACCGCCAAGGATGAAAAGTTACTGGCGAAGAAGCTGGAGGCGGGAAAGCGCGTGAACGAGCTCAAGCAGGAATACATCCGCAAGGACGGAAGGCAGCCCTCCGCCAGCGACATCATGCTCGCCGTACTTCGGGATATTGCCCGTTCCGTAAACATCATCAGGCTCATGGAAAAAAATCTCGGTGCGGAACCGGCCGAGGGCTTTCTCGATGCCGTCACGAGTCCCCGGCTCTGTGCCGCCATTACCGCCGAATTTAACCCCGAATTCATGGAGCACGTAGCGAGCGGCGCCGGCATTTCCGTTCCGGCGACGGAGCAGCATTTTATTGCCCTCTGTGTCAACATCAGCATCGTACCGAAGGAGATAAAGGATATTATCGGCAACACCACCCGGCTGGAAGACCTGGGGACGCTCATCGCGACCGAGCCGTTCGGCCAGGCGCTGAAGAGCGTCGAAGACCGGCTCTCGGCTTACGTGGATAATATAGATAAAGAGTCGGAGAAGGCGAAGAAGCACTTAACCGAGGCCAACCTGCGCCTCGTGGTGTCCGTCGCCAAGAAGCACGTGGGACGCGGCATGCCGCTTTTAGACCTCATCCAGGAAGGGAACATCGGCCTCATCCGCGCTGTCGAGAAGTTCGATTACCACCGGGGGTACAAGTTCAGCACCTATGCCACCTGGTGGATACGCCAGGCAATTACCCGCGCCATCGCCGACCAGGCGCGCACCATCCGCATCCCGGTACATATGATTGAGACAATCAACAAGCTCTTAAACGTCAGCCGCCGCCTGGCGCAGGAATACGGGCGTGAGCCGACTCCCAAGGAAATTGGTGAGGAGATGGACATGTCCCCGGAGAAAATCAGGGGCATCATCAAGCTGGCGCAGCTTCCCATCTCCCTCGAAGCGCCCATCGGTGAGGAAGAGGATTCCGACCTGGGTGACTTTATCGAGGACCGAAATGCCGTAGCGCCACCAGACGCGGCGTCGCGGCAGCTTCTCAAAGAGCAGATTGACGACGTCCTCTCCAGTTTAACGCCGCGGGAGCGGCAGGTGCTGCAGCTGAGATTCGGGCTTGAGGACGGGCGCAGCCGCACCCTCGAAGAGGTGGGCAAGAAGTTCCAGGTAACAAGAGAAAGAATCCGCCAAATTGAGGCCAAGGCACTGCGCAAGCTGAGACATCCTTCCCGCAGTCGGAAGTTAAAGGACTATTTGGAATAAGGCCAAAATAATAAAGGGGCGTGTCTTAAGACGGATGGCAGGGGGGCAGTGCATGGCAACGGTCAAGGCAGCAGACAAGGTTAATATTTTTGACCTTTCATACTCCGGGCTAAAAGAGCTCATCATTTCTTCGGGTGAACCCGCATTCCGCGCTGACCAGATACTCGGGTGGGTTTATCAGAAGTCCGCCATCTCTTTTGACGAAATGACCGACCTTCCGCAGCCCCTGCGTGAAAAGCTCACCGGACTTGCCGTCATATCAACTCTAACCCTCGTAGAGGAACGGGTCTCGCGTGATGGTAAGACGCGTAAAGCCCTCTTCCGTCTTGACGACGGCAATACCATCGAGACTGCCTACATGGCGTACAGAGACGGTGGAACACCGGCGCGCGGTACGGTCTGTGTCTCCTCGCAGGTGGGATGCGCCGTCAGGTGCCCTTTCTGCGCCACGGGGCAACAGGGTTTCACCCGAAACCTCACGGGCGGGGAAATTATAGAGCAGGTGCTCTATTTCACGCGGACGCTAAGTCACGGTAATAAGGACGGCCGACGTCCGGTCACCAACGTCGTTTTCATGGGCATGGGAGAGCCGCTGGCAAACTATGATAACGTGGTGGCCGCTGTTAGAATGCTAAATTCCAGCCGGGGACTCGGCCTTGCCGCCAGGCAGATAACCATTTCCTCCTCGGGGCTGGCGCCGCAACTAAGGCGTCTTGCCGATGATAATATCCGGGTGGAGCTTGCCGTTTCCCTGCACGCCGCGACCGATGAATTACGGGGTTACCTTGTGCCGGTAAACCGCACCTGTCCGCTTAAGGAGCTTATGGCGGCCTGCCGCTACTTTTACGGGAAAACGGGGCGGCGTCCCACCTTTGAGTGGGCCCTTTTCCGCGGGATAAACGATTCACAATTCCAGGCAGAAGCGCTCGCGTATTTGCTCAGGGGCTTAAATGCCCACGTAAACCTCATCGCCGGGAACAGGGCCGGCGGTGATGCCTTTCAGCCTTCAGGGATGAAACAGGTGAAGGCGTTTAAGGAAGAGCTTAAGCGAAATGGTGTTCTCGCCACCATCCGTGAGGCGCGCGGCCAGGATATTGAAGCCGGCTGCGGGCAGTTAAGAAGCCGGTATCTGGAGCTCGCCGAAACCGGAAGCAATGCGAAAAGTTAATTTATCGCGATAAACTGCAATGTGACGGGACAATCGTGAGTGAACTATAATACATTATTGGATAGCTTCTTAGAGGGGATAATCCGATGACGGATAGGGGAAAAACACACCTCACCCGTATCTTAAACACGATAAGGAACCAGTTTCTTATCGGGCTTGTGGTGGCCGTGCCCCTTGTCGTTACCATACTGGTACTGCTCTGGTTATTTAATACCGTTGATAATATCCTGCAGCCGATAATCCGAATTGTTGTCGGAAGTAACCCGCCCGGGGTGGGACTTGTCGCCACCATTCTCCTTATTTATCTTACCGGTCTCGTGAGCAGCAACGTCGTCGGCCGGCAGCTTATCCGTTACGGGGAAAATATGCTCTACCGCGTACCACTTGTACGCACCCTTTACAGCTCGATAAAGCAGGTCATGGAGAGCTTCTCGGGCAACGGAAAGAATAACTTCCTTCAGGTGGTACTGGTCGAATACCCCCGCAAAGGGGTCATGAGCCTTGCTTTTGTCACCAGTGAACTTAGCGACAAGGCTGGCCGGAAGATGCTGACTTTGCTAATACCGACGGCACCAAATCCACTTAGCGGCTATATCATTGTTGTACCGGAAGAAGAGGTCGTTCGCACCAATATAAAGATTGATGCAGCGATGAAAATGATGATTTCCTGCGGTGCCATTCTGCCGCCGGACACGAGTAACGGTAAACCGCTCACCAACTGGCCGCCAGCCTTTGGTAAGGAAGAAGAAACCAGTGTTGAAGATGAGGGGCGGGACGAGAATCTGACTTATCCACCGGCAAGATAGGCGTTTACCACGAGCTATTCGTTTTTGTCGCCCGCGCCGGGTTTATCGAGCTCGCTGAATTTGCCTTCGCTAAGGCATTTTTGGGCGGCATCGCACCAGTCAAGGCAGGAAGGGGCTACCTCTTTCTTTACCACCATGGTGCCACATTTCCTGCACCGGAAACGCATCTCATCAGAAAAAATCTCAACATCGGCCCCGCAGCCGGGGCATTTAAAGACTTCAACACGCAGGTTTCTGCTTTCCTGACCGGGACAGCGGCTGTACACGTTAGCCACCTCCTTTCTGCTCGTTTAGTTATATTATACGATAAGCCGCAGGCAAAGGGTAGATTATTCACGGGCGAATTCTGCCAAAATGTATGATAATACCAGCAATTCATCCAATATTATTGACTCACGTTACGCAAATTGTAACTGGAGGTTTAATGGCTCACAATCGTTCATGTCACGATGTAAGAGGGACACTACAATAAATATAAACCACCCATGCCAATGTCATTGTCGGGCTTGACCCGACAATCCAGCGTTCTTTTCTTAGCTTCTAATGTAATCGAAACGACATTGCGAATGTCGATGGCTAATCTTTAATGCAATCCGCCTTTGGCGGACTGGATTCCCGCTTTCGCGGGAATGACAGTTGAAGAATGGTTTGTCTATTTTAATAGCAAGACTATACTGCGTAACATGAGTTATTGAGTTGAGGGGCAGTTGGACATGGCTGAAGAATCCGATAGCGCCTTTTCGCTTCAAAGGCTTTTACCGGTTTTCCTGATTTCCCCTTTGCAGGGGACATATGCCGGGAACGGCGCCCGAAACGCATTTTTCACACTCCAGCTGGAGCGTCGTATGCCTTATGCCGAAGTCATGCTCCAGCTTTTCGTTGACCTCGGTCATGAGCTTGGCGCTCTCGCTTACCGCCCGGTCCTGGATTCCCAGGTGGGTGCTCAAAGCACAAACGCCCGAGGTGATAGTCCATATATGGATATCGTGTACATCCTCCACACCGGGAATGCTTTTTATCTCTTTAATAACGTCATTGATATCAATCTGCCGCGGCACCGCTTCGAGGAGGATATCAACGGACTCAACGACGAGGCGTATTGCGCCGACAAAGATGATGACGCTGATGAGGGCGGCGATGATGGGGTCGGCGATACTGAGGCCGGTGAACTGGATGATAAGGCCGGCGATGATAACGCCGACGGAAGATAGGGTGTCGGTGGCAACATGCCAGAAGGCAGCCCGGACGTTAAGGCTCTCGTGGTTTCTCAAGAGGAGGAGTACCATGACGACATTTGCCAGGAGACCGATGATGGAAATTACCAGCATGAGGGGCGCTTTCACCTCCGGCGGGCTCTTGAAGCGCTGGTAGGCTTCATACAGGATGAAAATTGAAATCCCGATAAGGAAAACACCATTGGCCAGGGCGGCGATTATCTCCGCCCGGAAGTAGCCGAAGGTCTTGGTCTGGGTCGCCGGGCGGCGGGCAAGGTTTAAGGCAAATACGCACAAGGTCAGGGCAAGGGCGTCAACAAACATGTGCCCGGCATCACCCAGGAGCGCCAGGCTGTTGCTCATAATGCCGCCCACTATCTCCGCCACCATGAAGAATATAACGATGCAAAGGGAAATTCGGAGCGGCTTTTCAACCGCCCCGTTCCGCTGCCCTTCATGATTTGTATTGCTCATAATCGGCCTGCTTTCCGAACGATTATTCCTGTTTCACCGATTTCAGTTTATTAAGATATTTTACCATTATAGAGAATTGCTAACCAGTCACCGGTGCGTCAGCTTTATGTACGCATCTTCATCTTTTAGTGGAATTATTTACTGACGAATATAACATGCTGTACCTTCGGGAATTCCAGACTAGGGGCTAATACCTATTGAACCAGTATGTCGAAGCATTACTCTCGGCTGGCACCGCTCTGCACGATGACCGCATTGATAAACTCATTAAAGAAGTCCGTGAGCTGAAAGAGAAACTAGGCGCTCGTGAAAGTGTGAAGAGTGCTTCCAACCCATAATTCGACTTCATGACTAATTGACACCCCTATGTCCTAGCAGTAACATAAAGCCATTATGTTAGCCAAAGTGCGGAGTTCGGCCGTCATCGGGTTGGAAGGGAAGATTGTCGAGGTCGAGGTTGACATCTCGCCCGGCCTGCCCAATTTCTTTATCGTCGGTCTGCCCGATACCGCCGTCCAGGAAGCGAAGGAACGCGTCCGCGCCGCCATCCGGAACTCCGGCGGCGTCTTTCCCATGAGGCGCATCACCGTGAACCTGGCACCGGCCGACCTCAAGAAGGCCGGGCCGGCCTATGACCTCCCCATCGCCGTCGGCATCCTCTTAAGTTCGGAGCAGGTCGCCGCCGAAGTTGGCGACACCATCTTCCTCGGCGAATTATCCCTCGACGGGGGTTTGCGTCATACCAACGGCATCCTGCCGATGGTCGGACTGGCGCGGGAGCGCGGCTTTAATAGCGTCATCGTTCCCATCGCCGACGCGAAAGAGGCGGCGCTCGTTGACGGGATGAAGGTCATGCCTTTTAAATCACTTGCCGAGCTTATCTCCTGCTTGCGCGGCGAAAATCCGATGCCGGAGTTTTCCGATGATGGACTTGAAGAAGCGGTAACACCTATCTTTGCCGCCACCGACCTATCCGAAATAAAAGGCCAGGAACACGTTAAGCGGGCGCTCGAGGTCGCCGCCGCCGGTGCGCATAATATTCTAATGTGCGGGCCGCCCGGCAGCGGCAAAACGCTCCTGGCGCGCACTTTGCCATCCATTTTGCCGGGGATGACGAACGGGGAAGCCCTTGAAGTGACCAAGATTTACAGCGTGAGCGGGCTTCTGCCGTCCTCTACCCCTCTAATCAGGCAGCGCCCTTTCCGCGCCCCCCACTACACCATCTCCAACGCCGGGCTGGTGGGGGGAGGGCACTTCCCCAGGCCGGGCGAGATAAGCCTGAGCGACCACGGCGTACTCTTCCTTGACGAACTGCCGGAGTTCAGGAGCGACATGCTTGAGGTTTTAAGGCAGCCGATGGAAGATAAGACGGTCACCATCTCCCGCTCGACCGGGAGTGCCACTTTCCCGGCCAATTTCATGTTTGTCGGGGCGATGAATCCCTGCCCATGTGGCTACTTTGGCGACCCCTTTAAGCCCTGCACCTGCTCGCCGGGGGCCGTCTCCCGCTACCAGAAGCGCCTCTCCGGCCCCCTCCTCGACCGCATTGACATCTTCGTTGACGTGCCGCATATTGACTACGAAAAGCTGGCGGATAATCGGCTCGGTGAAAAATCCGAAAAAGTCAGGGAGCGGGTTAAAAAAGCCCGCCTCATCCAGCAGCAACGATTCCAAGGATTAAAAGGCATCACCAACGCCGAGATGTCCCCGGCCGAGGTTAGAAAGTTTTGCGCCACCGAGGATACCGCCCAGAGCCTCCTCCGCGCCGCCATGAAGCAGCTTTACCTTTCCGCCCGTGCTTTCCACCGCATCTTAAAACTCTCCCGAACAATCGCCGACCTCGAAGGAAGCGAAATAATCCGGGCGCAGCACGTCGCCGAAGCCCTGCAGTACCGGCCGAAGAGCACACTGTAAGAAGAAATTGTCATTGCGAGCCTCGATGAGTTCTGATGTAATCGGAACGAAATCGGAGCGTGGCAATCTCACGATAACTTAGGCTACTCAAATTAAGCGAGATTGCCACGTCGCTTCGCTTCTCGCAATGACAGTTAAGGTAGGTTTTTATTTTAGGATGCCAGTCCTTTGAATTTGTTTGGTATTTTTCGTCCGGTATTTGGAATTTTTCTGAAGATAAACAGGCTCAGATAATTTAATTCCTGGATAGTGTCGACATGGCTATTTATGACGGTTTCGCCCGCATTTATACTAAAAGGCTCTGGCCCGACTACAGCCGGAGCATGGCGAAGCTTTTGCCGGAATTGCTTAAGAAATATGACATCCATCCGGAAAGCGTCCTCGACCTTGCCTGCGGCGAGGGTACCTTTGCCGTAGAAATGGCAAAAGCCGGCTATAAAGTTACCGGCGTTGACCTCTCGCCGGAAATGCTGCGATTGGCTAAAGAAAAAGCGGAAAAAGAGAACGCCAGCATTGCCTTCATCAATCAGGACATGCGTTCACTGGAATTTAACGAGGAATTCGACCTCGTTACCTGCTGGTTCGACAGCTTCAATTATTTGCTATCGCCTGATGATTTGACGAAGGCTCTTCAGGGTGCAGCGCGGGCGCTTAAACCCGGCGGCCATTTCATTTTTGATATCCGGACGGTTTATGGCCTCATGGACTATTTCGGCTTTAACGTCTCGCTCGCTTCGCGTCCCTGCACCGTTCTGCTCGATTCCCCAGAGGCGTTTGTCGTAAGCCGCCCAGAGTGGGATTATAACAGCAACACGGCGACATGGCTCATCACGGGTTTTATACATGAAGATAATAGCTGGGAGCGCATCGAGGAGACCCATCACCTGCGCGGCTATGACCTCGAAGAAGTCCGCCACTCGGCGGAAAAAGCGGGACTCACCGAAATTGACTGTTTTGGGGACTTACTGGAAATGAGCGGGCGAGGGCCCGATAGCAAGAGACTGTGGTTTGTGCTGAAGAAAGAGGGATAGTTCAGCTCTCTTTCTTCTCTCGCATCCATCTCAAATCTCCTTGTCTCCCTATTACTACAAGTAATGTATCACAAGTAATATACTTGACAACATACACGGACAGTGATATATTAGCCGTATGTATAAAGAGAAAAGGGAAGTCACAGTATTCCGTTGTTCCCGATGCGGTTACGAGTGGATTCCACGTAATGCTGACAAAGAACCACAAGTATGTCCCAATCCTAAATGCCACAGTCCTTACTGGAAAGAACCCCGTCAGAGAGAGCAAAAGAAGATGGTCTAGGAAGACCCCATTCAGCCGAAAGTCTATGACAACCTGTAGATTCTCGTAGATACCGTTGTAATTGTGATTGGGAGGTAGTAGGATGGTGGCCAAAACAAGACCGTCTGGAGCCATGGTGACAACCACTCACTTGACCGATGAAGAACAGCGTGCCGACTCTTTAAAGCCACAAGATACATCGTGCACTTCCCATACCCAACGCTATTACGGTTCATTCCGCGACTCTCTAAGGTCTCCAATACACAGATGGTTTACTTATCCGGCCGGATATTCCCATAAGTTGGTTGAGGCCAAGATAAAAGAAAACTGTCTCAATAATAAGTCATTGGTCGCTGACCCATTTCTCGGAACAGGCACAACAAGCCTAACAGCGCGAATGATGGGCGTCCCTTCACTCGGTATAGAGGCTCACCCTTTCGTTCACTGGGTAGCGAAGGTCAAGTTGCACATTGACTACGACCTTGACATTATTCAAAACCAGCTGCAGTGTGTCCTTACCAGAGCATATTCTGTCCAAAAGCACATTGATATAGGTGGTATCTGGCCTGACCTAGTCTACAAATGCTTTACGAACGACAACCTGAGAAAACTAGCCGCGCTGCGCGAAGTTCTTCTGGCAGAAGACCAAGATTCATTAGAGACTAATTTCCTTAAACTGTCGTTGACTGCAACCTTACGCATTGTTACAACGGCTGGAGCTGGCTGGCCGTACATTGCACCAAGCAAGTACCAAGCACGTACTGTGAATCGCGATGCTCTGCTAGAATTTGAAAAGACGTGCCTATCGATGATGGGTGACGTGCGATCCGTCACTTCGATGCATTGCCCGTTAGCACCCTACAGAGTAGAGATGGGAGATGCGCGCCGTTTTGAGACGTATACCGAGCCTGAAAGCGTTGACCTGATTGTGACTTCTCCCCCCTACATGAACAACTACGACTATGCTGACCGGACACGGCTAGAAACCTATTTTTGGGGTATCTTTCATAATTGGGGCGACATTACCAAAGGGGTCAGAGACCACCTCATTATGGCTGCTACTACGCAAGTCAGAATATCCGAGATGAGAGACGTGCGTTGTTGCCCCGGTATTTTTGCCGTCGACCGAACAGTCCACGCGGAATTGCAGGCAACCATCCATTCTCTGGCGGAGATGAGGCAGGTCAAAGCTGGGAAGAAGACTTATGACAGTGTGACTGCTGGCTACTTTGAGGATATGCTAAAGGTAATTCATGGGGCATTCATAGTCCTCAGACCAAGAGGGCAATTTGTTCTCGTATTGGGAGATTCCGCTCCCTATGGAGTCCATATCCCAACAGACGAATTTATTGGGCGGCTAGGCGTGTCTGTTGGGTTTTCCAGTTACAACCTAGAAGTCATCAGGACAAGGGGAGAGAAATGGGCCCATAACGGCCAGAGGCACTCCGTTCCACTCCGTGAAAGCATCGTGACATTAGTAAAGTGAGGAGAAGAAGCTCATGCCTACTACCAACGCTGCCTCAGCATTCGGAGAGGCAATTGGGACACTCTTTGAGAATGCTATTGTCGATGGTTTATCGGCTGATGTTAAGTCTAGGGGGTGCACCATAGGACCACGGAAGATGAAGAATGGGACGGGGAACGTATATCAGATTGATGCCGTCGTATTTGACAAGAGCGGGAAGCCACTAATCATCATTGACCCAAAGTACATCAGATACACGAAGCACAATCGGGACAAGGGTAGTTGGTTATGTGTGGCCCACTATAATTTGAGGAAGACCTTTCCTACCATTCGGAAGTCTATCTCTATTTTAGCTGGACGTTGGTCTAAACCTTCAGTCGCGCTCATAAAGAGTTTCGGCGTCGAAGTGTTTGAGGTGCCATTCCCTATCTTTGTTACTGCTCTTGGGAAGTGGGGAATTGACTTCGACTGGGCAGAGAACGATAGGGCAGCATCAATAGCGGCGTGGGAATCGTTTTCTGCGCTGAATGATACCCAGAAAGGTCAAGTTAAAACTGATATTGTGTCAGGGTTAATGTCACCACTCCGCAAGGAAGTGCTACAGGTGATAGATACAGATGTCAGTACTATTCCGCAACGGGTGACGCAAATAGAGATTCTCTTAAAGACAGACAGGAATGAGATGTTGCTGTCAACCTTCAAATCCGTCCCGCAAGCTATTGGCCATCTAACTAGTTTGGTCACTGATAAGGCAGACATCTCGCATGGGGCAGGGCAATGACTTTTGATACAGAAGGCACTTTTGGAGCAAAGCCCCCTTGATGGGAGAGGAAAAGCATGTCAATTATTGATTTTTGGATAACTTCTCGTTTGCCCCACTCCATCAAAAACCGCTATAATGAGGTGTGAAAATTACATTGCTCCATGACTGGCAGGTGAGTCTTTGACGAAGCCCGCCGCGTCCAGCTAAGGCTCGCCGCCTCGGTTGTCAAACAGAGAGAGGTCATAAATCCCCGGTTCGTCGCCGGGGTTGACGTCTCGGCAAGAAGGGGTGCCTGGCAGGCGAGAGCGGCCGTGGTCGTCCTCGCCTGGCCGGAACTCACCATTGCCGAGGTTGCGACCGCCAGCGGTGAGCTTAGCTTCCCTTACATTCCGGGCTTTCTTTCCTTCCGCGAGATGCCATTAGCCATTAAAGCCTTTGAAAAGCTGAATATTACACCTGACCTCGTCATGGTTGATGGGCAGGGCATCGCCCACCCGAGAAGGTTCGGCATCGCCAGCCACCTGGGGCTTTTTCTTAACTTACCGACCATCGGCTGCGCCAAGTCCCATCTCATCGGAGAATACGAGATGCCAGCCAGTGCTTCGGGGAGCTATACTTATATCACTGATAAAGACGAAACTATCGGCGCCGTCGTCAGGACGAAAGACAGGGTGAAGCCGGTATTTGTCTCCATCGGCAGCAGAATAAGTCTGGACGATGCCATCAAGTGGACGCAGAGTACGTGCCAAGGCTTCCGTCTGCCGGAGCCGACAAGATTAGCGCACCTTGCAGCGGGAGGAAATCTTAAATAGAGATTTCCCCCTTTTCCAAAGGGGACAAAGGGGGATTTTAAGACTTAATCCCTCTCAATCTCCCTTTAATAAAGGGAGAAGCGCAAGTTTTTCTGTTAAAAAGGCAATTTATTACTCGATTAATTAGTGAGAGCATGAATCAGGAAGACTGGATTGTCGGGTCAAGCCTTCAGGCTGAACCTTCGCTCGACTGAGCGCTCGCGACGAAGTCTGGCTGAAGCCCGACAATGACAAATTGAGTGTCATTCCGGCGAAAGCCGGAATCCAGGAGTCGAAAAGTTTCTGGATAGCTTTTAGAAGTTGGGATTTAGAGTTTTTCTGGAAAGGTATTGTACAAAAAATGCAGGAAACACCGGGAACCCACGAAAAAGTAAAAGAGTTAGAAAGCCGGATTGCGAGCGACCTGGTGCATCTTTGACATCCCGGCTAAAGAAGAAGAGGCACGCCGTTTAACGAAAGAGTCGGCGGCCCCCGACTTCTGGAATGACCCGGAAAAAGCCCGAGGTGTCATGTCAACCCTTTCGGACATCCAGAAGGAAGTGGTGGTATGGCGGGGGCTGGAGAAGAAGGTTGCCGAAATTAAAGAGCTTTTAACCCTGCTTTCGGAGGGGGATGACGAGCTGCGCACCGAGATAGAATCTGAGCTTCATTCGGTGGCGCGTACCCTTGACGAGCTTGAGTTCCGCCTGGCTTTTGCCGGGCCCTATGATAAAAATAACGCCATTTTGGCCATTCACGCCGGAGCGGGCGGGACGGAGTCCCAGGACTGGGCGGACATGCTCATGCGGATGTACCTGCGCTGGGCCGAGCGCCGCGGCTACCGGGCGGAAGTCCTCGATGTCTCGCCGGGAGAGGAAGCCGGAATAAAGAGCGCCACCATCAGTATTACTGGCCCCTACGCTTACGGCTACCTGAAGTCGGAGCACGGCGTCCACCGGCTCATCCGGCTTTCCCCGTTTGATTACGACCACGCTCGCCACACGTCATTTGCCCTGATGGAAGTTATGCCGGAGGTTGCGGAGGACACTGGCGAAGTTCAGATTGGCCCTGATGACCTGCACATCGAGGTTTACAAATCGAGCGGGGCGGGCGGACAGAACGTGCAGAAGACGAGCACGGCGGTAAGAATCACCCATATCCCGACCGGGCTGGTCGTTACCTGCCAGGACCAGCGCTCGCAGCTCCAGAATAAAGCGGCGGCGATGAAGATACTCCGCTCGCGGCTACTCCGGCTCAGGATGGCGGAGCAGGCGGAGGAGCGGGCGCACCTCAAGGGGGTACGCATCAGCGCCGGGTGGAGCAACCAGATAAGGAGCTATATCCTGCATCCCTACCGGATGGTAAAAGACCACCGGACGAGTTACGAGACCTCGGATACCGAGGCGGTGCTGGACGGCGAGCTTGACGGTTTCATCAACGCTTACTTAAGGCAGAATATGGAAGCCGCCCCGAAACAGGGCGGATAGCTTCACTGGGCAAAAGAATGTAATTTCTAGTATAATTTTACCGTTATCCCGGGAAGCCATTTAACCCCGTGTACAGGTTTCTGACGGCGGTTGGTGATAAGAATGAGTTACAAGAGTCGAAAGGCTAACACCTTTGATTTTTCCCAGGGGAAAGACAACAACCCCTAGAGGGTAGGGGCAACCCCCTGTGGTTGCCCGTCTGGTGATCGGGGCTATTCTGGGCAGGCACAGGGGCCTGCCCCTACGAGTATGGGAAAAACTCGCACATCGGCTTACTTAGAAACACGGCGTAAGGCAATGCCCGGAATACTTCCAACGGATGATTCCGGTATTGTTCCTTTGGAACCTGATTGCCGGATAGCTTTTGCTTCCCGTTTGAATTAATCTTGTAACAATATTGTTGTCTGATTGAGATAATTGAAACGAATAGTGTCTCCAATACAAAACGTGATTAAAAAGCTTACGGTATTTGCGGCCGTTTTAATCTTGCTTCTCTCCCTCGCCAGCCCGCTCCGGGCCGAGGGGAATTTAAGCATTGTACAAAGCTCGGCTCGAACGGCTTTTCCCGATACGTTAACTTTTAACGTGTCCGCCCAGTCGGCTGCCGACATTACCGATATCCGCCTGCATTATGCCGTAGAGCGCCAGGGCTTTGCCAGCATCACCAGTGAAGTGGCGGCTGACTTTAAATCCGGCAAAAAGGCCGATGCCAGCTGGACGCTTGAGATGGTGAGATTGGGCGGGCTCCCGCCCGGCACCGTCATTGACTACTGGTGGACGGTCGGCGACACCGCCGGCAACAAAGTAGATTCCCCGAAGTCACAGGTGCGCTTCGAGGACAAACGCTACAACTGGAAAAGCATTTCTGATGGCGGGCTGACTCTTTACTGGTACGAGGGCAACGACGCCTTTGCGAATAGCCTCATGGCGGCGGCCAAAGATGCCCTCGCCCGCCTGGCGAAGCAGACCGGGGCGACCCTGGAAAAGCCCGTGCGGCTTTATATCTATGCCAGCTCCCAGGACCTTCTGGGCTCCATGATTAACCCGCAGGAGTGGACGGGCGGGGTGAATTATTCCCGCTACAGCATCATTGTCATCGGCATCGCCCCCGGCAACCTCGCCTGGGGTATCGGTGCCATGGCTCATGAGCTGACCCACCAGGTTATCGGCCAGGTCACGACCAACCCTTACGCCGGGCTTCCCACCTGGCTCGATGAAGGGCTGGCCGTCAATAACGAAGAACCCCCCGCTGCCAACTACGCCAGCCTTGTCGCTAAAGCCGCCGCATCTAAAGCCCTTATCTCGGTGCGCAGCCTTGCCAGTCCTTTTTCCGCCTACGGCGACCAGGCCTACCTTTCCTACGCCGAAAGCTATAGCATCGTCAAATTCCTCATTGGTAAGTACGGACAGCCCAAAATGCTGGAGCTCCTCCGGACTTTCCGCGAGGGGGCGACCTATGACGGCGCCTTAATGAAGGTCTATGGCTTCGACATGGATGGGCTGAATACCCTGTGGCAGGATTACGTGACCGGGGCAACGCGCACGGCCGTCCCGCAGCCTGCTCCCGGTGTTCTTATCGGTGGACTTACCCTTAACTCACCCTTGCCTTCGTGCTGGTGACTGGAATAAAAACACCCCGGCTACGGAAACGTAATTACCGGGCGATATGTAATTAACGCATTATGAAAAAACTTGTTTCACTGCTCATTGTAATAGCACTCGTCATAACACCATTTGCGAGCGGATGTAATCTCACGCCAGCCGCCAGAGGCGCCATTCTCAACCTCTCCGGCGAAAATCCTTTAACCCTTGACCCGGCCTTAAGCATGGAGATTTCAGCCCACCAGTACGTCCTCCAGCTCTTCAGCGGGCTCATCGCCCTCGATGATAAGATGAGCCCCATCCCCGATATTGCGGCGAGTTGGAACGTCAGCGACGACGGCCTCACCTATACTTTTAAACTGAAGCAAGAGGTGAAATTCCATAATGGGGATGCCGTCACGGCGCGTGATTTCAAATACTCGTGGGAGCGCGCCTGCAGCCCGGCGACCCGGTCAAGGACGGCCGTTACCTACCTGGGGGATATCGCCGGGGCGAAGGACATGCTCGCCGGCAAAGCAAAGGAAATAAGCGGGGTTAAAGTCTTTGATGATTACACCCTGGAAGTTAAGATAGATGCCCCGAAGTCCTATTTCCTCTGGAAACTCTCCTATCCCACCGGCTTTGTCGTCGAAAAGGCAAACGTAGAGCAGGGCGGGGAGTGGTGGCGGAAGCCTAACGGCACGGGTCCCTTCAAGCTCAAGCAGTGGGACAACAACAAGCTCATTGTCCTGGAGCGGAACAGCCTTTACTACCGGGAGGTATCAAAAATAGATTCGGTTGTCTTCCAGCTTTATTCCGGCAACCCGATTGACCTCTTCGAGACGGGGAAAATAGATGTGGCCAGCGTCGGCACCGACTATATTGACAAGGTTACCGACAAAGCGGGGCCCTTCTACCAGGGCCTTAAAGTTACACCGGAACTGAGCTTTTCCTATATTGGTTTTAACTGTAAAAAGCCGCCTTTTGACGACCCGAATATCCGCCGCGCCTTCACCATGGCCGTTGATAAGGATAAAATTATCTCCATCATCTACCGCGACATGCTGCAGAAGGCGTACGGCATCCTGCCGCCGGGCATCCCCGGCTATAACGAAGGTCTTTCAGGAACCAATTATGATGTGGCTAAAGCTGGGGAGCTGATTGCCAGCTCAAAGTACGGGGATGTCTCCAAACTCCCTCCCATAACGCTCACCACGTCGGGGCTGGCCGGCTATGTATCAGGCTATCTTGAAGCAGTGGTAACGCAGTGGAAAAACAACCTGGGAGTCGAGGTAAAAATACGGCAGCTTGAGCCGGAGCTTTTCCAGTATCACCTTGACCAGGAACTGGACGCACTCTACGAAATGGGCTGGATTGCCGATTACCCGCACCCGCAAAATTTTCTCGAGGTGCTCTTCAGGAGCGATGCATACTACAACTACGGCGGGTACGTGAGCCGCGACGTGGACGGTCTCCTGGATAAAGCAGGAATGGAGAAGGATACGAATGCCAGCCTCACCCTTTACCGCCAGGCGGAGCAGAAGATTGTGGATGATGCCGCCTGCATCCCCCTCTGGTTCGGGCGGAACTATTACCTTGTCCAGCCCTATGTCAAGGGGTACAGCGTGAATCCACTGGGCTTTGCCATGCTGAATTCCGTCAGCACCAGTCCGACTAGATAAAAATACGTAATTTGAATATAATAAGCGTAGTGTCGTGTCATGATAATAACTGATTACTGATGTTACGCAAATCCAAACTATCAATCTCCGGAAGTAGTAAAGTTTATCTTATGGTGAGATTGCCACGCTCGATTTCGTCCCGATTGCATCGGGACTTCATTGATGCTTGCACTTGTAGTGCAAGTACAAGTGCTCGCAATGACAGACATATTAAGTTTGTTTTTAATATTACATATCTCAGTAAACCAATGCAAATAACCTGATTATCCATACAGATGCGTAACATGAGCTGATTATTTAAGCAACAGGAATGTTAAAAAGCGATAGGATTTAGGATTTCCGCCTCAGCTTCGCTGAACCCGAGAGGGGCGGTTTGGTATTTATTTAATGAATTGGAGAAGAAGTTAATGTCCAGGGAAACGGTCGCAATAATACAGAAAATCCTGGAGCCCGACTCTATTGCCGTTGTCGGTGCCTCAGAAGATATGTCGAATTTCGGCGGCTGGGCGATCTACCGCCCCATGACCACTGGCTTCCGCGGGGCAATCTACCCGGTCAATCCGCGGCGGGAGAAGATATTCGGGCTCAAGTGCTATCGTTCAATTGCTGACATTCCCTACGATGTTGACCTGGCGGTGATTGTCGCCCGCGCCGAGTTCGGCCCCCAGATAATGCGGGACTGCGTCAAAAAGGGTGTCAAAGGAGCCATCGTTATGTCGGCCGGGTTTGCCGAGGTCAACGAAGCGGGAAAGAAACTTCAGGATGAGATGGTGCGGGTTGCCGAGGAAGCGGGCATCAAATTCATCGGCCCTAACTGCCTGGGTATCGTAAGCTCATCGGCGCGCCTCAACTTCTTCTTCAATACCGCCCCCGCTTCAGGCCCCATCTCCTTCGTTTCCCAGAGCGGTACGCTCGGCATTTACCTGTTTAACGCCGCCGCGAGCAAAGGCTACGGCTTCAACAAGTTCGTGAGTGTCGGCAACTCGGCTAGCTTAAATGTGGCCGATTTCCTCGAATACCTGGGTGAAGACCCTAATACCAGGGTCATCGTCATGTACCTGGAAGGGGTGACCCAGGGGCGCCGCTTCTTTGAGATTGCGAAAGAGGTGGTGAAGAAAAAGCCCGTCGTCATCTACAAGGGCGGAAGGAGCGCCGCCGCCTCACGCGCCGCCATGTCCCACACGGCGGCCCTGGCCGGGGCGGACGATGTCTTCGATGCCGCCTGTCGTCAGGCGGGTATCATCCGGATGCCGGAGTGCTTCCAGCCCTTCGACCTGGCGATTGCTCTGTCGGGGCTGCCCCTCCCGAAGGGAAAACGGATGTCGGTCATCGGGAGCGGCGGCCAGTGCATCACCACCGCTGATGCCGCCTCCCTGCTGGGGCTGGAACTGCCGGAGTTCGACCCTGAGACCAAGAAAAAGCTCCTTGCCTTGCTCCCGGAGCACGCCCCGGTGCCCACCAACCCCGTTGACACGGCGGCGACCCGCGAGCCGCTTGTCCTGCCCAGATTACTTGATATCATCATGTCTCTCGATTACATTGATGGCTGCATCATCCCGGCCGCCACAGGAGGCAGCGATACCCCCGACGGTATCAGACGTCTCCTGGCTGAGGGCGAGGGCGTGGTCGAGATTCTAAAGAAGTACGACAAGCCGCTGGTCGCCTACGCCTTACCCGGCGGTTCACCCATTGCCATCAATATCTTGAAACGTGCCGGAATCCCCGTTTTTGTCGAGCCGGAGGATGCGGCAAGAGGCCTTTACGGCGTCATGAAATACGGCGAAATACGCCGCAAGATTGAAGAGGATGAGAAGGAAGCGGCCGCCGTAAAATGCGAGGCGCCGAAGGCTTAGGCATTAACTTATTATTTCTATCATATTCATTGTGAATTGGTATAGGTCTTGAGAGGGGAGAAAAAACATGAAGAGCGAGGAGAGCTTCCCTCGCTCTTATCGAATTCACACCCTGCTTCTACCGTTTTTCCTGTTTCAAGGTCTCAGCAAGCTGCTCGAAGAGCTTCTTCTGCTCTTTCGTTAACTTCTCAGGTGTGGCGACGCGTACCGTTATCAACTCATCGCCACGTCCGCTCTTATCCAGCCGGGCGATACCCTCATTCTTGAGGGTAAAGACGTGGCCGCTCTGGACGCCGGCCGGTATCCTGAGCTTCGTTTTCCCTTTGAGCGTGGGGACATCAAGCTCAGTGCCGAGGGCTGCCTCAGCCACATTAATGGGGAGTTCGTAGTAGATGTTCTCGCCGTCCCGGGTAAAAAACTCGTGCGGGGCAACGGCTAAGGTCACACGCAGATTACCAGCGCTGCCGCCCCGCATCCCGGCATCGCCTTCTCCCCTCAAGATTATCTGGATGCCGTTATCCACCCCGGCGGGTACTTTGACCTGGATGTTGTGCTTGCGCCGCTCATACCCGCCACCGCGGCACTGCGGGCAGGGGTCGCTGATAATTTTGCCCTCGCCGTGGCACTGGGGACAGGGCATAACGTTGGTAAAGCGCCCGAAAACGCTCTGCTGCACCCGTCTTACCTGGCCCGTTCCGCCGCAGGTCGTGCACCTTTTCGCTTCGCTGCCCGGCTTCGCCCCGGTGCCGGAGCAGAGGGAGCAAATATCAACGCGGGTGATGGTTACCTCTTTTTCGCAGCCGAAGGCGGCTTCCTCGAAGGATATGGAGAGCTTTGTTTCAATGTCGGAGCCGCGTACCGGCGCCTGGGCGGTACTCGTCTGGACGCCGCTGAAGAAGGCATCGAAGATGCTGCCTAACCCGCCGAAACCGAACCCCTCGAAACCGGAACCGAACATCTCCTCCGGGTTCGTGTTACCGAAACGGTCATAGGCGGCGCGCTTGTCCGGGTCGCAAAGGACCTCGTAAGCCTCGTTTATCTCCTTGAACTTCTCATCCGCTCCGCCGTCGTGATTGTAGTCCGGGTGGTACTTGAAGGCAAGCTGACGGTAAGATTTTCTTATCACTTCTTCACTCGCATCCCGAGAGACGCCGAGAATTTCATAGTAGTCTTTCTTAGCTGGCATATTGCTTTCCCTGTTTTACAGGTGATTCCCTCTTTATAGTCGCGAGGAATTCACACCTTCTTTTAATGAATTCTTTCTGACTTTTAGTCTCATACAAGAACACGGGCAT
>Ga0315295_10000750_pt1 | contig 27684 bp, 16 predicted proteins | sample YL17G14_0_MG_FD_204453 | JGI IMG/M metagenome (GOLD analysis project Ga0315295, IMG submission 204453) | Sediment microbial communities from Yellowstone Lake, YNP, Wyoming, USA - YL17G14_0 | ecosystem: Environmental > Aquatic > Freshwater > Lake > Sediment | place: USA: Wyoming | collected... | reverse complement strand
CCGGGACCGGTCGCCTCGATGTCGAAAATTGTCGCGTGATCGAGACCGGCTTCCTGCGCCAGCTTGATCGCCCGCGGCGTCCAGACCAGGCTTGGGGTCTGGGATCCAGAGTTTAGGGTTTGGGTGGCTTGAGCCGATGCCGGCGCACCGGCACTCTTGACCTCCAGATGCCTCAGGCTCTGGTCGGACGTCTCCATCCGCAGGAATGGCGTGCCCGAGAGCAGGGTGCCGCCGTTCTTCGCCATAATGGCAATCACGGTGCCCTCACCGGGTGATTCGAAATCGAAAGCGGACTTGTCGCTTTCGAGCGCGGCGAGCTTTTGGCCCTTGGCTACTTTCGCCCCCGGGGCGATGGCGAGGTTGATGACGGTGAGTTCGCTGACCGTGGCGCCCATCGAGGGCACCGGCACATCAATGATGAAGTTGGCCATGGGGGATTCTGATCACTCCCGCACGGCCCGCCATACCGCCAGGCACGACGCGATCAACGCGGGCAGCCCGGCGAGCGGGATCTGGCTGGCGGCATCGGAGATGGCCCTGGCGGGGTCGGGATGCGTCTCGATGAAAAGTCCGTCCGCGCCGGCGGCGAGCGCAGCCTTCGCGAGGGGTGCCACGAATTCCCGCTGGCCGCCGCTCTTGCCGCCGGCCGCGCCGGGCAGCTGCACGCTGTGCGTGGCGTCAAAAATCGCCGGGGCCCCGAGCGCCTTCATCTGCGCGAACGAGCGCATGTCGACAACGAGGTTCTGGTAGCCGAAAGTCGTCCCGCGCTCCGTCTGCCAGATTTCCCTGGCCTTGCCCTGTCTCAATTTGCTGACGACGAACTCCATCTCCTGCGGCGAGAGGAACTGGCCTTTCTTCACGTTGACCACGCGGCCCGTCGCGGCGGCGGCGAGCAGCAGGTCGGTCTGGCGGCAGAGGAAGGCGGGGATCTGGAGCACGTCGCACACCGCGGCGACCGGCGCCGCCTGCTGGCGCTCATGGACGTCGGTCAGCACGGGAAAACCGTAATCCTTTTTGATGAGCGCGAGCAGCGCGAGGCCCTCGTCCATGCCGGTGCCGCGATCGGCGCCGGGCGAGGTGCGGTTGGCCTTGTCGAACGAGCCCTTGAACACGATGTTCAGCTCCGGGTGCTTCTTCGCGAGCTTCGCGAGCGTGTCCGCCGCCGCCCGGCAGACCTTTTCGTTTTCCAGCGAGCAAGGGCCGGCGATCAGGAGGAGTTTCTGGGGGTCGAAGAGCATAAGACAAACTTAGCGTGTCATTCTGAGCGAAGCGAAGAATCCAGAAAGTGTCACGCCTGTGTTCATGGTGCTGGATCCTTCGCTGCGCTCAGGATGACAGGAACGGTTATTTCTTCTGATGCCTGATTGCGGCGGCGATGAAGGCCGCGAAAAGCGGGTGCGCCCGGTTCGGCTTCGACTGGAACTCGGGGTGGCACTGCACGCCGAGGAACCAAGGGTGCTTCTTCAACTCGATCACCTCGACCAGTCCGCGCTTGGGGTTCCAGCCGCTGACCACCAGGCCGGCCTTCTCGAGGCGGGCGACGTAGTCGTTGTTGACCTCGAAGCGGTGGCGGTGGCGCTCGGAGACGATCTCCCGGCCGTAGGCCTTGCGCGCGAGCGTGCCGGGCTTGAGTTTGCATTCGTAGGCGCCGAGGCGCATTGTGCCGCCCTTCAGGACGACTTGGCGCTGCTCGTCCATCAGTGCGATGACCGGGTGCGGCGTCTTCACGTCGAACTCGACCGAGTTGGCGTGCTTGAGGCGGAGGACATGGCGCGCAAACTCGATGACCGCCACCTGCATGCCGAGGCACAGGCCGAAATAAGGCACCTTGTGCTCGCGGGCGTAGCGGGCGGCGGCGATCTTGCCCTCGATGCCGCGGTCGCCGAAGCCGCCGGGCACCAGGATGCCGTCGAGCGACTTGAGCTTGGCGCGCCCGGCCTTCGACTCGAGCCCCTCGGCGTCGATGCGGACGATCTTCACGCGGGCTTGGTTCGCGATGCCGGCGTGGGAGAGGGATTCGTAGACGGACTTGTAGGCGTCCTGCAGCTCGATGTATTTGCCCACGACCCCGATCTTCACCTCGTGCCGCGGGGACTTGATGCGGCGGACGACCTCGGCCCAGATGTTGTGCGGGTTGACGCGGGCCTTCAGACCGAGCTGCTGCACCACGAGTTGGTCGAGGTTTTCCTTCTGCAGCATGAGCGGCAGCTCGTAGATGGAGGAGGCAACATCCATCTCCTCAATGACGGCCTTCGTTGGCACGTTGCAGAACATCGAGAGCTTCTCGCGCATCTCGGGGGTCATCGGGTGGTCGCAGCGGCACACGAGGAAATGGGGCTGGATGCCGATCTCGCGGAGCTTGGCGACGCTCTGCTGCGTGGGCTTGGTCTTCAGTTCACCGGCGGCCTTCAGGTAGGGGATGAGCGTGACATGGATGAACACGCAATTGCCCGGCCCGACCTCGAGCGCGAACTGGCGCATGGCCTCGAGAAAAGGCAGGCCCTCGATGTCGCCCGTCGTGCCGCCGATCTCGGTGATGAGGACGTCCACGCCCTTGCCGCCGCCGTAGATGCGCTTTTTGATCTCATTCGTGACGTGCGGGATCACCTGCACGGTTTTGCCGAGGTAGTCGCCGCGGCGCTCCTTGGCGATGACGGCCTCGTAGATCTGGCCGGAAGAAAGGCTGTTGTGGCGCGAGAGTTTCCCGGACGTGAAGCGCTCGTAGTGGCCGAGGTCGAGGTCGGTCTCCGCGCCGTCGTCGAGCACGTAGACCTCGCCGTGCTGGAACGGGCTCATCGTGCCCGGATCCACGTTGAGATAGGGATCGAACTTCTGGATGCGCACGGCGAGCCCGCGCATCTCGAGCAGGGCGCCGAGCGCACCCGCCGTGAGCCCCTTGCCCAAGGAAGAAACCACGCCGCCCGTGACGAAAATATACTTCATCGCCCATGGGTAAAAGCGGCCCGCCAACCATACACAAGAAAAAGGTGGCCCGGGGACAATTCCTGCACTGAAAAACGCAGGAAATAGTTTGCCGCTCCCCCGTCCCGGTCCATGGTGCGATCGTGCAGTCCAAACCCTCCCTCCTGGCCTGGATCACCTGCGATGGCGTCCACATCGACCCCGCCTCGGGCAAACACACCATCCTCGGGGTGTTCTCCAACATCAAGGCCCGCTCCTTCCCCGTCATGCACCCCTACATGGTGTGGTTCCTGACCCTGACCGACGTCCAGCCCGGCGTGCACAAGATCAAGATGTCCATGGGCCTCGACCCGACCAATCCCGGCGAACTGCTCCACCGCGAGTTTGAGTCCCAGAGCCCGCTTCACCGCATCAACCTCATCAACGAGCTGCGCAACCTCCGCTTCGAGCAGCCCGGCGACTACTCCATCCTCATCGAGGTGGACGACGAGCCCATCCTCGCCACCAGCCTGACGGTGAGCTGAGGATCATTTCCCCCCGTTCATCGTTCATTGGTCAATTTTCATTGATCGACCGATGACCCCGCCGGACCAATGACAAATGTAAGATGAACGCTGACCATTGAGCAATTTACCATGTCCTTGCATCCGTTCGACCTCATCGGCATCGGCAATCCCATCATGGACCTGCTCGCGCCCGTGGACGACGCGTTCCTGCGCGCCCACGTCGCCGGCGAGAAGGGCGGCATGGTGCTCGTCGACGACCCCACCATCACCGCGCTGTGCGCCCAGCTCCCCGCGACCCCTGCGGTCACCCCCGGCGGCTCGGCCGCCAATGCCGTGCTGGGCGCGACCAAGCTCGGGCTCCGCACCACCTTCCTCGGCAAGATCGGCGGCGACGTCACCGCCCAGGACTATCTCGACAACTTCACCGCCGCCGGCGGCGACGGCTCGCGCTTCAAGCGCGCCACGCTGCCCAACGGCCGCTGTCTCTCCCTCGTCACGCCCGACGGCCAGCGCACGATGCGCACCTGCCTCGGCGCCGCCATGACGCTCAGCCCCGACGAGATCACGGCCGCCGATTTCGCCGGCGCCAAGCACGCCCATATCGAGGGCTACCTCCTCTTCAACCCCGCGCTCGCCGACCAGGTCGTCCGCACCGCCCGCGCCGCCGGCTGCACCATCAGCCTCGAGCTCTCCTCCTTCGAGGTCGTCAACGTCGCGCGCGTTTGGATCCTCGCGCAGCTGAAGCAAGGCGTGGACCTCGTCTTTGCCAACGAGGACGAGGCCCGCGCGCTCTTCCGGCACGACGCTCCCTACGAGGACTATGCGCGCGAGCTCGCCGGCTACGGCGGCATCGCCTGCGTGAAGATCGGCAAGGACGGCGCCTGGGTCGCGCGCGGGCAGGAACTGCATCGCATCGCGCCGGTGCAGGTCGCCCAGGTCATCGACACCACCGGCGCCGGCGACGCCTGGGCCGGCGGCTTCCTTTACGGTTACCTGTCCGGTTATGCCCTCCCGGCCGCGGGGGCGCTCGGCTCCGCCCTCGGCGCCGAGTGCGTGCAGCACCTCGGCCCGGCCATCCCGGAATTGCACTGGCCCCGGCTCCGCGCGCTGGCCGATTCGCTAAAGCCGCATTAAACGCGGCGCGCCGGTTTCGCCGGCTTGCAGGAAACTTCCGGGCGCGTGACTGTCTCATCGTTACCCCGATGAAAGCGGCCGGACTTCTCCTGCTTGGTTTCGCCCTGATCGCGCCGTGTGCGGCCGCCGAACCCGCGGTGTCGCCCCGCCTCCGGGCCGCGATCCGCGCCAGCTTGCCGGCCTACACCCCGCCCCCGCCCCCGCCCCTGGACACTCCGGCCGAGGCTACGACGCCCGACCCCGATGTGCTTGAGCTGCCCAAGATGACCGTGCGGGAGAAAGTCCCGCCCCGGATCACCCCGCACGACCTGATGACGCCCCGCGCGCTCAACCGGAAATACGCGGTCGACTACAAGAACTCCCTCCAGGGCCTCGATAAGGTGCTCAACGGATTTTCCATTCCGCTTTTCGGCCCCTCCTTGGCGGCCCGCGGCCGGGCCCAATACCGCGCCCGGCAATACCGCGACATGTTCAGCACCATCGACGCCATCGCGACCGATGATCCCGCGCAGGCCGCCGAGCTGCGCCGGGAAATGGTCAACGCCCTGTCCGGCCGCCCCCCGGGCAGCAAATAGGGGCTCCGATGGGTTGTCAGTGGCACCGGCTTCCCGCCGGTGAAGACCTGCGGCTGGAAGCCGCAGCCACGGGAGCCTCATCCCACGCCCCGGCCCGCCCCGCAAATTTTGTATCGGCAATCGGGGACACTTCCGCCCTTGTTGCTGTCCATTCCCCTGTGATGAAACCGGCCCTTTTCCTGACCCTCTGCCTCGCCACCGTCCTCCGGGCCGAGGAACCCGCGCCACCCCAAAAGCTTTTCCAGATTCCCGACCCCGCCCCCCTTTCGCCGGCCCAGCAGCAGGTCAATGACTCCCTTCCCAAGTATGATTCCGCGGCGACCAAGGAGCGCGGGACGGTCGGCACGCCGAGCCCCGACGCGATCGAACTGCCCAAGATCAAGGTGACCCCCAAGCAGCGGCCGCGGCTCACGCCGGAAATCGTCATCACGAACAAGGGCTTCGAGCAAAAGGCCGCGCCCCTCGACAAATTGCTCAACGCCTCCGCCTTGCTGGGCGGCGCCTCCGCCGCCGAGCGCGCCCGCGAGGAGGAGGAACGCCGGAAGAAGGCGGAGCTAACCGCGGACGTGAACACGATCGCCAAGGCGGTCGAGGCCGTAAATCCCGCGCAGGCCAAGGCGCTGCGCGACGCCGTCGCCCGGCCCTGAGCAGTTTCATTCCGCAGCTTGGAGGCGGGGTGCCCTCACCCCCCTGGCAGGGGGTTGGAATGCGGGAGGGGCTTTACGCCCCGACATCGGGCGACGCGCATATCCGGCGGTCTTGTTCGGAGGTCCGGCGCGTTATCCCTAACGCGCCGGACAACGCCGAAAATCCCACGATGACCTCGGCGGGTTAAGGATAACCCGCCCGACCATTCCCGGTGGCGCCGGCCGGGCCATTCAGGATTTCTGCAAATGACAATTGCGCGGCCTGCGGCCTCTGCTTTGGTGGCAGCGCCTCCGCCCCGCGCGGCGAGATCCTCCATGGCCCAGACCGAACTCACCATCCTCCGCGAATTGCTGGGCAGCGAGACCGTCCCGGTTTCCGGGGCCCGCATCGCCCGCCAGCTCGGGATCTCGCGCGTGGCGGTCTGGCTGCAACTGCAGAAGCTCACGAAGCAGGGCTTCGCCTTCGAGGCCGCGCGCAGCCGCGGCTACCGGCTGGTCCGGACCCCGGCCCAGTTGCACCCGGGCCTGGTCGCGGCCTACCTCAGCGGCCGGCCGCGCCCGCCGCACCTCGTGTGCCTCGAGTCCGTGGACAGCACCAACAGCGAAGCCGAGCGCCAGCTCGTTGCCGGCTGCCCCGTGCCGCTGGTCATCCTCGCGCGTGAGCAGACCGCGGGCCGCGGCCGGCGCGGTCGCGCCTGGCACAGCCCCGCCACCGGCAACTTGTATTGCACCTTCGTCTTCCGGCCCCGCCTCGAGCCCGCCCGCCTGCAGGACTTCACCCTCTGGATGGGGCTGAACGTCTGCGAACTCATCACCAATTTCTGCAAGGTCGACCCGGGCCTCAAGTGGCCCAACGACCTGCTGCTCGGCGGACGCAAGGCCGGCGGCATGCTCACCGAGGCGCGCGTCGACGCCGACCAGATCCACGACCTCGTCTTCGGCCTCGGCCTCAACCTCAACGGCCGGGCCGCCGACCTGCCCCGCGACCTGCAGGCCACCGCCACCACCCTCGCTGCGGTCACGGGCGCGCCGGTGAACCTGAACCGCTTCGCCGCCGCGCTCATCGGACGCGTGCTCGGTGCCTACCGCCAGTTCGTCGACGGCGATTACCGGGACAAGTTCGCCGAGCTGTGGAAGCGCTATGATGTCCTCCGCGGCCGGCCGGTCAGCGTCGTCCAGGGCACGCGCACGGTCGCCGGCACGGTCACGGGCATTGACGACGAGGGTTCGCTCATTGTGCGCCTGGCCTCCGGCCGCACGGAACGCTTCCGGGCCGGGGAGGTCACGATGGGGAAGCATCCGGCCGCACCCGCGGCCTGATGAGCAGGCTTGCTCGCGGGGCGGTTTACCCGTGTAAATGGCCTGCGCAACCGCCTGCATGGCCGAATCCCCCGACATCACCATTGAGGTCTCCCATCTCGTAAAGACCTACGGCACCCTCCCCGCCGTCAACGACCTCAGCTTCACCGTGAACCGCGGCGAGATCGTCGGCCTGCTCGGCCCCAACGGCGCGGGCAAGAGCACGACCATGCGCATCCTCACCGGCTACCTGCCGGCCAACTCCGGCTCGGTGCGCATCTGCGGGCTGCCCGTCGCCAGCCAGTCCGAGGCCACCAAGCGCCACATCGGCTACATGCCGGAGAACAACCCGCTGCCGGAAGACATGCGCGTGTCCGAATACCTCTGGTTCCGCGGCCGCCTGAAGGAGATGCCGCGCGCCCGCCTCCGCGCGCGCATCGACGAGGTCCTCGAGCTGTGCGACCTCAAGCGCAATCGCCACCGCATCCTCGGCCGCCTTTCCAAGGGCAACCGCCAGCGCGTCGGCATCGCCGAGGCCATCCTCGCCGAGCCCGCCGTCATCATCATGGACGAGCCGACCATCGGCCTCGACCCGCACCAGATCATCATCGTCCGCGACCTCATTGCCAGCCTGCGCGGCCGCATGAGCGTCATCATCTCCTCGCACATCCTGCCCGAGATCGAGGCCACCTGCGATCGCGTGCTCATCATCAACAGCGGCCGCATCGTCGCCGCGGGCTCGCCCGCCGAACTGCGTCACGAGATCTTCGGCCACACCAGCTACCGCGTGGAGCTCGCCGGCGACCGCGACTCGCTCGCGGCCGACCTCGCCGCCATCGAACCCACCCTCAAGGTCGCCACCGTCGGCGACTGCGGCCCCGACGGATTCTGCGCCGTCACGCTCCAGACCGAGAGCGACGCGGACCTCGGCGAGAAGCTGCTCGCCGCCCTACCGGCCCGCGGCTACCGGGTCCGCGCGCTCGGCCGCACGCAGCCGTCGCTGGAGGACGTCTTTCTCGCCGCCACCCGCCGCAGCTGGGATGCGCGCCTGCCCGACCAGAAGCCGCGCAACGGTGACAGCCGCGCCCCCCTGCCGAAAGTGTGAGACCCACGGGACCACCGGACCACGGACAACTGACCACCATGAATCCTCGTAGCACCAACCGCTCCGCTCCCCGGCCCAACTGCCCCTGGTCCCGTAGTCCATAGTCTGTAGTCCTTCTTCCCTGATGCGCCACTACTTCACCATCCTCTCGCACGAGATCCGCGCCCTGCTTTACAGCCCGAGCACCTACATCGCCGCCGTGCTCTTCCTCGGCGTCATGGGCTTCATCTTCGCCGGCATCCTCGAGGTCTACAGCCGGACCCCGCAGGAGACGCCGCCCGCCGCCATCTTCTTCCAGGTGTTCTGGATCCCGGTGTTCTTCATGGTGCCGCTGCTCACCATGAGGTGCTTTGCCGAGGAGCGCCGCCTCGGCACGCTGGAGACGCTGCTGACCACCCCGGTCAGCACCGCCGAGGTCGTGCTCGGGAAATTCTCCGCGGCCTACCTGTTCTACCTGCTGCTCTGGGCCTCGACGCTGGGCTTCCACTACATCCTGCAGGTCTATGCCCGCGACACCCGGTTCCTCGATCCCGGCCCGCTCATCGGGGGCTACCTGTTCATCGCCGTGAGCGGCCTGCTCTTCATCGCCCTCGGCGTGCTGGCCAGCGCGCTCACCCGCAACCAGTCGGTCGCGGCCATCCTCAGCTTCACCCTGCTCTTCGGGCTCATCATCGGCCTGAAATACGCCGGCGAACTCACCGCGCTGAACCAGGGCGTGCTCAGCCCCCTCAAGACCGCCGTGGACTCGCTGCAGATCGCCAGCCACGTCGAGGACTTCACCCACGGGGTCGTGGACACCCGCCAGGTGTTCTTCTACCTCACCGGCGCCGTGCTCGCGCTCCTCTTCAGCATCCTCGGCGTCGAGGCCAAGATCCTGAGTAGCTGACGCCATGCACCTCGCCGACAGCTTCCGCGCCGCCCGCTGGATCCGGTTCACCAACCTGCTCCTGCAGGCCGTGCTTTTTGTCGGCCTCTTCGGTGGGCTCAATTACATCGCGCAAAACCACCTCCTGCGCTTCGACCTGACCCGGAACCGCCGGCACTCGCTCTCGCCCGAGACCCGGTCCTACCTCGACCAGCTCGAGCGCGATGTCAGCATCACGGTCACGCTGATCCGGGACAGCGACAACGAGGAGCTCACGCAGGTCACGCGCGACGTCGGCGGGCTGCTCCGCGAATACGTCTACGCCACCGCCGCCGGCGCCCCGGGCCGGGTGAACGTGGAATACCTCGACATCTACCAGAGCCGCAAGCGCGCGGAGGAACTCGGCATCGACCAGCCCAACGTCGTGGTGCTCAAGTGCGACGGCCGCAACCGCGTGATCACCATCGGCGACCTCTACCGCACCAAGGAGCGCCGCCGCGAGGCCTTCCAGGGCGAGGCCGTCCTCACCGCCGCCATCCTCGACGTCTCCAGCCCCGAGAAGAAAAAAATCTACTTCCTCTCCGGCCACGGCGAGATGCGGCCCGACGACCTCGACCCGGTGCGCGGCCTCTCCCAGCTCCGCGACGAGCTCCGCCAGCGCAACTTCGACATCCTCAGCCTCGACCTCAACCTCACCCACAAGATCCCCGACGACGCGGCGCTGCTCATCGCCGCCTCGCCGCAGGGACGCTATCAGCCGTTCGAGGAGGAGCTGCTGCGCAACTTCCTCACGACCCGCGCCGGCCGCATCTTCCTCATGCTCGACCCCGGCCGCCCCCTCGGGTTCGAGAACCTCCTCTTCGACTGGGGCATCATTGTCTACGACAACGTCATCATTGACCCCGACCCGAGCAGCCTCACGGAGACCAATGACACCCGCCTCTGGCGCTTCCTGCCCGATCCCAACAGCCGCATCACCGACCAGCTCATCAACAACGTCCTGCCCGTCCTCGTGGGGCCGGCCCGCGTGGTCAGCGAGGATCTCGGCCGCCCTGAGGACGACGGGCTTAGCGTCAAGAAGCTCATCGCCACCAGCAAGGTCGCGTGGGGCGAGACCAACTACCGCCAGCGCGTGCCCGCCGAATACACGCCGGAACAGGACCTGAAGGGCGAGCTGGGCGTCATGGTCATCTCCGAACGCCTGAAGCCGGCCAACAACCTCCCGCTCAGCGTGCGCGGCGGCCGCCTCGCCGTGATCGGCACCGCCGACCTCGTGACCAACAACCGCATCTTCAATCCCGGCAACCTCAACCTCTTCCTCGCCACCGTCAACTGGACCGCCGACCGCGACACGCAGCTCAACATCCCCGCCCGCCCCATCCAGCTTTACGCCCTCAGCCTCAGCCGCGAGGAGCTCGTCCGCCTCCGCCTCGGCCTGCTCCTCGCCGTGCCTGGCATCGTCGCCCTCCTCGGTTTCATCGTCTACTGGACCCGCCGCAACTAGTTATAGGTTTTAAGCTGTAAGTTTTAAGCCCCATGAACCCAACCAGAGAATCTGAGCGCGAGCCCGTCGGCTTACAGCTTACCCCTTAAACCCTACCCCCTCTCCGCGCCATGCGCTCCAAAGTCACCATCGTCCTCCTCTTCCTGAACGTTGTCCTCTTCTTCTACATCTTCCAGTATGAAGAGAAGTGGCGCGCCGAGCAGAAGACCCTCGAGGCGCGCCGCCGCGTGCTCGGGCCCGAGTCCGCCTCCATCGAGGCCCTGGCGCGCACCAGCCGCACCGGCGACCCCGTGAAGCTGGTGAAGCGCGGCGAATCCTGGTGGCTTACCTTGCCCTACGAGTGGCCCGCCGACCCCAACGCCCTCAAACGTCTCGTCAATGAGCTGCAGTTTCTCGAGCACGAGACCAGCTTCGCCGTCGCCGACCTCGCCAAGAGCAACCAGACCCTCGCCGACTACGGGCTCGACCAGCCGGCCCTCACCCTCACCTTCACCTCCGCCGGCCGGGATTACACCCTCCGGATCGGCGACGACACGAAGATCGGCAACCGCCTCTACGTCCTCTCGCCCGACGGCACGCGCATCCATGTCGTCGGCCGCAGCCTCGCCGACAGCGTCGGCCTCGGGCTCGAGGAGCTGCGCGCCTCCTCCATCTTCAGCATCCCCGTGTTCGAGGTCCGCTCGCTCAATGTCCAGACCGCCGCCCCCGGGAACCTCAAGGTCCGCCTGCGCCGCGACGCCGCGAGCCGCTGGAGCTTCGAATCGCCCATCAACGCCCGCGCCAGCAAGAGCACCGTCGAGGTGACCATCAACGCCCTCAACGGTCTCAACGCGAAAAATTTCCTGAACGCGGCCAACCCCCGGCTGGAGAAGGCCGGCCTCGAGGCCCCCGCGCTGCGCGTCACCCTCGAGGGCAACAACCGCCGCGAGACCCTGCTGCTCGGCAACCCCACCGGCGCCGCCCCGCCCAAGGCCGACGCCACGGCGGCCGCCACCGTGGAGTATTTCGCCATGATCGAGGACAAGTCAGCCGTCTTCACCACTGCGGTCCCGCCGGCGCTGGTGAATGTGCTCCGCGCCGCCCAGGAGGCCCTGCGCGACCCGCGCGTGCTCGACTTCGAGCCGGGCACCGTCACCGCGCTCACCCTCGGCGCGCCGGGCCAGCCCGAGCTGGCCCTGCAGAAGCTGGAATCCGTCGGCCCGGGCTGGCAGGTTGTCACGCGCATCTCGGGCCAGGCGCCCCTCACCATGGCCGCCGACACCAAGATCATCGAGGAACTGCTCCAGAAAATCTACCTGCTCTCCGCGCAGGAAGTCAGCCCCCCCCTGCCGAGATTCCTCAGTGACGCGCCCTCCGCCGCCGACCTGGAAAACTGGGGCTTCAACCGCCCCGAGCGGGAAATCACCCTCGGCCTCAGCACCGGCGGCGGCGTGCGCGGCAACGAACCCTCCACCCTCACGTTGCAGGTCGGCATCTCGCCCGACAAACCCGGCGTCGCCTTTGCCCGCGTGACGAACGCACCCTTCGTCTACCAGATCCTGCCCGACGTCCTCGGGGAGACGCCCGCGGCCGCCCGGCACTACCGGCAGCGCCTCCTGCGCGACCTGCCCGAGGGCGCGCGCATCACCGGCCTCACGCTCACCGAACTCGCCACCGGCACGCCGCTCCTCGCCAAGGCGATCACCGAGACGGACCGGAACTGGGACGCCGCGGTCGCAGCGGAATCCGAAACGCGCCGCCGCGCCTTCGCGATGCTGCTCCCGCAGCTGCACACACTCCGTGCCCGGCACTTCACCGCCGACGCCTTCAATCCCGATTACGCCGACACCCCCGCGGGCCCGCGGCCGTGGAAATACCGGCTGGAGGTCACGCTCTCGTTCCCCGGGGGCAACGCCGCGGCCGCGAACACCTCCTCCACTCTGTTCCTGACCGACCGGCTCGGCGGCACCACGCTGCTCGCCGGCACCACCGAGTTCGGCGGCGTGGTTTTTGCGACCACGCAGGAACTGCTTGATGCGCTCTTCGCCCTCACCTACGCCGAGAAGAACGACCCCGGCCTTCCTGCGGCCACCCCGGCGGCCGGCGCAGCCGGTCCGGCCAAGGATTCAACGCCCGCTCCCGCCAGTCCGAAGCCGGAGCCGCCGCCCAAGAACTAGGCAACCAACCCGCTGTGCCCACCCGCTCCCAGTCGTGGTTCAAGGCCGGACTGCGCTACTGCGGTTCGTGCGCGGTCACCCTGGCCTGTTGGGCGTTGTGGCTGGTGCTCGGGGCCACGCTTGCCGGGCTCGTCTATGTCAGCGTGGCGAAAGAACTGCCCGTGCCGGGCTTTATGCTGCGCCGTGCGGAGGCCGAGCTGGCCCGGGTCGATCTCGGCATCAAGTTCGGCCGGGCGCGCCTCGACCCCACGGGGAAGATCCTCCTTGAGAACGTGCAGTTGCGCCTGGCGCAGTTCGAGGAACCGCTGGTCACCAGCCGGCTGGTCTATCTGCGGCGCAGCTTCTGGTCCGTGCTGGCCGGCTCACCCGTTCCCGACGAGATCCGGCTGGAGGGCGCGGTGCTGCAACTGCCCGCGATGCTCTCCCCCAGCGGCACCGTCGAGCCCCTGATCCGCGACCTCGCCCTCACCCTGCGGCACGAGCATCATCTCTGGCAGATTGACCAGCTGACCTGCCGCGTCGGCCGGCTCACCGTCACGGCTCACGGCGAACTCACCGTGCCCGCCCGGCCCGCGGGCGCGGCGCCGCTCTCCTACCGGGAAATCACCCAGCGCTTCCTGCAGGCGAGCCGGCGGATCGCGCTCGGGATCCACGAGCTGGACGCCTTCGAGGACCCGGCGCTGGCCGTGCGCCTCGACAGCCCGGGCGGCATCGGCAACACCGCCAGCCTGCTTTTCACGGCGCGGTCCGCCCGCCAGCCGGGAGGCCAGCCGCTCACCCTCGGGCCGCTCGCCGCCGCCACCACCATGCGGCTCGACGGCCTGGAGGCCCGCCCCGTGCGGCTGCACGCCGCCGCCCGGCACGCCGACTACCGCGAGGGGATCGGCACGGCGGACAACGTGCGCACCGTGCTCACCGCGCAGGTGGTGCCGGAGAAATTCTCCGCCCGGTTGACCGAGGCCCTGGTCGCGGCCGGGAGCGTGACCGCCGACGGCGAAACGGCGCTTGGTCCGGTGATCCGCGCCGACCTCTCCCGCTGGCCCGAGGTGAGCGCCACCGTGGCGGTGCAGCTGCGCGGCGAATTCCTCGCCGCCGAGGTGGAGGCCCGGCTCGCCGAACAGAGCGCGTGCATCCGCGTCGCGGGCCGCGGGGACCCGGCGTTCATCAGCAGTGTGCTCACGCGGCATACACCGCGCGCCGCCCCGTATTTCGTCTTCGGCGACCCGGTGGCGTTCAACGCGGAGGTGATGTTCGATCCCGGCTGGAAGTTCTCCCGCCTGGCCGCCCGCGTGAACGCCGGCCGGATCGACTCTCACGGCGTGAAGATCACCGCGGCCCGCGGCCGGATTGACCTCGCGGGGAAAACCTTCCTCGCGCACGACGCGCGCGTGGAGCTGGGCGACAACTTCGCGACCGGCTCCTACTGGATGGATTTCGGCACGACCGACTACCGCATGCTGCTCGACGGCCGGCTGCGCCCGGTGGAGATCAACGGCTGGTTCCGCGGCGACTGGTGGCTGAAATTCTGGGACGACCACTTCACCTTCCCCGCGGCGCCGCCTGCGGCGGAGGTGGACGTGTCCGGCCGCTGGAGAGAACCGGCGCGCACGGTTTATTTCGGCCGGGCCGACACCGGTCCCGCCACGGCACTCGGCGGCGACTTTGAGTCGGCGCACACGCTGATCTTCCTGCGGCCCAACTTCACGCACGGGCTCGAGGTCTCCGCCACCCGCGCCGGCGGGACGCAGCGGGTCGACGGCATCTTCCGGCGCCTCACCGACGGAGCCTCGCGCGAGACGAACCGGGTGGAGTTCACCGCCGACACCAGCCTGGGGCCGGAGACCTACCGCCGGATGGCGGCGGGCAAGGCGGAATCCCTGCTCACGAACCTGAAGTTCAACGCCCCGCCGCACGTGCACGCGTCGGGCGCGATCGAGGGCCGGTGGCCCGGCGCGCAGCCGAATTTCAGCTTCACCGGCCGGGCGGAGGGCGGGCTGACCTTTTATGGCTTCCCGCTCGACACCGCGCAGGTCACCGGCGGCATCACCGGCCCGGACTTCCGGCTCGATGACATCCGGTTTACCGTCGCCGGCGGCGCGGGCGCGGGCAAGGCGGGGATGGACGGCCCGGCGGAGGCGCGGCGGCTGGGCTTCGACGTGCATGTCAACGGCGCCGATCTCGCCCGCGCCATTCGCGCCGTCGAGATCTACCAGGCGAATCGCGCCGGGGTGGAACCCGGCCCGGTCTCGGAAAGCAAGTTCATGAAGCGCGCGTCGGGCGGCCGGCTGGATGTCGCGCTCTCGGCGCTGGGGGTGCCGGGGGAACTCGCCAGCTTCACCGGCAACGGCAACTCCTCGCTGACGGGCATCGAGCTCGGCGAGATCCACCTGTTCGGCCTGCTCTCGCAGGTGCTGAGCAAGCTCTCGTTGAATTTCTCCTCGCTGAAGCTGGACGCCGCGCGCACGAGCTTCAGGCTGGAGGCCGCGCGGCTGCATTTCCCCGACTTGAAGATCTCCGGGCCGAGTGCTGTGATCGATGCCCATGGCGACTACACCTTCGCGAGCAACGCGCTGGATTTCACCGCGAAGCTGAAGCCCTTCGAGGAGAACCTCAATCCGCTGACCGCCGTGCTCGGCATCGTGATCAATCCCATCACCAGCATCCTGGAGCTGAAACTGAGCGGTCCCCTGAGCAAACCCGACTGGTCAATAGTTGTCGGCCCGTCCTCTGCCGCCCCCGCCCCCCCTGCGACCAATCCGGAAATATCACCGTCGAAGTCTGAAAAACCAGATACACCAAAAGGTTAACCAATATTTCTGCTCCAATTCGGATCACTTGAGTCCCGATTCAACTAGGTGAAACCCCCTAATTACACATTGCCATGATGAACAGCCCGAACTAGCAACTGAAGCATACTTTCACGATGCCGCCCGCCCCGCCAACCCGCCGCCACCTGCTGCAATACGGCTATTTGCTGCCGTTTGCCCTTCTGGTCCTGTATGGGCTGACCGTGTGGTGGGCTTGGGTCAGCGGGCATGTCGGTCTGGTCCAGCCACGCTCCTACGACGCGGCCCTGCCGGCAAATGCCTGCGCCTGCATCATCCTGCTCGGCCTGACCCCCATCACCCTGGCGTTCGGTTGGAAATGGAAACGACTCGGCCTGATCCTGGCGGGCACGGCGACCGTGCTGGCCTGGGCGACCCTGATCCAAGGACCGATGAACCTGGATTTCGGCATCGACGACCTGCTGGTGAGACATGAATCGCTGGTGGCCGGCCCGCGCATCGGCCGCATGCCGGTCGCGCTCGCCGGGATGTTCATGCTCACGGGCTTCGCACTGACCTGGCTCACCCTGAGCCCCGCGGACCCCCGCCGGCCCATGATGCTCGCGCTGCTCGGCTCGCTGTGCGGCGCCTACGGCCTCACCGGTCTGCTCGCCTACCGCACCGGTCTCAACTCGGTGGAGTTCTGGCAGGTCTACGCGAGCCTCGGGCCGCACACGGCCTTCATGCTCATCGTGCTCGGCGGCTCCCTCACCTGGCTGGCGGCGGAGGACAGCCGCGCGGGCCAGGGCGTCATCCCGCGCTGGCTCTGGCTGCCGGTGGTGGTCTGCAGTGTCACCGTGACCGTGACTTTCTGGGTCGCCCTGCGGCAGCGCGAGCTCAGCTACACCAACAGCACCACCCAGCTGACGATCAACAACATCGCGGCGCTCTTCAGCGGCGAGTGCGAGGCGCACATGGACAGCTTCGCGCGCACTGCCCGGCGCTGGGCCAAGACCGAGGGCCTGACGCAGAGCGAATGGGAGACCGACGCCGGCGCCTTCCTGCGGGATTTCGATGGCTACAGTTCCATCCAGTGGGTCGATGCGGGCCTGCACACCCGCTGGCACTGGCCCCACCAAGGCAACGAGGACATCCCCTTTTATGACCACGCCGAGAATCCGCTGCGCCGGGCCGCGATTGACGCCAGCCGCCTGTCGCAGACCTACGCCGTCGCGGCACCGCTGGAGTCGCCCCTGCAAGCGCCGACCTTCGCGATCTACGCCCCCGTCGTGCGCGGCGGCCGGGTCGACGGCTTCATCGTCGGCGAGTTCTATTACGAGAAATTCTTCGATGTCATCGACCGGCGGCTCAAACTATCGCGCCGCTACCAGCTCAGTGTCAGTGTCTCCAACCCCGCCGCGACCGCACCCGGCAGCCGCGACCTAAAGGTCTACGAGGCCATGACCCCGGACGAAAATCTCGACCGGCGCCTGAGCCAGTCGGCGGTCTACAGTCTCTTCAGCCAGCGCATGTCCATCACGCTGAACCCGCGGCCGGTCTTCCTCGATGCCAACCGCCAATACCTGCCCGAACTCGCGCTGTTTTCCGGCCTCGGGGTGAGCGTGCTCTTCGGCCTGGTTGTCAACCTCGCCCAGTCGGCCTACCTGCGCCAGCGCGCCGCCGAGCGCACCAGCGAGCAGCTGCGCGCGGAGAACGAGGAGCGCCGCCGCGTCGAGGCCCGCCTCAAGGCCACCGACGAACGCCTCAACCTCGCCCTCGATTCCACCCAGCTCGGCGTCTACGAGTGGGACGTCGAGTCCGACACCGTGTTCTGCACCCCGAGCGTCTGGAAGATCATCGGCTACGACCCCGGCGAGATGCCCGCCACCGGCGACGGCTGGCTCAACTTGCTCCACACCGACGACCAGCCGGCCGTGCGCGCCGTCGTCGACGCCCACTTTCGCGGCGAGACGCCCTTCATCGAGATCGAGCATTGCGTCGTGCACCAGAGCGGCGAGTCGCTCTGGATCGCGCTGCGGGCCAAGTGCACCTCCTTCAGCGCCGCCAAGCGCCCGCTGCGTGTCCTCGGCACCATCCAGAACATCAACGCCCGCCGGCGCGCCGACGAGGCTCTGCGCGCCAGCCAGGCCGAGAGCCGCAAGCTCTCGCTCGTCGCCAGCAAGACCGACAACGCCGTCATCATCACCGACGACCAGGGCCGTATCGAGTGGGTCAACGAGAGTTACTCGCGCCTCACCGGCCGTCGCCTCACTGCCGTCGCACGCTCGCCCCTCACCGCCCACCTCGCCGGCACCGCCGGCGACCCCGGCGTTGTCGACCGTATCAACACCGCCCTCTTCGAGCGCGAGCCCGTCACCATCGACGTCGTGCAGCTGGCCACCGAAGACCGCCGCTTCTACGTCCACCTCGACGTGCAGCCGGTCATCAGCGATGAGGGCCTGGTGGAGAACTTCATCGCCATCGAGACCGACATAACCGCGCGCGTCGAGACTGAGCAGTCGCTCCGCCGCGCCAAGGCCGACGCCGACGACGCCTCGCGCGCCAAGTCCGAGTTCCTCGCCTCGATGTCGCACGAGATCCGCACCCCGATGAACGGCGTCATCGGCATGACCAGCCTGCTCCTCGAGACTGAGCTCACCGCCGAGCAGCGCGACTACGTCAGCACCATCCGCACCAGCGGCGACTCCCTCCTCTCCATCATCAACGAGATCCTCGATTTTTCCAAGATCGAGTCCGGCAAGATGGAGCTGGAGAACCAGCCCTTCGAGCTCGCGCAGTGCGTTGAGGAGGCGGTCGACATCTTCGCCCTGCAGGCCGCTGCCAAGGACATCGAGCTCGCCTTCCACATCGAGTCCTCCGTGCCCCGGGTCATGATGGGCGACATCACCCGCCTGCGCCAGGTGCTCGTCAATCTGATGAACAACGCCGTGAAGTTCACCCCGCGCGGCTTCATCACCCTGGAGGTCGCCGCGACGTCCCGGCCGCCCGCGCCCGGGTCCGACGCCGGCGTCCAGCTAAACTTCTACATCACCGACACCGGCATCGGCATACCGCCCGACCGCCTCGGGCTGCTCTTCAAGCCGTTCAGCCAGGTCGACGCCTCGACCACCCGAAAATACGGCGGCACCGGCCTCGGCCTCGCCATCTGCGACCGCCTCTGCCAGCTCATGGGCGGCGGCATTCAGGTCACCAGCACGCCGGGCGCGGGCTCCCGCTTTCATTTCAGCATCCTCACCAGCGCGGTCCATTTCGCCGCCGATGCCAACACGCCGCCGCTTTTCCCCGCCCTGCCCGGCGGTATCGTGCTGGCGGTGGACGATCACCCGGTCAACCGGGCGATGCTCTACGACTGCCTGTCGACCTGGCACCTCAAGCCCCGCATCGCCACTAACGCCGCCGAGGCCCGCCCGCTCGCCGAAACGGGCCGGCTCGCCGCCGCCATCATCGACCAGGTCCTGCCCGACGCCTCCGGCCTCGACCTCGCCCTTGAACTCCGCGCGAAGCACCCCGCCCTGCCCATCGTCATCCTGACCCCGGCCGGCGAGAGCGCGAAGCGCGCCGACAGCAACGACCCGCTCATCTTCCGCCTGCCCAAGCCTATCAAGCCCTACGCGCTACACGACACCCTCCGGCACATCATCGTCGGTCCTCCGCCGGGTGGTTCCACTGCACCCATGCTCGCCGACCCCATCGTGCGCCTCGCCGACACCATCCCGCTCGATATTCTGCTGGTGGAAGACAACCTGGTGAACCAGAAGGTCGCGCTGCGCTACCTCGAACGCATGGGTTACCGTGCCGACGCCGTGGCCAACGGCCTCGAGGGCGTCCAGGCCATGCGTGACCGCGACTACAAACTCATCTTCATGGACATGCAGATGCCCGAGATGGACGGGCTGCAGGCCACGCGCGAGATCCGCGCCAAAATCGCCAAGGAGCGCCAACCGGTCATCATCGCCCTCACGGCGAACGCCATGCAGGGCGACCGCGAGCGCTGCCTCGCCGCCGGCATGGACGACTACATCACCAAGCCGGTGAAGATCGACGAAATCCAGCTGGTGATCGCGCGCTACTTCGGGCTGAAGGCCGGGGCTTGAGCGCTGTCAGTTCATAGGCCGAAAGGCCCATGACAATAAAATGCCATAGTTCTGCGCTGCCCCAGCCCAGGAAATCAGCCGGGCCACAAAATAGAGGGCAGAAATCTGCTCTGCCCTTCATTTTCGTGGCAGGGAGATGGGCGGTTGTGTCGTCGCGGGTTTCACGTTACGATTTTGCTGTCCGCCGGCGGCAGCGGCGGATGCCTGATTGAGGCAAGGTTCTTTGCCCAATCAAAACTCGAACGAGTTTGTGATGATGAACGTCCGGGGCTGCGGCAGGGTGAAGACCATTACCTGGCCGGTGGAATAGGCCCGTTGGGGGATCGGTCGATTTTGGTTGAGGACGTTGCGGATGTTGAGTTGCAAGCGCCAATTTACCCGTTTGAAGAGTCTAAGCTGATAACTGGCCATCGCGTCGACGTCATACTGGGTGGGCCCTTTGATCGGGGCTTTGAGGTCGGCAATCATAAGTGTGTCGGGCACGCCGGGGAAGGGGGGCAGAACGTTTTTCAACTCGCGGGTCAAGTACCCGACAGTGCTTTTGCCTCGATAACGGTAGGCGAAACCGGCGGTGAAACCCTTCAGCAAGCCCTCGCGGAACGCGTAATTGGTCACCAAGTTGGCGCGCCAATTTCGGGTCTGTTCATTGGCCCGTCCGGGATAGAGTTTCATCGCGTTGAGGTCGTAGATCATCGTGCGTACGAGATCGCCGACCAGTTGCGTGGAGCCTGGCTTCACCGGTTCGAACGCCCATTGCTGCCACACTGGGATCCGCTCGTCGATGAGCCTTAACCAATCTTCGCCTATCGTGCCTTCCTGCGCCTCTGACTTGGAGGCATTGAGATGCAGGCGCCAACTCTTGGTAAGGTTGGCGGTGAGTTCGAACTCAAGGCCTTTCGACTCGAAGGTGGTGGCGACATCGTAATAGTCCGTTGGGAGAAACGGATTGTAGAGCGGATTAACGGGTGCATTGAGACGCTTGAGCGTCTCCTCCAGATCGCTGATCGGATTGCGGATCTTGTCGCGAAAATCGCTGGATATTTGTGAGTCGGAGCTATTGACGTAAAAGTTGGCGCGCAGGTAGAGCCGGTCGCCAAATAGATTCAGCATGAAGCCCCGGTCTTCGCCCGTGCCGCTGGGGCCGGGTAACAACGAGTCATCCGGGTTGTGGGAGCCGGGCGGGGGATTGAATGTGTTTGAGGTGTTGTAGAAGAGCGAGAGCCACGGCCAAGGATGGAAGACCACGCCATAGTTCTTGCTTTGGCTGCTGCTGCTCGAGAACCAGTTGGTGGGAACATCGACGAGTTCGCGAAAACTCTGGTAGGCCGGCTCGGGCAGGGTGGTGAGTTTGGCGGAGATGAGTTTGGCGTTGCGGATCTTTTCGTTACGCACGCCCAGGGTGGTCACGATGCGGTTTTTCCACCAATAGCTGACCATCGTATAAACCTGCCCTTGGGAGCGCCGGAGATTCATGTTGCACGCCCCGGTGCCGCCGATCGGGTTGTTGATCGTGCCGATGACCTGGCCGTTGGGCAGAGTGATGTTCGCAAAGGGTTCGTGCGGGAGACTGAACGAATACACGCCCTTGCTGGCCGGATCGAGGGGGTTGTCCACGTAGGAGCGCAAGTTCACATAACGCAACTCGTGGTTGATCTGATAATGGTCCACCCCCGGAATGTCGCTGATGACGCGCATGTCATAGCCTTGTTCCCCATTCTGCCGGTCCACCACGCTGTGCATGGTCATGAGCCGGTGCTGGCCGAGCCACGCGAGTTTCCGGCCGAAATCAAGGTCGTAGGACACGTTCAGGCGCCCTTCGCGCTTGAAACGATACCAGTAACCGCCACTGCCATTCGACTCCATGTAGTAGCGACCGAAATTCGGATTGGGGGTCGTCTTGTCGGGCAGATACATGTTTGCATCCGCCAGGATTTGCGTAGCCGCACCCCGGATCAGGTCCACATAGGGATTCGTGATCGTCTCTTCATTGTAGCCGGCCTGGATCGACAGGTTTCGGCCAAAACGCTGTTCGAGCAGAACATTGAAGCGGCGCCCGTCCTGGAGGTTGCGGGTGCCGTTGCCGTTGTAATTGACATCCCAGGGGTAGAGCGCATGCTGGGAGAGAGTGACATTGAACTTGTCCGGGTTCACCCGGACCGCGTCCGGTCCTTTGGTGATGACGCCCGCGTTCCCCCAATACATCAGGGACGGCGCCCCCGTAGCCCGCCCGAACGTGTAGACCGGGTATTTGGAGGTGTAACGGCCGAAGATATTGTTGTTGTTGTCCGCAGTGTTGGCGTTCAGCGGCAGATTCTTGTTGTCGAAGGCCGGCCGGCCGGCGTCGATCCAAGGCGTGATCTTGTCATAAACGAGCGTGTTGCGGGCGGGATAGCTGTCGATTCGCGAATCCTCGCCGGAAACACGGATGGTCGTGTTCGCGAAGGGCTTGAAGGTCAGGCCCACGGTCAGCCGTTCGATGTCGTCACCCGCCGGGCGGCGCCAGCGGTTGGTGTTTTCCTTCAGCACGGACAAGTTAAGCGCGAGATATCGCTTCACCAGCGGCTGGTTCAGGTTGAGCACGGTGCGGAGCGAATTTTCGCTGTCGGTCCGCAACTCGATACGCATGGACTGACGGTCCAGGTTGGCGCGGCGCGGGGTGGCATCGACGATGCCGGCGGGACTGCCCATGCCATAGAGAATCGCATTGGGGCCGCTCGAAAGCGTGAACCGCTCCGTGTTGTAGGTATCGACCGGGATATCGGTTTCAAAGAAGTTGTTGGTCCGCCCCGAGGAAGCCAGACCGCGCGAGCGTCCCGTATCATAGATGTTGGTCACGCCTTGATTGAAGGAGCCATTATTGGCGATCGCGGAAGTAAACTCCTTGGAGTTCTCCACGTTGAGCGAATAGAGAAACGCATCGTCGAGCGTGGTGGCACCGATATCGCGCAAGAAATCCTCGGTCATCACGGAAATCTGCGAACCGACATCCTTGAGCTGCATGTTCAGACGGCTGCCGGAAAGCGTGTTCCGGGCAAGATAGCCCTCGTCGGATTCCGCGAGCACCACAAAGGGCGACAACACGAGGGTATCCGATTCTGTTGGTGCGCTTACCGTGGCCGCGGAGGAAACCGGCGAGGCCGGCACCCCCGCGGTCGGAATGGCAGAAGGCTTGGCCTGCTGCGCGGAAAGCACGACGGGAAATATCGCCAATGCGGCTAGGAAGCCGAGTGCTAGATTGCGGCGATGCCGAGGAGTGCTCGGGATGCTGGGGTCGGTCATGGGGTGCGATGGGTTCATGGTTATTTCACTGGGCTTGATAAATGGCTGCATGGTTTGAGTGTTGAGGGTCATTCTTTTTTGGAGCCTTTCGGCGTCTTTTGATTTTCCGACGCGCTGGGTGGCCAATGACCCACAACTTTCAGTTCATCGAAGGAGGTTGTGGCATCCGCGCGCGTCCAGAAGCCGAGCATGGCGTCATCCGTGAAGGTGGCGTCGCGGGTCTCCACGAGCGGACGCCCGTCGAACGACGCTACCATCTGCTCTCCGCGCTGCTTGACCCCGAGGGTATGCCAGGCGCTGGAGTCCGCCTTGAGCGTGGCCTGCCCGAGCACCGCCATCTGGCCGTCTTTATACCGCAGGATCTGGAAGCTGTCCTCGTGCGCCTGCCAGCAGGCGGCGTAATAATTTTGCGGATTCTCGGCGCGCCAAACCAAGCCACCCCCGCGCGCCAACTTTCCTCCCGTGGCCTTGATCTTCACCTCCAGATCGAAATCGCGCGCGCGCTGGTGTCCCTGGGTCAGCAACAGATTGATGGCATTACTGGCCCCCTCTGGATTGGCAAATGCCACGGAGAGGGGCCAACTCGGCGCGCTCGGATCATGTTGCACCTTCCATCCGCTGGCTTTCCCGCTGGCGCTCGCTTCCGCGGCATCTTTCCACCCGGAGGGAAGACCGCCTTCGGCTTGATCGTCGAAACCGAAACGTACGCCGTTGCGATTGGCACCCCACACGCGGCGCGGTGTCTTGGCTTCGGCTTCCGCCGATCCGGATTTGGCCTCGGCCGCGGCCGGCGATCCCGCCGGGGGATCCGCCAGCGCGCGGGAAGCGGCCAGGCCGAGCAGAACTCCGCAGGCGGTGAGCGTCATAAGAACTCGTGAGACATATTTTGCATTCATAGGTTGGATAGGCATAAAATATCAAGTGGGCTCGGCGTTAATCCGCGTGCTCCAGCGCAAAGGCTCCAGTGGGGCAAAGGGCGGCAATCTCCTCGCCCCTGAGCCCGAGCACCTCGCCAAAGTCCCGGCCAAAGGGGGCCTCGATCCGGGTGTGGGCGCCCCGCCACGCGAAGGTGAGCCTGCTGGAGTGGCCGGCGCGGGTGGACTCGGCGGGGCTGAGGCAGCGCCCACATAGGATGCACTTTCCAAGCTCGACCCGTATGCCCCCGGGTAGCCGCTTGCGCGTAAAATGCCGGCGCAGTCCGACGCCTTGCCGTTGCTTCACGTCGAAGGTCGTGGCGAGATCGCGCAGCTTGCACACGTCCGCCTTCAGGCACTCGCAGTGGAGGCAGCGCTTCGCTTCCTGCCTCGCCTGCTCAAGGCTCCATTTGCCATCAGGGGTGGCGCGAGCCGCAACGACCGGGCCGCTCTGGGGATTCAGAAATTCGGCCAGTTCGCCCTCCTGCAACGCTCCCATCCTGCTCTCAAAACGGCGTTGATGCCCGTCGTCCTTCGCTCCGGAAAGAAACCGCAGGATTTCCTTGGCCGCATCCCGGCCTTCGGCGATGGCGCGCGCGGCCACCTTCCGGCGCGTGCCGGATATGCCCGCCTTGAAAAACCCGGGCGTCGGTGAACTGCTGGAATGATTCGATGGCCCGGCAATTATGCGATCGGGGCAAGGCACGGCCCCGTGTAACTCCGCGTTGCCTTCGCCAGCAGCGAAGAGCACCGCATCAAATTCTTCCCGCAGCCTTTCCAAGGCGATCTCTTGCCCGACCACCATACCTCCCCGAAACTCCACCTGCTCCGATGAAAATACCCGATTGATTTCTTGCGCCAAAATCTCCCTCGAGAGCCGCCCGGTCATTGCCGCCTCGAGCAGACCGCCTCCGGCCGCCTGCTTCTTATCGAAGACCACGGACCTGACACCTGATCTTGCTAGCAATGCCGCAGCGGCCAGACCACACGGCCCGGCGCCGACGATAGCCACTCGCCGATCGTTGGGGTTTGGCGGAAGCGCAGCGGCCGCTTCTTCTTTGGTGTCGCAGGCCGCCACCGTTCTCTGCAGCCGGCAAATCGCCACCGGAGAATCGTGCCGGCCCAGCCGGCAGACTTTCTCGCACGGAGCCGGGCAAATCTCTCCCAGCACCGCCGGCAAGACCAGTTGTTCGCGGACCAAGCGCGCCGCCAGGTCCATGCGCCCCGAGGCCACGAAGCGCAACATCCGCGGAATATCGAGACGCGCCGGACAACCGGACCGACAAGGCCCCTCGCAGTCACCGGCGTGCTCCGCCAAGAGCAAACCGAGCGAGGCCTGTCGCACCGACTCCACCGCCGGCGTGTTGGTTCGCACCTGCATCCCCTCTTGCACGCGCGCCGTGCAGGCCGGCACCAGGTTGCGCGATCCCGCCACTTCCACCGCGCAAACCATGCAGCCGCCAAAATGTCGGTTGGGATTGTGGCAGAGCGTGGGTATCGGTATCCCCACCACGCGTGCCGCCCTCAGGATCGTTGTCGCTTCAGCAACCTCGATCGTCCGGTCGTCAATCGACAGACGCAGAAGGCGATTTTGCGGGAGGAGTGTCGTCACACGCACGGTGACGCCATACTACCAGTCCCCCGCGAAGCAGGCACCTTAAGTGTTCCTTAATTTGCCGTCAGACTCGCGCCGCACCGCCCCGACCGGGCAAACGGCCAGGCATTGACCGCAGCGATTGCACGCCTCCGATCGCACCTGGTGGCGGCGATGAGGGCGCGGTTCGATGGCGTCCGCCGCACAGACTTGCGCACACCGCGTGCAACCGATGCAGTGCTCGGCTATCCGATAGTGCACGAGCGTTTGGCATCGCCCGGCCGGGCACCGGCCCTGGCGATGGGCTTCATACTCGTCGCGAAAATAACGCAATGTCGATAGCACCGGATTGGGAGCCGTGCGGCCCAGCCCGCATTGACTGCCCCGTTGGATACCCTGCGCCAGGGATTCGAGCTCGCCGAGGTCGCAATGCCGCCCATGGCACAGATCCTCCAGCATGGCGCGTAGTCGCTTCGTGCCGACACGACACGGGGTGCATTGCCCGCAGGACTGCTCTTGCGTGAACTCCAAAAAAAAGCGGGCGATCTCCACCATGCAGTCGTGCTCGTCGAGGACCACCATTCCGCCCGATCCCATCATCGCGCCCGCTTGCGCCAGGGAGTCGTAGTCGATCGGGACGTCTGCCAACTCCGCCGGGATGCAACCCCCGGACGGCCCGCCGATCTGCACGGCCTTGAATCGCGCGCCACCGACAATCCCACCGCCGATTTCCTGGACGATTTCCCGGATGGTCGTACCCATCGGCACCTCGACCAGGCCGCCGCGCACGATCTTACCCGCGAGCGAAAATACTTTTGTCCCTCGGCTGCCGCGTGTGCCCCACTTGGCAAATTCCCTTGCGCCCTGCCGCAAAATCCAAGGCACACAGGCGAAGGTTTCCACGTTGTTCACCAAGGTCGGCCGCCCATTCAGGCCGCATGTGGTCGGATAGGGCGGGCGCGGACGCGGCGTTCCCCGCTGCCCTTCAAGACTGGCGATCAGGGCGGTTTCCTCGCCGCAGACGAAGGCGCCGGCCCCCTCCCTGACCTCGAAAAAAGGAGCGGCTGCCTTGTTCGTCTGATCGGCGGCGAGCAGGCCCCGGCCAACACACACGGCGATGGCTTCGCGGACCCGTTTCACGGCATAAGGATATTCCGCGCGGATATAGAGGATGCCCTGGCGGATGCCCGTCACCCACGCGGCAATCATCATGCCTTCCAACACGCGAAAGGGGTACGATTCCAGGATCATCCGATCCATGAATGCTCCGGGATCTCCCTCGTCGCCGTTGCAGATGACATAGCCTTCGCTCGCGCCGGCGTCACGCACAGCGCGCCATTTCAAATGAGTGGGAAAACCAGCTCCGCCGCGCCCGCGCAAACCCGATTGCTCGAGCGCGCGCAACACCGCCTCGGGCGCGCCTTGGGCGCGGCATTTTTCCAAAGCCGCGAACCCTCCGTGCGCCACATATTCGTCGAAATCGAGCGGATCCATCGCGCCCCAATGTTCCGTTGCGACGTGCCGCTGGGGCGTCAGATAAGCGGAACCCTCCGGCCGCGCTTTCGCCAAATCATTCGCTCCGTCCTCCCAGCCGATCCTATCGTCGAGGATTCGCTCCGTCCAGGTTTCCCACCGGGCGCGCCAGGCCTTGACCGGACTGGAGGCGCGGAAATGCCGGGCCACAATCTCGCCGGCCGTCTCCGGCCTGACTCGCACGTAGCGGAAACTCCGTTGGTCGGAAAGCACGACGTCAACAATCGGCGCATCGTAGGACATCCCCGGACAGCCCACGCTGCGGACGTTGGCTCGGGCGCCGATCCGCCCCACCGCCTTCTGTAGAGCCTGGAACACGGCTTCGCTTCCAGCCGCACGACAATTCGAGTCGAGGCAGATTCTTAACTCGCCCTCGCTCGCGCTTTCGTCGCGCGAGGAAGCCCTGCTTTCTTCGGGCACGGTCTTCTTTCTGGCCTCGAAATCTTCCAGCATTGCCGGCACCGATTCCGCCGTTACCGGACCGAAGGTTTCATGATCGATCTGTACGGCGGGCGCGAGGCTGCAACACCCCAAGCACGCGACTTTATTGATCGTGAATCGCCGCTGCGCATCCGTGTCATCCCGTTCCGCTACACCGAGCGCCCGCTTGCATGCGTCGTGCACTTGCTGTGCGTGCTTCACATGGCAGGCCGTGCCGACACAGACCTTGATCTCGTGCGCGCCGGCGGGGCGATGGCGGAATTGGTCAAAGAAAGTCGCGACTCCCCATAGATTCTCACGGCTGATCCCGCTGCGCTCGGATACGGCCTC